>Ga0126377_10003656_pt1 | contig 10959 bp, 6 predicted proteins | sample PanSoiMetPlot_22_FD_92647 | JGI IMG/M metagenome (GOLD analysis project Ga0126377, IMG submission 92647) | Tropical forest soil microbial communities from Panama - MetaG Plot_22 | ecosystem: Environmental > Terrestrial > Soil > Tropical forest > Bulk soil | place: Panama | collected 2016-02-17
CTACGTCCCGTTCGGCGCCGTGGCCGACCGGGCGATAGTAGTCGCGTCCGACGACGTCGTCCGGCGCGTACTGCTGCGTCAGCACACCTCGTGGATCATCGTGTGGGTATCGGTAGCCCGTGCCGTGGCCGAGCCCGCGTGCCCCGGGATAATGCGCGTCACGCAGCGCCTTTGGCACGGGTCCGGCGGCGCCGGCGCGGACGTCTGCGGTCGCCTCACCGATCGCCACGATGACCGCGTTGGACTTCGGGGCGGTGGCGAGATGGATCGTCGCGTGCGCAAGGTTGATCTGCGCCTCGGGGAGCCCGATCAGCGCCACTGCCTGTGCGGCGGCGGTCGCGGTGGCAAGCGCGCTCGGGTCGGCCATGCCGATGTCCTCGCTGGCGAAGATCACGAGACGCCGTGCGATGAACCGAGGGTCCTCGCCGGCGACGATCATGCGCGCCAGATAGTGCAGCGCGGCGTCGACATCCGAGCCGCGCATGCTCTTGATGAACGCGCTGATCACGTCGTAGTGCTCGTCGCCGTCCCGGTCGTAGCGCACCGCGGCGATGTCCACCGCCCGCTCCGCGGTCGCCAGGTCGATGACGACCGGTAAGTTGTCCGGCTTCCGCCGTGCCGTTGCCGACGCCGCGGCCGCCTCGAGCGCGGTCAGCGCCTTGCGTACGTCGCCGCTGGCCAGCCGTACCATGTGGGCTTCCGCGTCCGGATCGACGGCGACGGCCCCACCGAGACCACGTGGGTCGGAGATCGCGCGCTGCACAAGGGTGCGCACCGCCTCGTCGTCGAGTGCTCGCAGCGTGAGGAGCACGCAGCGAGACAGCAACGGCGAAATGACCGAGAAGTACGGATTCTCCGTAGTCGCTGCGAGCAGCGTGACCGTGCGGTCCTCGACCGCGGCGAGCAGCGAGTCCTGTTGCGTCTTCGAGAACCGATGCACCTCGTCGATGAACAGAACGGTTGGCGCCCCGCCGTGCCGTCGCTGCGCACGGGCCGCATCGATCACCGCTCGGACATCCTTGACGCCGGCATTGAGCGCGGACAGCGCGACGAAGGTCCGGTCCGTCGCGGTCGCCACCAGGTGTGCGATCGTGGTCTTGCCGGAGCCGGGCGGTCCCCACAGGATGATCGACACCGGTGTCGGGCTCTCCACGAGCTGGCGCAGCGGCGCGCCCGGCGCGAGCAGATGATCCTGCCCGATCAGCTCATCGATCGAGGCCGGCCGCATGCGCACGGCCAGTGGTGCGTCCGGCCGTACCTCGCCGAAGCCGATCGCGTCGACGCCTGGTCCGGAATGCGCCGGCGCGCGCCTGTTCGCGGCGCGTGCCTCGCCCCGAGGCGACTCCACCGCGAGGTCGGCCGCATCACGGTCGATCACGAAGAGGCCGTCGCCGTCCGGGCCCGGCTCGATATCCATCGCGGCAAGACTACCGGCTGAGGCCGACACCGCCTGGTGACGAAGTCGCGGCTCACAGCCGTGGTCGGGGACCCGACAGCGCCGTGACCGGCGTCCGGGTTACCGCCGCATCCGGGTTACCGCCGCATCCGGGTTACCGCCGCCAGGCGCGGCCCTTGGTCCAGGCGAAGTGCAGCGCGAAACACAGCAGTCCGGCGAGTTCCAGGTCGACGATGCTGATGCTGCCGAGGTGCGTACTCGTGAGGTTGAACAGCAGCGCGAGCCCGAACAAGATCGCGGCGATGACGGCAAGCATGTGTGCGCTCCGATGGGTAGTAGGGGCGCTCGCTACTACCCGCAATACAAACGGTTCACACGTTCCACGCGCGGCGAGCCGGTGTCGCGCTATGGCGTCGGCTCGACCTGCGCCGCGCCACCGGCCGTTCCGGCCGCGCCACCGGCCTCGCCCGCCGCGCCGCCGGCCGTTCCGGCCGGCCCGGCGCCGAGCTTCGGCTTCGCATCGATGCCTGCCTCGCGCCGCTGGTCCGCGGTGATAGGCGTGGGCGCCGACGTCAGCGGATCGAAGCCGCCGCGCGTCTTCGGGAACGCGATCACCTCGCGGATCGAGTCCTCACCCGCGAGCAGCATGCACACGCGATCCCAACCGAAGGCGATGCCGCCGTGCGGCGGTGGACCGTATTTGAACGCCTCCAGCAAGAAGCCGAACTTGTCGGCCGCGTCCTCGTCGGAGATGCCGAGGGTGGCGAAGACCCGGCGCTGTACGTCGGCGCGATGGATACGGATCGAGCCGCCACCGATCTCGTTGCCGTTGCAGACGATGTCGTACGCGTACGCCAACGCCTCGTCCGGCGCCTGCTCGAAGCGGTCGATCCACTCGCCGTTCGGTGACGTGAACGGATGATGTACGGCGGCCCACCCGACGTGTACGCCGTTGTCGTCGATCGCCGGCTCGAACATCGGCGCGTCAATGATCCAGCAGAACGCCCACGCGCTCTCGTCGACCAGGCCGGCACGACGAGCGATCTCGATGCGCGCCGCACCGAGCAGTTCCTGCGCCTCGCGTCGCCGTGCCGATGCCGCGAAAAACACCGCGTCGCCCGGCTTCGCACCGACCGCGTCCGCGAGACCGGCGAGATGGGCGTCGGACAGGTTCTTCGCGACCGGTCCACGTGCCTCGCCGGTGTCCGCGTCCAGCACGACGTACGCCAGTCCGCGTGCGCCGCGCGCCTTCGCCCAGTCCTGCCAGCCGTCCAGCTCCTTGCGGGTCTGCGAGGCGCCGCCCGGCATCACAACCGCGCCGACGTAGCCGCCCGCGTCCAGCGCGCTCGCGAACACGCGGAACTCGGTGCCGTGTAAGTACGCGGTCAGGTCGGTCAGCTCGACGCCGTACCGGAGATCCGGCTTGTCGGAGCCGTACCGGTCCATCGCCTCGTGCCAGGTGATGCGCCGCACCGGCCGCGGCAACGCGTAGCCGGCAAGCTCGCCCCACATCGCCCCGACGATCGACTCGGCCACCTCGATCACGTCGTCCTGCGTGACGAACGACATCTCGATGTCCAGCTGCGTGAACTCCGGCTGGCGGTCGGCGCGGAAGTCTTCGTCGCGATAGCAGCGTGCGATCTGGTAGTAGCGCTCCATGCCGGCCACCATCAGGAGCTGCTTGAACAGCTGCGGCGACTGCGGCAGTGCGTACCACGTGCCGGGCTGCAACCGCACCGGCACCAGGAAATCGCGTGCGCCCTCCGGCGTCGACCGGGTCAGCGTCGGCGTCTCGATCTCGTGGAAGTCCCGTTCATGCAACACGCGTCGCGCGATCTCGTTCGCACGGCTGCGCAGCACGAGGTTCCGGTGCGGTGCGCCGCGGCGCAGATCGAGGTAGCGGTACTTGAGCCGCATATCGTCGCCGGCCTCGATGTGGTCGTCGACCGGGATCGGCAGCGGCGCCGCCTCGGACAGGATCTCCAGCTCGGTTGCGATCACCTCGACGTCGCCGGTCGGCAGATCCGGGTTCTCGTTGCCGGCCGGACGACGTTCCACCGTACCGGTGACCTTGACGCAGAACTCGTTGCGCAGCGAGTGGGCGGCGGCCATCGACTCCCGGAAGACGACCTGTGCAACGCCCGAGCCGTCGCGAAGGTCGACGAAGATGACGCCGCCGTGGTCGCGCCGACGCGCTACCCAGCCGGCGAGCACCACGGTCACTCCGGCGTCCGTGGCGCGCAGGCTTCCAGCGTCATGGGTACGGATCACGTCACGCGCTCCTCGTGGTCTCGCGCCGTCCGGGCGCGGGCGTTCGCGCTCACTGTAACTCTCCCCCGGATCTTGGAATCGAGCAGTCACAACGGACCTACGTGTTGCCAAGGTCCGAAAGAGAGGCGGCTACGGCACCACGATCTGCGGCTCGAGGTCGGCGGCCGGCGGCATCCATTCGGTCGCCGAGGCCTGCACCTGCTCGCCCGACCGGATGTCCTTGACCTGGTCGGACATGCCGTCGACGCCGGGGAACCACACGTACGGGATGCCGCGCCGGTCCGCGTAGCGGATCTGCTTGCCGAACTTGGCGGGCTCCGGCGCGACCTCGGTCGCAATGCCACGCGAGCGCAACGCTTGTGCGATGCGCCGGCACGCCGGCCGCGACTCCTCGTCCGGAAGCGCGATCAGCACACACGTCGGCACGTGCCGGGACGCGGTCAGCGCGTTCGCGCCGAAGAGCAGGCCTAGCAGCCGGGTGACGCCGATCGAGATGCCGACCCCCGGGTAGGTCACATCGCCGCTCGACGCCAGGTTGTCGTACCGGCCGCCGGAGCAGATCGAGCCGTACTGCTCGTAGCCCTGCATCAGGGTCTCGTACACAGTGCCGGTGTAGTAGTCGAGGCCGCGAGCGATCTTCAGTTGGGCCACGAGCAGTCCCGGCGCGTGTTCGCGCGCGGCCTCGACAACGCGGACGAGTTCGTCGAGACCCTCGTCGAGCAGCGGGTCACGGACGCCCATCGCGGCCACCGCATCGGCGAACGAGGCATCCGCAGACGTGATGTCCGCGAGAGCGATGCATGCCTTGGCCTGCGCGTCGGTGGCACCGGCCGTGGCGACCAGCAACTCGGTGACTCCGGCCGGCCCGACCTTGTCGAGCTTGTCGACCGCGCGGAGCGCGGCCGCCGGGTCGCCGATGCCCAGGCCGCGGTAGAAACCTTCGCACAGCTTGCGGTTGTTGACTTGTACGGTCACGCGCGGGATCGGCAGGCCGGCCAGTGCGTCGCCGATCACGAGTGGGATCTCGACCTCGTTGTCGAAGCCGAGCGTGTCGCGGTCCACGACGTCGATGTCGGCCTGTGTGAACTCGCGGTAGCGGCCGTGCTGCGGTCGCTCACCGCGCCACGACTTCTGGATCTGGTAGCGGCGGAACGGGAACTGCAGCCGCCCAGCGTTCTCGAGAATGAAACGCGCAAAGGGCACGGTCAGGTCGAAGTGCAGCCCGAGCGACCCGTCCGACGCATCGTCCGCGTCGGCTTGCAGGCGGCTCAACACGTACACCTCTTTGGACGTGTCGCCCTTGCGGAGAAGTTGGTCGAGCGGCTCGACGGCGCGCAAGTCAAGCGGCGCGAAGCCGTAGATCTCGAAGGTGCGCCGCAAGCGGCCGATCACCTGCTGCTCGACCATGACCTGCGGCGGCAGCCACTCCGGGAATCCCGACAGCGGCGTGATCTTCGTTGTCATATCGGTGCTTACCAGCCTCTGCTCGGAGCCGACAGGCCGGCCGCCTCCCGCAGATACGGGTTCGTGCCGCGCTCCCGGCCGATGGTCGTGGACGGGCCGTGACCGGGCAGCAAGACGGTTTCGTCCGGCAGCGGGAGCACCTTGTCACGAAGGCTCGCCCACATCGCCGCCATGTCGCCACCCGGCAGGTCGGTGCGTCCGATCGAGCCGGCGAACACCACGTCCCCCGTGAAACAGCACGGGGCGTCGACGCCGGGCGCGTGGAACAACACCGACCCGCCGGTATGGCCGGGTGCGTGGCTGACCGTGATCGACAGTCCGGCGATCGCGAGGGTCTGGTCGTCGCCCAGCTCCGCGACATCCTCCGGCTCGCTGTAGGTCAGCCGGCCGCCGAACAGGTCGGCGAGATCCATCGACAGGCCCTTCGCGGGATCGGCGAGCATGTCGAGGTCGCCCGGATGCACGTACGCCGGGATGCCGCGCGCGCCGCACACCGGCGCGACCGAGAACGTGTGATCCAGGTGACCGTGAGTGAGCAGGACCGCAACCGGCCGGAGCCGGTGCGTGTCCAAGAGTTCGTCGAGCGCGTCGGCGACGCCGATGCCCGGATCGATGACCACGCACTCCTGCCCGGGCGCCGTCGCCGCCACGTAACAGTTGGTGTCGAACGCCGCCGCGGGGAAGCCGGTGATGAACACGCGAGATCCCCTCTCGGCTCGGGTCAGGGCGGTGCGACCGCACGGGCGCTCGGGTGATTTCGCCCGCGAAGCGACCTCTGGAAAGCCTAGCCGGCCGCGGTCGAGACGGTGCGAGTGGTCACGTCGCGAGTCCGGCGGGCAGTATCGGGGTCACATTTACGCACCGCATACATCTAATGTCCAGACAATGCCCGTACACTCTGGCGGGTTGTGTCCAGGCGGGGTCACCTCCGCGGGCGCTCAATCGTGATCGTTTAGCACGTTGTCGCAGGTCATGGCGGCCACGTCAGTTCTTGAGAGGGAGCACGAAGTGGCTTCCAGGGACCGTGAGCGGATGCTCGCACGGGCCAAGCTCGAACGCCAGCAGGCCCGGCGTGCCGCGAAGCTCCGCAAACGCCGCCAGCGGCAGGCGCAGACCGCCGCCGGGCTCGCGGTCCTCCTCATCGCCGCCGGCGTGTTCTTCGCCGCAGGCGGCTGGAACGCGCTGTTCGGCAAGAAGAAGGCCACCAACACCGCCGCGGACACCACTACCACCTGTGTCTGGGCACCCGTTCCGGCCGCGTCCGGCGCGGCGAGCCCCTCGTCCGACCTGGGTACGCCGCCGACGTCCGGGATATCCACCACGGGCACCGAGACGATGACCATGAACACCAGCGCCGGCGTGATCACCGCGTCGCTCGATCGCGAAGCCGCACCGTGTACGGTCGCAAACTTCGACTACCTGGCGAGCCAGAACTTCTTCGCGAACACCGCGTGCACCCGCCTGACGAACGGCGACAGCGCGTTCTTCCTGCTATGCGGTGACCCATCTTCGACGGACCCGACCGGTGGGCCGGGCTACTCCTACGACGACGAAAACCCGCCGCTGGGTTTCTCCACGCCACCGGGCGCGAGCCCGCCTGCGAGTGCGCAGACGCCGAGCGAGGTCATCTACCCGGCCGGCACGGTCGCGGTGTGGAACCAGGAGTCGAACACCAACGGCAGCCAGTTCATCCTGGTTTACAAGGACACCACGCTGCCGCCGAACTACTCGGTGTTCGGCCAGGTGACCAGCGGCCTCGACGTGCTGACGAAGATCGGCACGACCGGCGTCGCTGGCGGCGCCCACGACGGCACCCCGAAGACACCGGTCACGATCAGCACGATGACCGTTGAACCGACCGTGACGACCCCGTCGGCCGCGCCTTCGGCACCCAGCACCCCGCCCAGCCCGGCGCCCTCGACGACCAGTTCCTGACCGACGGCGCACCCCCGCGTCGGCAGTGCCAGCAAGGAGATCCACCGTGACGAACCTCAAGGACCGCCAGCGCGCGGCCGCGCGCGCCCGACTCGAACGCGAGATGGCGGCCCGCCGTGAGCAAACCACCCGGCGTCGCCGGCGCCGCAACGAGATCCTGGTCGGCGTCGCCGTGCTGGCCGTGATCGGGGCGGTCGTCGGGATCGTGATCGGCACCAGCGGCGGCGGCAAGCCATCGGCCGCAGCCACCCTGGCCCCGGCGAAGTGCACATGGACGCCGAATCCCGCGCTGACGGGCGACGCGCAGAACCCAGCCAATAAGACGCTCGTCAACACCGGATCGCCGCCGCTGACCTCGGTGCCGCATAACGGCACCCGCGAGATGACGCTCGACACGAGCCAGGGCAAGATCGTGATCACGCTCGACCTCACGCACGCACCCTGCTCGGCGGAGAGCATGGCGTTCCTCACGAGCAAGAAGTTCTTCGACAACACGAAGTGCCACCGGTTGACCACGGCTGGCATCTACGTGCTGCAGTGCGGCGACCCGAGCGGCACCGGTACCGGTGGACCGTCGTACACGTACGCACACGAGAACCTGCCGACCGACCAGCAGCCGAACTACCCGGCCGGCGTGGTCGCGATTGCGAATCCGGGCAACAAGGATCTCAACGGCAGCCAGTTCTTCATCGTTTATCAGGACACGCCGGAGAGCACCGACGAGAGCGGTGCGCTGCAGTCGAACCTGACATCGGACTACACGATCATCGGTACCGTCACGTCCGGACTCGACATCGTCCAGAAGGTCGGGAAGGCCGGCGTGACGCCGACCGACGCGAGTGACCCGACGGATGGCGCGCCGAAGCTACCGGTCGACATCAAGACCGCAACGGTGGGGCCGATCCAGCCGTAGGCTCCGCCGGCGTGGTGCACGCCGGGCAACCGGCGCCCGCCGACGCGGATGGGCGGCGTCGCTGACGGACGCTGCCCACGGCCGCGGGTGACGCCGCGGACAGGCGTGTCAGGCGAGCGTCGCCGACAGTCTTGTCAGGCGCCGGACGTGACGCGATAGGCGTCGTAGACGCCGTCCACGCGGCGTACCGCGGCGAGCAGGTGGCCGAGGTGCTTCGGGTCGGCCATCTCGAAGCTGAACCGGCTCACCGCGACGCGGTCGCGCGTCGTCGTCACGGTCGCCGACAAGATGTTGACCTTCTCCTCGGACAGCGCACGCGTCACGTCCGCGAGCAGCTTGTGGCGGTCGAGCGCCTCGACCTGGATGGCCACCAGGAATGTCGACGCGCTCGTCGCTTTCCAGGTGACCTCGACCAGTCGCTCCTTCTGAACAAGCAGATCCGTGGCGTTCAGGCAGTCCTCGCGGTGCACGCTGACCCCGCCGGAGCGGGTCACGAACCCGAACACATCGTCGCCAGGCACTGGCGTGCAGCACCGGGCCAACTTGATCCACACATCGGTGACGCCCACCACGACCACGCCGGGGTCGTACGCGGCCCCACGGCTGCGGGGCGGGCGCGTCGCGATCGTGGACTCGGCGATGTCCTCTACAGCACCCTCTTCGCCGCCGTACGCCGCCACCAGCCGCGTGACGACCGCCTGCGCGGAGACTTGACTCTCGCCGACCGCCGCATAGAGCGCCGACACGTCCGCGAGATGCAGGTCGCGCGCGATCGTCATGAGCGTGTCAGTGGTCAGCATGCGCTGCAACGGCAGACCCTGCTTGCGCATCGCCTTCGCGATCGCGTCCTTGCCCGCCTCGATCGCCTCGTCGCGGCGCTCCTTGTTGAAGTGCTGGCGGATCTTCGTACGCGCCCGAGGCGACTTGACGAAGCCGAGCCAGTCCTGTGTCGGGCCGGCGGTCTCCGACTTCGACGTGAAGATCTCCACGACGTCGCCGTTGGACAGCGTCGACTCGAGCGGCACCAGCTTGCCGTTGACCCGCGCACCGATGCAGCGGTGACCGACCTCGGTGTGCACCGCGTAGGCGAAGTCGACCGGCGTCGAACCGGACGGCAACGGGATCACGTCGCCCTTCGGCGTGAAGACGTAGACCTCTTGGCTCGACAGGTCGAACCGCAGCGCGTCGAGGAACTCGCTCGGGTCGGCCGCCTCGCGCTGCCAGTCGAGCAGTTGCCGCAGCCACGTCATCTCGTCGATGTGCGCCGGCGGCCCGACAATGGTGGCGCCCTTCGTCTCCTTGTAGCGCCAGTGCGCGGCGATGCCGTACTCCGCCGTGCGGTCCATCGCGGTCGTGCGGATCTGCATCTCCACCGGCTTGCCGGTCGGCCCGATCACCGTGGTGTGCAGCGACTGGTACATGTTGAACTTCGGCATCGCGATGTAGTCCTTGAAGCGACCGGGCACCGGCTGCCAGTTCTCGTGGATCACACCGAGCGCGGCGTAGCAGTCGCGCGTGGTCTCGACCAGGATGCGTACGCCCACCAGGTCGTAGATCTCCGCGAACTCCCGGCTGCGGCTGATCATCTTCTGGTAGATCGAGTACAGGTGCTTCGGTCGACCGGTGACCTCGGCCTTGACCTTCGCGCCCTTGAGATCGGTCTGCACACGCTGCGTCACCTGCCGGAGCAGGCTGTCGCGTTGCGGCGAGTGCTCATCGATGAGCCGGTGGATCTCCTCGAACTTCTTCGGGAAGAGCGTGTTGAACGCGAGGTCCTCGAGCTCCCACTTGATCGTGTTCATGCCGAGCCGGTGCGCGAGAGGTGCAAGGATCTCCAGCGTCTCCTTCGCCTTTTGCTCCTGCTTCGGCCGTGGCAGGAACGTCAGCGTACGCATGTTGTGCAGCCGGTCGGCGAGCTTGATCACCAGTACCCGCGGGTCCTTGGCCATCGCGACGACCATCTTGCGGATGGTCTCCGCCTTCGCCGCGTCACCCAGCTTCACCCGATCGAGCTTCGTCACACCGTCGACGAGCAGCGCTACCTCGGCGCCGAAGTCCTCGCGCATCGCATCGAGCGTGTAGGACGTGTCCTCGATCGTGTCATGCAACAGCGCGGCGACAAGCGTTGTGGTGTCCATGCCGAGGTTCGCCAGGATCCCGGCGACGGCGAGCGGGTGCGTGATGTACGGGTCACCGGACTTCCGGTATTGCCCGCTGTGCCAATGATCGGCGACCTCGAACGAACGTTGCAGCGCCCGCGTGTCAGCGCGCGGATGAGACACGCGGTGTTGCGCGATCAGCGGTTCGAGCACCTCGCTGATCTGTGGCGACTGCCACGGCGCGTTGAAGCGTGCCAGGCGCGCCCGCACTCGGCGACCGGTGGGTACGACCGGCAGGAACGTCCCAGCACTGGACTGGTTCGACGGGTGCGCGCCGTCGCGGCCGTCCACCGCGAGTCCGCCGTTCGCGTCTGCCGTCCCGCCGGGGAAAGGCAGCACCAGGGCGTCAGTGTCGCCATCGGGATGGTGCGCCGCTAGGTCGCGCTCGTCGGACTCCGGGGCGGTGCCGTCCGCGTCGGCGGCCCACCCGTCCGGAGCACGGCCGTCTGCACCATGCCCGTCGCGTGCGTGCCCGCTGCCTTCGTGACCGTCGGGTGCGCGGCCATCGACCGGCGCGGCATCCTCGCTCTTCGGCGGGTTCACGCTGGCACCGCGGCCGCTCGCGGCGGCGTGACGCCGCTCGTCCGCTGACGCGGTGTCGGAGGTCGCGGTGTCCGGCTTCGCGGTGTCGGCTGCGGTCGACTTTGCCGCTCGTCGGGCGGCGCGAGTGGCGGCGGCGCGTTGGTTCGTCGAGGCACCGTCCGCGTTAGAGCGTGCGGCCTTGCGCTCGGCCCGCGTTCGGTCCTTGCGCTCCGACCGCTCCCGCTCCGGCTTGGCGCGCGGTTCCTTCGGCGGCTCCGACGCCTTCGCGGCGCGATGCC
>Ga0126377_10003657_pt1 | contig 10958 bp, 11 predicted proteins | sample PanSoiMetPlot_22_FD_92647 | JGI IMG/M metagenome (GOLD analysis project Ga0126377, IMG submission 92647) | Tropical forest soil microbial communities from Panama - MetaG Plot_22 | ecosystem: Environmental > Terrestrial > Soil > Tropical forest > Bulk soil | place: Panama | collected 2016-02-17
CAAGATGACCTATGCGGCGCAGCGGCGAGTTTTGGCGTTGATTCCAGGTTTAGCAAGCGCGGAGTTTGTCCGGCTCGGAAGTCTGCACCGCAATACTTTCATCAATTCGCCGCTTCATCTCATGCCCACAATGCAATGGCGAAAAAACACGACTCTGTTTTTTGCGGGACAGATCACGGGGGTCGAGGGATATCTCGAATCAGCCGCAACCGGTTTGCTAGCGGGAATCAATGCGGCGAGATTGGTTGATGAAAAGGAGCTTGTTGTCCCGCCGCCGACTACTGCGCTAGGTGCGCTCTTGGGCTACATTACGGATGCGGGACGCAAGAGGTTCCAGCCCATGAACGTTAACTTTGGTCTGCTGCCGCCCTTATACGCGCGCTTGCACGGAAAAGAGAAGAAGCTGATGATGGCGCGCCGTGCACTAGCGGACATGGATGCTTGGGTTGACGCGATCTTCGAAGCAGAGAAAGCCCGCAAAATCCATTCAGGTTCCATTTTAGCCAAAGCCTTCGCGTCATGAGCCCGCAAAGATTGGCGTTCTTCGACATCGGCACCAATACGATCCTCTGTCTGGTCGCCGAACTGGACCATGCCGGGAGATTTGCCGTATTGGATGACCTCGCAGAGATCGTCCGCCTCGGTGAAGGTGTTGACCAAAGCGGACTGATCAGCGCGGAAGGTGAGCGGAGAAGCGTTGAAGTTTTGAAAAATTACCTAAGACGATGCGCGGAGCTGGAAGTTAAGGAAGTCATTGCGGTCGGTACCAGCGCGCTAAGGGATGCGAAAAACAGCGCCCAAGTGCGCGCGCGCTTTAAAAACGAATTGGGGCTGGAGGTTCGCGTCCTATCCGGCGATGAAGAGGCTGCTTACTCGTTTTTGGCGGTTCAGAGAGGTCTAGCGCTTTCCGGGCAAGAGCTGTTGGTGGTCGATATCGGGGGTGGCAGCACGGAGTTTATCCGGGGTAACGAATTGGGAGTTTCTCTGGCACTCAGCGTAGACATGGGTTCGGTGCGACTCACGGAACGCTTTATCCGTTCGGATCCCGTGAGCAAGGAGGAGTGCGCGGCTATGGTGTCAGCCATCGATCTGGAATTGACTCGAGCGCTGAATCCAATGCTTGGTCGACCGTCGTCCATCACTCTCGTCGGAATCGCCGGAACCTTTACCACCCTCGCGGCGGTGGAAAAGAAACTAATGCGTTATTCTCACGGCGAGGTTCACGGCAGCACACTAACATTAAGCGAGGTCAGGCGTCAGGTAAACCTTTTTCATGGGAAATCCGTTGCTGAGCGAAAAACCATCCCCGGCCTTGAGCCCAAGCGAGCCGACGTCATTCTCGCAGGCGCCACCATGATTGAAAGAATCATGACTTTCCTGTGCGTCGAGCAAGTCATCGTCAGCGACCAGGGGGTGCGCTACGGTCTGCTTCACGAGCGGTTGAAAAAATTGTGTTGACATTTTCGACTGAATTCGAAATATTCTTGCCTTGCTTCTTATAAGGCGCATGTAACAAATTGAGACACCAGAGGGAGTCGCCAGGAAGGAGGTGAACGCACATGACAAAAGGCGATCTAGTTGACGCAGTCGCAAAGAGTGCCAAGATCAGCAAGCGAGCCGCAGGGGAGGCCGTGGACGCGACCTTCGAAGGCATTTCCCGCGGCATAAAAAAGAGCAAACGTTTTCAAGTCCCCGGCTTCGGGACATTTACCGTACGCTCGCGAAAAGCGCGCATCGGCAGAAATCCTCAAACCGGCGCAGAAATCAATATCAAAGCCAGTCGCACGGTGGGATTCAAGCCAGCTCCGTTTCTGAAAAAAGGACTATAGAAATCTTAGCCATCCACACAAGGGCCATCACGATTGCTGTGGTGGCCTTTTTTATTGCCCCTTGATGATAATCCTTCCGGCACGTAAAATATGCGGAAGTTTAAGAAAGTGAAATTTCGAGAATTGTCATGTCGCTGAAAACCGAGAAAATTTGGTTGGACGGGGAGATGGTCCGCTGGGAAGACGCGAAGGTGCATGTGCTGGCCCATGCGCTTCATTATGGCACTGCGTACTTCGAGGGAATTCGTTGTTACGCTTTGACGGAAGGCCGCTCCGCGGTTTTTCGCCTGGACGAGCATATGCGGCGATTCGCTGATTCAGGCAAGATATTAGGCTTTCCCCTTCCCTATAGCGTCGCTGAGCTGCATCAAGCGACCTTAAAGGTGATTCGCGCAAACAATCTCAGTGAATGCTATATCCGCCCATTAGCCTTTGTCGGTCTCGGCGAGATGGGACTTTATGCACCCAATAATCCGGTCAATGTTTGCATCGCGGTTTGGCCGTGGGGCGCTTATTTGGGCGATGAGGGAATCAAGAATGGCATTCGGGCCAAAGTTTCGTCCTACACGCGCCATCACGTGAACGTGATGATGACCAAAAGCAAGGCGGGGGGTAATTACATCAACTCTGTGCTTGCCAAAACTGAGGTGAAAAAGGCGGGTTACGACGAAGCGATCATGCTGGATGTGGATGGCTATGTTTCGGAAGCCAGCGGCGAGAACGTCTTCATTGTGAGAAATGGCAAAGTGAAGACCACGCCGCTCACCTCCATCCTGCCGGGCATTACCCGCGACTCGATTATGATCCTGGCTCGCGACAAGGGGTACGACGTCGTGGAAGAACGGTTTACCCGCGACGAGCTTTACACGGCCGACGAAGCCTTTTTTACGGGCACGGCGGCCGAGCTCACACCGATTCGTGAAGTGGACGATCGCCAGATCGGCACGGGATGCCGGGGGCCGGTAACCGCGGACATCCAGCAGACATTTTTTGACGTTATCAAAGGCAAAGAAAAAAAATATTCGCAGTGGTTGGCCTACGTGTAACCGCCGAAGCCTCGCACCTCCGGGCTTCCTCGCTCAGCGTAGATCGTAACGTTAACTGCCAAATCCGGCTTAATTCTCTTTCCTGACGTTTTGCCGTTGCGCTGACCCTTCTTTATAGTTTAAATAGATTGTAGATGGGCGGGGCTCGGGAACCGACGTTGCGAGTGACCATGCTGCCGCGAGACACCAACGCGCGCGGCACCATTTTCGGCGGAGTAATTTTGAGTCATATCGACATGGCCGGTGGGGTTGCCGCTTCTCGAGAAGCCCAGCAAAATTTTGTCACACGGGCGATGCATGCAGTAGAATTTATCGCACCGGTCTATGTCGGTGACGTTGTAAGTTTTTATACGGCGGTTGTTCGCGAGGGTAGAACTTCCATAACCATCAAAGTGGAAGTGGAAGCTGAAAGAAGTAAAGAGCCGCAGAAATGCGTCAAAGTCACGGAGGCGGAGATCGTTTATGTTTCGGTTGATGAAAATGGAGCAGCAATTTCAATCAGGTAGAATGGCGCTGCAACTTGTCATCCCGCTCGGGGTATTAGTCCTTTTGCTGCTCACGGCTCCAGTTTTTGCGCAAACCAACTCGGCCAAAATTGGCAGAGTCGGTTGCCCCAATTGTGTCAACGACGGCTCGCCGATCGCTCTGTCGCTCCAGCGCGCCGATGAGCTTTACGCTGCCTTTAAACCGAAGGAGGCCCTTGCGGAACTTCTCAAGGTGCTCGAGTTGGATCCGGAGAACGCAGAGGCGCTGTCCAAAATAGCGCGCGTCTACATCAATTTCGGTGACCTGATTCCCGAATCCACGCCTGACTGGGAAGCCAAGAGACTGAAGCAATTCCAAATCGCCGAGGGATACGCTCGCAGGGCGGTCAAGGCGGATCCGAATGTGACTTGGGGGCACTTCTACATCGCTGCCTCTTTGGGAAGCGAAGCCACACTATCGCCCGTGGCCAAACAAATCGATATGGCGAAAGAAATTCGGAGCGCCATTGAGAAAGCCATCGCCCTCGATCCTCAAAACGGCTTTGCCTACCATGTCTATGGCGTTTGGCACCGCAAGATGGCGGAGATTGGCAAAGCGAGCCGCATGTTCGCATCGATTATTTACCGCCAGTCGATACCTGCAGGCAGCATGGAGAAATCCATCGAATATTTGAACAAGGCTATCGCTCTCAATCCTACGGTCATCGTCAGCCGCCTGGAGCTGGCGCGGAGCTATATGGAGGTAGAGAATTGGTCTTCGGCGCAAAATTTACTTGTCTCTATTCGGGGACTGCCGATACAGTTCTCCGACGACGCCAAGAATAAACAAAAGGCGGAAGAGCTTCTTAAGGAAATTAAGGAGCGCTAGCCCGCGGGTTTTCCCCCGGACCCCACCCTGCAAAAAAAGCAACCGATTTGCGTCCAACCCCTTTCAGTAACGAATAAGATGACCCGATCGCTGCTCATCATCTTATTGCTGTTTGCGGTATTCGCCTGCGACAGTGGCGGAAAGCCACCGAGTTCCCCCAAAGTCCTGCGCGTGGGCTTCGTACCGGCCGAGGACGCCCAGCAGGTGATTCAAAACGCGCAGCCCATCGTCGCCATTCTCGAGAAGCAATTGGGCATAGAAGTCCAGCCCTTCGTAGCAACGGATTACACAGGAGTTGTCGAAGCTTTGCGGGGCAATAAGCTCGACATCGCTTTTTTGACGCCGGCGTCGTACGTGCTGGCGAAGAATGAGGCCAACGTGCGGGTCGTGCTCAAGTCTGAACGTAAAGGATCACCCTATTACTACGCCGCCATTATCACCCGGGCTGACAGCGGTATAAAAACCCTGGAAGATCTGCGCGGCAAGACTTTCGCTTTTGGCGATCCAGTGTCCACGTCGGCCAATGTCTTCCCGCGCAAGATGTTCCATGAGCGAGGCATCGATCCGGTGCGAGATTTCAAACAAATTCTCTATTCCGGTGGCCACGACGCTACCGTACTGGCGGTACTCAATGGGAAGGTCGACGCCGGCGCCACCTACGCCAACTCGCCCGATAATAACGACACCGCTTGGATGCGTTATCTGAAAAATCCCGAAGACGTAAAGAAAATTCGTGCCATCGCCTTTTCGGAGCCGATTCCCGCCGATAATTTGGTCATCAACGGCAATCTCGACGAGCGTACCGCCAAAAAGATTGAGGATACATTTATCGAACTGAGCCGCGATCCTAAGGGAAAACAGATGCTCAGAGATCTCTACCAAATCGATGGCTTTGTTCCGGCGACGGACAAAGATTACGATTCAGTGCGCCAGGCATTCACCATTGCTGGAATCCAGCTCAAAGACGCGCTACAAAAAAAGCATCCGTGACCATCCTGCAGATCAAAAACCTGCACAAATCTTACCATGCCGGCGCCGACGTGCTTAGCGGCATCAGTTTCCAAGTCGAACAGGGGGAATTTGTCGGTATCATCGGACTGAGCGGTTCCGGAAAGTCGACGCTGCTGCGCTGCATTAACCGCCTGATCGAAGCAACCTCGGGCGAGATCTTGGTGCCGCGCTCGCTCTTGAGCCAAAATGGCAGCGTTGGGATGGCCAACGTGCTGCGGCTCGATCGACAAGAACTCCGGCTGCTACGTCGTAAAGTGGGCATGATTTTTCAGCAGTTCAACATCGTGAAGCGTCTGTCGGTGATCGAAAATGTTTTATCGGGAGGACTTGGTTACCAACCTTCGCTAACGAGCACACTGCGAGTTTTTTCTGAAACCGGAAAACGCCAAGCGCTTACGAACCTCAAACGCGTCGGCTTGCTCGATCACGCCTACAAGCGGGCGGATGAGTTGAGCGGCGGCGAACAACAGCGGGTTGCCATCGCGCGCACGCTGATGCAACAGCCGGCTATTGTTTTGGCCGATGAACCGGTTTCCAGCCTGGATCCTAAGTTGTCTCGCGTCGTCTTGGACATTCTGCGGCGGGTTTGCCGCGAGGACGGAATTACAGCGCTGGTGAGCCTTCATACGCTTGAGCTCACACGAGAATACGCGCACCGGGTTATCGGCCTCAAACAGGGACAACTTTTCTTCGACGGGCCGGTCAAAGATTTGACCGAAACCATCGTCGACGCGGTTTATCAGCGAAGCGTGACACAAGACTCGCTCTAACTTGAAAGCGAGCGCGAAACATCGGCGGGTAGGGGCACGGCATGCCGTGCCCCTACTTTGCTCGCTGGGTTGTTAGTTTTCCTCGAACCCAAGCACATGGTCGAGAGCTAATTTTCCCGGTCCGGAGAGAAGAAGGGCGATGCTCATGGCCAAGAGAGCAAGACTATATTCGTAACCATGACCTTTTCCCGGCATCATGGACCAGTTAAGGAAGAAGCCATTGACAAGGTGGACGTTGAGGATTCTTACAGCCGTGTCCAGTGCCAGTCCCACGGCAGCGAGGCGTGTTAGCAAGCCGACAGCGACGGCGATACCACCTATGAGCTCCATGGCCGCGGAGATGAGAGCGAAATACGCCGTTATTCGCCAGGGCGCTTTCGAAATTCCAATTGGCTCCGGCAGTCCCGGCCCGTCCCAAAAACCGAAAAGCTGTTGCGCACCGTGGGCGAGGAAAATAACTCCCAGAGAAAACCGAATCGCCAAGGGCGCCCAGGGCAAGAGTTTTTGGGCCCTGCCTAGTCTCATCTTGAGCGCTCCCGTGTCACCTATCAATCCTAGCAGAAATGAGACCTAAGCCTAGGGGTTCACTATATTGGTCCAGGCGGAGAATAGCCTTTGCGGGCAAGTGTATTTGCGGCTAGCTCAATGGGGACCTGGAACAAGGCGGAAGAGAAAATAATGGAGGGTATTTACCTTGGCTCAAGAAACTTGGCGTGACGCCGAGAACGATATTTTTGCCGAGTCACCTCCCGCGCCCAAACGGGGTAAACGGTTTATGGTTTTCGTCTGCCTATTCCTGCTGACCCTGGGTTGGTCCTTCCATGGAGCCAAGATCAGACCAGGAGAACTGATTCAGGGCATCCCCGAGATCGCAATCACACTGCAGCGCATGATGCCGCCGGATTTTTCCAAAGTAACGACCGCCCGCAGTTATTTCTTGCCCCCAGAATTGTCGCTAACGGAATTGTTACTGCCGCTGTTTCCGCTTTCTGAGTCCCAGGAGCGCATCAAACAGCGTTGGTGGGACAATACTTTTCCACAAACCATTGTTGGGGCGACATTGGAGACTGTGCAAATGGCATTGGCCGGAACTTTTCTTGCGCTGGTCGTTGCTTTTCCCTTGGGGTTTCTTGCTGCGCGCAATACGACGCCACACCCGCTGGTTTATCATGCTGTGCGCCTTGGATTGAATTTTTTGCGCACCATCCCGGATCTTGCCCTTGGCCTTGTGTTCGTCGCCGCAGTGGGACTCGGCGCCTTTGCCGGCACTTTGGCGCTGGCCATTCACACGGCGACGGTACTCGGCAAGCTGCTTTCGGAATCCGTGGAGAATATTGACGAAGGCGTCGTCGAAGCGATTCGCGCCACCGGCGCAGGCTTTACGCAGACCCTGTCTTTTGCCGTGCTCCCGCAAATCCTGCCGGACCTGATTTCGTTCACGCTCTATCGTTTGGAGACGAACATTCGCGCGGCTTCGGTTCTCGGTTTGATCGGCGCCGGCGGCATTGGCTATCTGATGAACACCAGCTTTCGCACTTTTCAATATCAGGAAGCCGCCGCCATCGTCATTGTTCTCATCGGTCTCGTTATGCTAGTGGATTATCTCAGCGCGCGTTTGAGAAGGCTGGTGGTATAACGGGTTGCTGGAAGAGATTGTGCTTCATGTCTCTACCTCTTCGCTTTCAGTATCGAGTCGCAAAGAGCCAAGAGTAAAGGGCCCATGCGCCTTGCCCATTTTTTTCAGCATGTGCTAATGTCGCTCAGGAGAAAACGCTTCGATGATACGAGCTGTTGGGCTGGTGGCAAAATATCAAGAACCGAAAGCCGCCGAAATGGTACGCTGGCTTGTCCCTTGGCTTGAACAGCGAGGGAAAAAGGTCCTTGTGGAAGACGGCCTAGCGGATAGCGGCGGCCTTTCCTGTCACAAGAAAGAAATTGCGAGCAAGGCGGATCTGATTATCTCCCTGGGCGGCGACGGGACCTTGCTCAACATCGCGCCGCTGGTGGAGCGACCAGACGTTCCCATCCTCGGGGTGAATTTGGGCGGGCTTGGGTTTATCACCGAAGTGAGCGCAGATGAACTTGAATCGGTTTTGGCTAAAACTCTGGAGGGAGATTACGAAGTCGAGAAGCGCATGACTTTGAAAATCCGCGTCCAAAGCAAAAAAGGCAAGCCCTATGAATTCAGAGTCCTGAACGACGGCGTGATCGCCAAGGGAGCGCGCAGCCGCATCATTGACCTTGAGACCTACATCGGCCAGGATTTCCTGTGCACCTACAGGGCCGATGGTTTGATTATTTCGACGCCGACGGGTTCCACAGCCTATTCCTTGGCGACGGGGGGGCCCATTCTTGAGCCCACGCTGGGGGCCATCGTGCTCTCTCCGATCTGTCCCCACACGCTCACTCATCGGCCCATTGTGATTCCCAGTAATGCGGCCATCCATGTGACTTTGCGCTCCTTCGGCGATACCGTGATCCTGAGTCCGGACGGCCAGCAAGGAGTGAGTCTCAATAACGGCGACAAAGTGGAGGCCCAAGACTACGGCATGCCGGTGTCGCTGATTAAAATTCCGTCGCGCAGCTACTATGAAATCTTACGCGGCAAATTAAAATGGGGAGAGCGGTAATCTGATTGTTCTATGCTGCGCGAGCTACGGATCAAGAATTTCGCTGTAATCGATGAAGCGGCGCTCGAGCTGGGCCCGGGACTAAACGTCCTTACCGGCGAGACCGGGGCCGGGAAATCGATTATTCTCAATGCGCTCGAAATCGTTTCCGGAGACCGTGTGACCTCGGATCTGATCCGGCATGGAGAAGACGAGGCGACGGTGGAAGCCTTGTTTGAGGAGGTGCCGGAAGCGGTCAAAGAAAAGCTCCGGGAAGCGAGTTTTGCTGTCGATGACGAGCTGGTTATCAAGCGCATCGTCAGCCGTTCGGGAAGGAATCGCATTTATGTGGGTGGCGGTTTGTGCCCGCTCAGTCTGCTCTCGGACATCAGCAGCTCGATGGTCCATATTTATGGCCAGCACGAGCATCATGCGCTGCTCAAGCCTGAGACCCACATGGGTTTGTTGGATGCTTTCGCTGGCCTTGGGGATAGGGTTAGCGGCATGAGCGCGAAGTTTCACACAATGGATTCGGTGTGGCAGAGTCTCAGCGAAGCGCGGGCGCTGCTCGAAAAACGGAAGAAGGAAAAGCGCGCGCTTGAAACCCAGGCAGAGGAGATCGTTAACGCGCGTTTGCGGCCCGGAGAGGAAGAGGAGCTGCAGGCAAAGAAAAATGTCCTCTTGCATGCGGAGAAGCTGTACCAGGGTTGCTTGGAGGGTCAAGAGCTGCTCTATGAAGGCGAAAGCGCCATGGTGAGCCGGCTCGGAAGATATGGGAGCAAGCTCAAGGAATTGGCCGCCATCGATCGCGGCCTGCAGCCAGTCACTGACCTTGTCGAAGCTGCGGTGGCGCAGTTGGAAGAGGCTAACACGCGCCTGCGCCGCTATGCCGAGCGCGTTCATTTCGAACCGGGAGCCCTAGAGCAGTTGGAAGACCGGCTGGCGGAGATTCATCGCTTAAAGCGAAAATACAACGGCAGCGTCGAAGACATTCTCAGAATCCAGGCCGAAGTGGAATCTCAGATCGAGTCTCTTCAGCACCATGAAGAAGAGATACCCGCTTTGGAACGGACTTTCGAAGCCGCGCGCCAGACTGCTTGGGAGACGGCCGGAGTCTTGGGACAGGAGCGACAGAAAGCGGCAAAGCAATTTAAGAGAGAAATGGAAAAAGAGGTCAAAAGCTTGGGAATGCCGGCAACGGTTTTCGAGGTCCGATTTTTCGATTTGGCGGAAAAGGAGGATGATCCGCCGTATCTCGTCGGGGGCAAAAAATTGACCGAGCAGGGCAGCGACCAAATCGAATTTTACTTTTCTCCTAACCCCGGTGAGCCGCCAAAGCCGCTGGCTAAAATTGCTTCAGGCGGCGAGCTGTCCCGCTTGATGCTGGCGATGAAGTCGCTGGTGCTGAGTCCTGGGGATATTCCAACCCTGCTTTTTGACGAAGTCGACGCTGGCGTCGGCGGCGGCGTGGCAGAGATCGTCGGCAAGAAGTTGAAACAAGTAGCCGCAGCGCATCAGGTTATTTGTGTAACTCACCTGCCACAGATCGCTGCGCTTGCCGACTCGCATCACGTGGTGCGCAAAGAAATCAGTCGAGGCCGAACATCGACGAAAGTAAACAAGCTCCAAGAACAGGAACGCGTCGAAGAGATCGCGCGCATGCTCGGCGGCGTGAAGATCACCGATAGGACTATCCGCCACGCTGAAGAAATGGTTAGGGGGAAATAGAATAAGTGCTGAGGACTGAGTCAGCCGCCGAACCCTTGTCACTCACTCGATGCTCTTCTCAAGTTTGACTTTTAAAGGTCTGTCTTTTACTTTTAGCTCGTCACTGTTCTGCCTGTTGTGGGGCCGTAGCTCAGTTGGGAGAGCGCTTGAATGGCATTCAAGAGGTCGTGGGTTCGACTCCCATCGGCTCCACTAAATTCAAGTAGTTACAAGCCTCCAGTTCTTGGTTGTGTCCATGATGCGACCGGGACTGGAGGTTTGTGATGAAACACCGTGCCGGTTCTGGCAGCGTTTCCAAGCGGAAGGATCGCAGGCAATCTTCACTGTCGAGAATGAATCGGTAGAGCTGTCTTATCCCTTTTGCTTCAGGCAGGCACCATGAAAGGTAGGTAGCTGTTGCCCTCGTTCCTCTTCCCCCCTGTACCGGCAGGTGTGCCGCCCTGTGTTTTCATCGCTTACAAGGACTGGGGCATTTCCCGGACAGCCACTAAAAAGTGGTGCTCGTAAATAACAGTTTTCTTTGCTCCCGTCCGCATGATAAATAACACCCGAAATGAAGCCATTGAGGAAGACTGCGCTGGCATCAATCCTATTTGCAGGAGCATTGCTCGC
>Ga0126377_10003658_pt1 | contig 10957 bp, 9 predicted proteins | sample PanSoiMetPlot_22_FD_92647 | JGI IMG/M metagenome (GOLD analysis project Ga0126377, IMG submission 92647) | Tropical forest soil microbial communities from Panama - MetaG Plot_22 | ecosystem: Environmental > Terrestrial > Soil > Tropical forest > Bulk soil | place: Panama | collected 2016-02-17
CAAACCCAGAGCGTATCGGGCATCCTTGAAAAAATAGTCGTCGTCTTAGCCGTCGCTCGCTTTTTCACAAAGGAAGCGAGCCATTTGCGCAAATAAATCCGGATAGAGCGCCAGAATCGAATCCGGCAGCCGGCTCTTAACGGCAAAATACTCCAACGCCAACCTTGCCACGGCGGCGCGCCGCAGCCTCGTTCGCTCAACGGGATGTGCGGCCGCACCGAACGCGCTCGGGTCGGAGAGCAGCTCATCGATGGCACGCGCGGGGCCGGCAAAGTCCCAATGACGCGCAACAAATCGCGCTTTGGCGGATGCTCCCGGGAGCAGGCGGCGAAATTGCCGGCCTTCCTCCGCCGAGACCTCGGCGGCGACGAGACGCAAGCTTCTGCGCGTGCCAGAGCCCAAATCAAGGTCGGCAAGTCGCATCTCATCGCTCGAGTTGTCGAAGTTGACGGCCGGCCGCTGCGGCCAGTCCCAGTCGATATGTACGTGTTGCGTCACGGGACCGTTTGATCAACCTGTTCGGTGTTGCGGCATCGCACGCTGCGGGGCCACTCTTTCGGGGCGCGGCGATCGAGAATCTGTCTGCTGGACGGCAAAAGCCGAACCCAGCGCGATGAACATCATGACGGTGGAGTAATAGAACTCTGTGAAGCCGATATATTCGATCGGCATGCGCACGAGATTGTAGACCATGAGGCTCAAGAAGAAGCAAAGCGCCAGCGTAGGCGCGCGAACGAAGCGCACGATTAGGCGCGCCAGCGCGATCAGAACCAGCACCGCGATGATCACCAGCCCGAACCAGCCAACCTGCACCAGCAGATCGATGAACGTGTTGTGGAAATTAAAACCTTCGCGGTCCGCGATGTGGGCATAGCGCCACAGCCCCTCGGCATCGGTGTTGCCCTGTATCCAGAAGGCGCTGAAGCCTTTGCCGAAAACAGGCTTTTCGGCGATCAGGTCGGCGGCGCGCTGCCACAAATAGGTGCGCCCCGTGAGCGTCGTATCCTTGTCGAAGAACCGAGCTCCCGCATCGATCAGTGCTTCCGCCAACGTCCGGTAAGAGAGGGCCGTGGCGATGAAGCAGATTCCAAGAACGCCGGTTATCGTGGCGCGAACCACCAAGATCGAGTGACGCATGCCGAGAAAGAAGAAGAAGGCAAGGACGGCCAAGCCGAGGCCGATAAGGGCACCCGCGGAGCGCGCCAGCACGAGCGCGTAGATCTCGATGCCCGCAGCCACAAGCGCGAGTACAAATCGCAGAAACCTGCGTTCCTCGATGCCGGAAAAAACTGCCGCGATCGAAGTCAGCAAACCTATCGACGCCATATCGGCAAATAGATTCTTTCCGGCGTTTAAACCGGAGAACGCCCGGTTGTTGACGTCATTGCCGATCTGGACTGCCTGTCCGAAAGCGATGGACACGAACATGAAACAGGCAAAAGCGAGAAACATGCCGAACAACACAGCCTTGGGGCGGCGCGTATCCGACAACATCAGCGCCATCACGATCGTGACGCCGTATTCAAGCGCATATTTCAGCGTTTCGGACGGCCGTTCGGACCATGCAGTCGAGAACACGAACACCACCGGAATGATGAGAAGAAACCAGCGCGGGCGAAAAATCGCATAGAGCCGTTGCCATGACAGCGCGGCATAGCCGGTCGCCAGCAAGACAAAGAGAAGCGCGCCGAAAGTCCCCAATTGGGGGATGAACAGCATCGTGACGAACAGGCTGAAGGCGACCGCACCGTCGGTGTCCGGCATAAGACCGGGCACCGCCCTCGGCGGTGCCCCCACGGGTGTAGCGTATTGCACTGGGCGGCCGTTACTGAAACGTGCCCATGCTGCGGCGCCCGGCAAAGCAGTTGCACCCGACTCTGTTGGATTGGGCGTCATCGCAAGAACTTGTAGGCGCGGATGTAGTCGATGGCATAAACGGCTGGGAACTGGGTGCTTGAATCGGGACTGCCGGGCCAATATCCGCCGACGCCCATATTCGCCAGCATGAACATCGGTTTGTTCAAATCCGGTGACGTCCTTTCGCGCGCGACTTCGCGGCCGTCGATGTACCAGATCAACTGATTGGGATCCCAGCTCACTGCGAAGATGTGAAACTCACCCTCCGATATGCGGGCTTCGTGACTTTTGGCTTCGACTCCCTTGATGTGCGACGTCATATAGACATGCGTGGGATCGCCGATGCTTTCCAGCACATCGATTTCCGGCGGCCAGGTCTGATCCGCCGGCAGGAGCCAGAAGGCCGGCCACAAACCTTTGCCGCGCGGAAGCATCGCGCGCATCTCGAAATAGCCATAGGTCTGCGCGTGCGATGGCTGTGTCGTGATGATCCCCGAGGTGAAGCGATAATTGTTCAATCGCGACACAAGCTCGGGCGGCGCCGGTTGAGCGACAATTTCGAGCACGCCGTTGCGCACATGGAAGGGATTCAGCCCGTACACACTGGGGTCGACATAGATCTCGAGCTCGCCATTGGTCGGCAGGCTGCGCTTGTCCAAACCCAGGTGGTTGCCGTCGCCATAGGTCGTGCGCCAAATGCCTCCGCGCATCCCCAAGGGGCGAAAGGTGTCGAATTCATCGGCGAAGGTGAGGGCGATGGGCCGGCCGTCCGGCGTGAACTGCAAGGGAGCGGATGCCGGCGCTGAGGCTGCGGGCCCGAGCGACAGCAGCAACGCCACAGAGATTTGCGCCGCCAGTCCGAGAAGGGATCTGCCCCTACGCGACGTCATTCAGGATCCCGTGAGGTAGTACTGGCGGTAGTAATTGAAATAGTCGCTGGCATCGCCGTAACCGTAGCGTGCCTGCTTCTTGACGTTGACCTTGCTCAACACCGCGCCGCCGAGCTTGGCGCCGCAAGAGTGCATGATCTCGATTGCGGACTGGGCCGCCGAGGTCGGCGTCTTGTTCCACTGCACGACGTAGAGCACGCGATCCGCCTTCGCCGCCAAGATGCGGGCATCGGCGACACCGAGCAGCGGTGGAGTGTCGAGGATCACGTAGTCGAAGGTCTCGCTGAGCGCGCGCATCACCGCATCGGTTTCGGACTTGCTGAACAGATCGTGCGGAATGTCGCGCTGGCCCGAAGCGGGCAGCACCCATGCGTTGCTCTTGGCGTCGCGGATCAGCGCCTGCTGCAGTGGATATTTTTCTTCCACCACTTCGACGATGCCAACATCCGATCCGCCGATGAGCTTGGTCACCCCGCGCCGGCGCAAGTCGCAATCGACGAGCACGACCTTGGAACCGGTCAACGCCAGGGTGCGTGCGAGGCACAGCGAGGTCATGCTCTTGCCTTCACGGGGCACCGCGGAGGTGATTGCAACGATCTTGGAAGGGGCTTGCGAACGTCCCGAGAGCATCAGAAATGCCCGCAGATTGCGGAAGGATTCCGCAAAGGCGGTAAACGGATTTTCCACCAGATGATCGGCGGGACCCGCGGGATAGCGTCGGCGCGGCAGTCGGGCGACCGAAGCGAAGTCGGGAAGCACGCCAGCGAGTGGCACGCCGATCTCGCGCTCGATGTCGCCGCGGCTGCGCAACCGCTTGCTCCAAAGCTCGGAGAGCAACACCGTCGCAACCGCGCCGAGCAGTGCGAGAAGGGACGCAAAGGCGACAACCAGTCTCATGTCGGGCGTAGGATTGCCCGCGACGGCAGCACGATAGTCGACCGTAGCGTCCGCTTGCTGGAGGCTACGTTCGACGGCGACCTCGCTGGCGCGTGCCATGTATTGATCGTATATCTTCTTGGCTGCGTCGGATCTTTGCTCCAAGGCGACGAGCCCGACGCGCGCGCGATTGTTCGAGACAAGGCCCGTTTGCGCCACTGACCTGCTGGCAAGCAGAGAGCTTTCGCGTTGCGCGGCCGCTTGCGCATCGGATCTCAGGCTGGAGAGGATGCGGTTGATTTCGCGCTGGATCTGCCCGCGGATGTCGTTCAGCTGCGCCTGAGCGCGTTTGACTTCCGGATAGTCGTCTTTGAAGCGAACCGAAAGCTGCGCCAGCTGCACACTGGTCTCCGCTTCCTTGCTGCGCAGTTCCCTGATGGTGTCCGATCCCAAGGCGGCGCCGACATCGGCACCTCCGCTGCCGCGGCGAACCTGCGCCACCGCCGCCAAGACGCGAGCCTCCTTCTCGGCGCGCTCAGCCTTGGCTTGGGCGATCTGCTGATTGAGCTGGGAGACCTCGGCCTCCGCCATGGTCGCACCCTGGGCGCTCAGGAGGTTGTGCTCGTTCTTGTATTCCTGCGCTTTGGCTTCTGCCTCTATGGCCTCTTGCCGCAGCTTGCCGACGCTTTGATCGAGCTCGGTGTTTGCGCGGCTGACAAGCGTGACCTTTTGATTCAGTTGCCGCGCCATATAGGTGTCAATCACGGCATTGGCGATATCCTGCGCCTTGATCGGGTCGCCGGATGCGAATCCAACGCGCACCACATAAGTCAGACCGACACGTCTGATGAAAGTGTGGCGCATCACCGCGTTCGTAGTCCGGCTGAGCCAGCGCGAGTTGTCAGTCTTGGTGGTGTCGACGTCGCTCGGCTCCTTGCTGCTCTTCGGCAGCAACCAGGAAAGGTTCGGGCGCGACACTTCTGTGTGCAGCCGGAATGGCCAGGTCCAATTCAATATGATCAGCTTGTCGTTCTTGAGTCCGGAATTGAATTCCGGATCGTCATAGAGTTTGAGCTTGGTCGCCACTTCCTCGGCCAGAGCGCGCGAGCGCAGCACTTCCACTTCCGTATCGATGGCGCTGGTGTCCGGCGGAGGGCCGGTGTCGAGCTGTTCGACTTTTCCTAAGCTCGCTCTGCTCGGCTGAATCAGCACCGCGCCTTCGGCGAAATAACTCTTCGGCATCTGCGAGGCGATGCCTATCACCGCGAGAAAGATAACAGCGGCGACCACAGTCGCACGCCAGGCGCGGCTCAAGATCACACCGACGAGATAGCGCAACGACATGCGCTCGTTTTGACTGACGCGCGGCGGAGGTTCGCTGGTTACGGGCAGTTCGAAATTGTAGGGAACAAGGTTATTCATTGTTGCGCCTTCGTTGCGATGCTTCGGGCTTCAGAAAACTCCGCGGCAATTTGGTCTCCTAAAGATCCACTGCCTCCGGAATCGTGGCCACGCGTGTCGGCGTCACGTTGCCAACTCAGAACGGACGGAAAAGGGAGACGAACGGAACGACATTGCCGAGGTCATGGAGGAATCTGCGTCCACCCGAAGTCTCGACGACGATGACATCATTCGCGTAAACCGGCGGGTCCACGGCCTTTCCGGCGCGTATCGCCGAAAGGTCGAACACGGCGGCTGTACGCTGTGCTCCGTTGTTGCGGAAAATGGCAACTTCCTTGGTATTGGCAAGATTGGGGTCCGGGCCCTTGGCCAGCGCCACCGCCTGCATGAGTGTCGTGTTGCCGGCGATGGGATAGATCCCGGGCTGCACGACGGCGCCGTCAATGGTCACTTTCTGACTCGAGGATTCTTTCACGGTCACCGTGACAAGCGGATCCTTGACGTAGCTCTTGCCGAGCTGCTCCGCGATATCGTCGGAGAGCTGCTTCGGAGTGCGGCCCGTCGCCATGACCTGGCCGATCAGCGGCAGAAGGATCGTGCCGTTGGTTTCAACTTGGACCGTCTTGCTCAGGTCCTCGACTTGAAACACGTCCACGATGAGCGTGTCCTGCGGTCCGATCCTGTAATCCGAAGGCGGGACGATTGCGCTTGGGCCCGGCGCGGAGGGAACTGCGTGGAACTCGGTTTGTGCAGGTTTGGCCGGTGCACGTGCTGCTGCAAGGCTTGAGCTTGGAAGAATGCCGCTGGCAACAACGGCCGCAATAAGAGCCAGCCAATATCTGCTCATTATTTGGTCTCCCCAATTCGTCGCGTCGGACTTAGTCAACTCCGCGCTCGCGGCTCATTGAACGACAGGGTCCGAAGCATCTCCCCAAACGCCGAGCGGCGCTTGTAAGTTCCGTTGTTCAAAGGTAGGAGAGCATTTGCTCTGTGCACTGTGTTTTGGCTGCGCGAAAGCCCCGCGTTGTAGCCAGCCGGCGTGCGAGCGAATGCCAAGCTGACGCGTCCTCGCAAACAGCAGCGAAGCTTGGACACGACAGCAAGCATCGAAATCCATTTGCGAATTTCGTCTCCCAGCGACGAATTAAAACGTCGCAGCGCGGAACGAAGTTGATATTGCACAGTTTCCGAACGCGACTGGCGAGGGGAACTCCGCCATGGTTCTCTGGAGATAGGAATGTCCGAAATCACGTTCGAGCGCGAACGACTGAGTTTTCCCGCGCGCACGCCTTTGTCCTCCGCAATCAGCCATAAAGATTTGCTCGTCAGAGCCATGGACGTAACGGTCGCGTTTTGCGCGCTGCTTTTCCTGCTGCCGCTGATGGCGATCATCGCGATCGTTATTGTCGCTCAAGACGGTGGGCCGGTGCTGTTCGCGCACCGCCGGATTGGATTTCATGGCCGGCCCTTCTACTGCTTGAAGTTTCGCTCGATGGCCATCGGCGCCGAAGCGCGGCTGGCGGCGCTTCTCGCCGCCGATCCGATAGCGCGGGCGGAGTGGGCGCGCGACCACAAGCTCCGCCGCGATCCGCGCGTCACTCCATTCGGAGTTTTCCTGCGACGCTCAAGCCTCGATGAGTTACCGCAGCTGTTCAACGTCCTGCGCGGCGAGATGAGCATTGTCGGTCCCCGCCCGATCGTGGAGGCCGAAATCTGCCGCTATGGCCGACGCTTCCGCCATTACTGCGCGGTGAGGCCGGGCATTACGGGTCTCTGGCAGGTCAGCGGCCGCACCGATGTCGACTACCGTGCCCGCGTGGCGATGGATTGTCTCTATGTGAAGTCCAAAAGTCCGTGGCTGTATGTTTGGATTATCGTTGCCACCATTCCCGCGGTGATCATGCGGCGAGGTTCGTATTGAACCTGCGCTTTGGCCGAAGGGACGCCGAGTTGGTGGTTGCGTCCCTTTTCGGCTCTTGGGTCAACAGCGGGCTGAACGATTGATTTTAGAATGCCGTTGCGCATCGCCTATTTCGTCCACGATCTCAGCGATCCCGGGGTCGGCAAGCGCGTGCAGATGCTTCTGGCGGCGGGAGCCGAGGTCGTCGTCCTTGGCTTTAGGCGCCAGGACAAATCGGTTTGCAGCATCCATGGAGCAAAGGCCGTCGATTTGGGGCGCACGCATGATGCGCAGCTCTTTCACCGCGCGCTCAAAGTGGTGCAGCGGCGTCTGAAAGTCGGGCGCTGGTGCGATGAGGCGGCGACCGCGGACATCCTGTTGGCGCGCAATTTGGAGATGCTCGTGCTGGCGGCAGCGGCGCAGCGCCACTGCGTAAAGCAGGCGAGCCTCGTATATGAGTGTCTCGATGTGCATCGCCTGCTGCTTTCGCCCGGAATGGCCGGCGCGATATTGCGGCGGATCGAGCACTTGCTTTTGCGTCGGGTGAGACTTTTGATCGTCAGCTCGCCGGCATTCATCAGCGAGCATTTCGAACCGCGTCATCAGTTGCGCGAGCGACTTCGTGTCCCCGTCCTCCTCGTCGAAAACAAGATGCTCGAGTTGCAGCCGCGTGCCCTACCAAAGCGGCGCGCGCGTATAGAGCTTCCTCCGGGACCGCCTTGGCGAATCGCCTGGTTCGGCATGATCCGCTGCCGCAAGAGCCTCGACATGCTTTGCTCGCTGGCCTCGAGGCGGCCAGGCCTCATTACGCTCGTCATCAGAGGTCGTCCAGCGCGCGTCGAATTCTCCGATTTCGACGCGCAGGTGGCGCGAACGCCGGGGGTCGCCTTCGGTGGACCTTATGAGCCGTCCGAACTCGCGGCTCTGTATCAGAGCGTCCATTTCAACTGGGCCGTCGACTTCTTCGAAGAAGGGGCCAATTCAACGCTGCTTTTGCCGAACCGGATCTATGAAGGCGGCCGTCACGCGGCCATACCGATCGCGCTGGCCCGCACCGAGACCGGAAAGTGGTTGAAGCGTCGCGGACTCGGTGTGCTGCTTGAAACGCCGGCGCAGGAGCTGCGCTATTTCTTTGAGCAGCTCACGACAGAACAGTATCTCGCGCTGAAGGCGGCAAGCGGCTCGGCGCCGATGCGCGGATTTATCGCCGACCAACTGGACTGCAATCGTCTGATGGACGCGCTTGCCGCGACTTTGGCGCAAGAAGACGATCGACGCGCCGGCATCCGGTCAACCGCTCAACCGGACGCAGCCGGTTCGCTCAATAGAAGGTGATTTCGGATAGACCGAACAGCCGCGCCACAACGCCGCAGTGCAAGGCGGCGCGCGTCAGGTAGCGATTGCGGCGGGTGACAGCCGGCACATAGGCAATCGCGCCGAGAGCGCAGATCACCGCCTTGGCGCTCGCTTTGGTCATTTCGAATGCCCGTGCTGCGCCGCGAGCGCGCACGCTCAAGCGCGCGCCATGTGTCTGTCCGGCGCGAAAGCTCCGCCGCAACAGCCAGGGAAGATTGGCGCGCAACTCGGGGACCGCCTCATAGGCAACGGCGTCAGCGGCAAAGCCGATGCGTCCGCCGGCGTCGCGCAGCCGATAGAAGAAGTCGACGTCTTCGCCTCCGCTTCGGCCGAGCTCGGTACGGAAGCGCAAGTTTGCACGCTCGATCAGCGCGCGCCGGACCAGAACGTTTCCGGTGTAGCCGGTTTCGATGCGGCCGTGGATATAAACCGGGCGCGTCGAGTGGAAGTCACCGTGCTTGATCCAGCGTGGAACGGACTCCGGATAAACCGCCTGTACCGGACCCAGCACGGCGTCCCAGTCTCCGTTTATCGCCTCATTCATCAGAGTGCGAAGCCAGTGCGGCGTTGCGAGCTCATCGTCGTCGAGGAAGGCGATCCATTCACCCATCGCTGCTTCGAGACAGGCATTGCGGGCAATCGATATGTTTTTCACCGGCGCATGAATGTAGATGAGATCCAGCCCCAGTTTCCTTGCCGCCTCGGCTATCATCGGGCGTGCATCCGTGCGCTCGGCATTGTCCGCGACAATGACGCGGTGCTTGATCTCTGCCGCACCTTCTTGCTCCGCCACGGTGCGCAGCGTTTCCACGACGTCCGTGCGTTTGTAGGTGCAAATGCAGATGTCGATCGCGGGTGATCTGACGAGCGTTTCGCGCGGCCGAAGTGAGACTGCTTCAGTCGCGGTCAAATCCCCCGAGCCCCGCTCGAAGTTCAATTCTTGCCCGAGCCGGCCATCGCATGAAGATTCGGCCTGCCCGCGCCCATCGGCGATCCTTCTCCGGCCTGAATTTCAGCGGCCGTAAAGTTGAACAGTTCGGCGACTTCCTTGAAGGTCGAATAGGTCATCGCTACGCGAACCGCTTCGACATTCTCCACCGGACCTTTGCCGAGCTCACCGGAGGGTGTAGCCATCGAAATCAATACGATTCCCGGCCCTTTCCCGACATGGACTCTGGTTACAAGCATCGGCGGGTTGTTGGGCATTTGACTTTTTGTCCGGTTAGGCGTGGCGGTAGACAACGTGCAGACTGTGGACAAAGTTCCACGGTTACGATTCCGCTTACAAGCTGGAGCTTGGCTATAAGCGCCCTTTTTTGGGGCCTGGCCCACGGAAAAAAATTTTGCCCGGCCGGCGTGGTTGAGCTCGAGCTAAAAAGCTTGTCGTTTATTCGCAACTTGAATCTTCTGTTCGATACTGTCGCGCACTGAGCAAGAATCTTTGCGGAAAATTTTCTTGACGCTGCGGCAAAGCTTCTGTCTGTTTCCATTCGAGGGGACAACGCACGCAGGTCGCATCGATCCCGTGCGGTCTTCACCAAAAAAATAAAACTTGAGCGAAGCGGCGCAACGCGCATCGGAGCGCGATACGCCAAGCTAACGCCGCAAACGAGTCGCGCAAAAGAAAGCGGCTCACTTAACTGAATCTTCAATTGGCCTTGTCATTTCAGAGTTCGTTCATCGATCCGAGGAGGGCGCGTGACAATCGATCCTAACAATCTGTCGGCAACGGCAGTGATGACGTTCGACGACGTGTTCAATTCCCTCAGTTTGTGGAACGGAACGTCGGGCACATGGATGACAAAATATCCGTTCAGCGGCGCGAGCGGAGGTTCGCTCAATGACGAGCAGGAGTGGTACATCAACTCAACATACGCACCGACTTCTTCGGTCAAGCCGTGGACCGTCAGCAACGGCGTCCTGACGATCACCGCGGCGCCGGCGGATCCTTCGATCAAGCCGCTCATCAACAATTATCAGTACACCTCCGGAATCATTACGACCTTCAATTCCTTCAGCCAGACCTACGGCTACTTCGAGATTCGGGCTGAGCTCCCGAAGGGGCAGGGCTTCTGGCCTGCGTTCTGGCTGCTCCCCGCCGATCAGACTTGGCCGCCCGAGATCGATGTCTTCGAAGTGCTCGGTAAGGACACCACTACGCTGTACACCACCGTGCACACCAACGTTACCGGGGTGCATACGCAGAGCGGCGTCGGCACGACGGTCGCCGATACATCCGTTGGGTTTCACACCTACGGCGTCGATTGGGAGCCGGATTACATTACGTGGTACTACGACGGCCAGCAGGTCTTCAAAACCGCGACGCCCGGCGATCTCATCAACAAGCCGATGTACATGCTGGCCAATTTAGGGCTGGGCGGAGGCTGGGGCGGTCCCGTGGATTCAACGACGCCATGGCCCGGTCAATATCAGATCGATTACATCCGCGTGTACTCCGCTGCACCGACGCAACCATCGCCAGATCCACAGCCGCAGCCACCGCCGCCGGTGTCGAAACTGTTCACGCTGCCGGTGAGCGCCGCGCCGACGAACTTCATTCGCGGTACTTCCCGCAACGACACGATCAACGGCACTTCCGCCAATGACAGCATCGATGGCAGAGGCGGCGCGGACAAGATGGCGGGTGGAGCTGGAGACGACGCCTACACGGTTGATC
>Ga0126377_10003659_pt1 | contig 10957 bp, 11 predicted proteins | sample PanSoiMetPlot_22_FD_92647 | JGI IMG/M metagenome (GOLD analysis project Ga0126377, IMG submission 92647) | Tropical forest soil microbial communities from Panama - MetaG Plot_22 | ecosystem: Environmental > Terrestrial > Soil > Tropical forest > Bulk soil | place: Panama | collected 2016-02-17
ATCCAACTTGATACCAGCCCTTGAACCACTCCTGTACCCAGGATGATGGGCGGTTTCGACCAGGGATAGTCAAGCAGGAAAGTCCATAAGGCGAGCGGAATAGCGATTAAAAGACCGATGATGAAGCCCTGCATGTACCATCGAGATGGTTGTCGAACCCAGAGGACTGCGGGTCCGATATATAAGGGAAGGATAAAGAAAGCAGCCACAGCGGTCCGTCCACTGAAGCGAAAACAAGGCGAGTACCAACGCGCAGCAGGGGCAAAAGCGCCAGCCAGGAACATGGTCAAAATGAAGTTCGTTACAAGCACACTCGAGGTTCGTCTCATCATTGCTCACCTTCTCGCCAGCCACGCTGAATAGCTGCGCCTCACATTACAACAGGCAGTTGTTGGATCAGATCTGCACAGGAGTTCTGATGACAATGGCTCAGTAAACGTTGCGGATGTGCTCAATGGAGCTAGCCGCTTGTGTTATGTGGCATCATTGTTCACCATGCCCGATACCGCATCGATCGAACAGGCTGGCCTGCGCAAAGAACTCGGACTTGGCGACCTCGTCATGGCCCAGGTGCTGTGCGTGGTGGGCTCGGCCTGGGTGGGCATCGCAGCCAAGCTGGGCTCGGCCCATGTGGCTTTCTGGCTGGGGGCCATGCTGCTCTACTATGTCCCGCTCGCGGTCGTCGTGATCTATCTGAACCGGCTGATGCCCCTGGAAGGTGGCCTTTATCAATGGGCAAAGTCCGGTTTCGGCGAGATGGCCGGCTTTCTTATCGCATGGAACCTGTGGGTCTACGCCGTCATTGTGACCGGCGCCATCATTTTCGTTGTCCCCACAGAAACCTCTTACATGCTTGGTCCTGCCGGGGCGTGGATTCCCGCGAGCAGGGTAGCTACTCTGGCGATGACCGGCGGGATAATGGCCGGGATTACTCTGGTTGCCATCCGCGGCCTGGATTTAGGAAAATGGCTGCACAACATCGGCAGTGTCGGAGTTATGACAGCATATGTGATTCTGCTGGCGTTACCGATATGGGCGCTGTTGCACGGCTCCATCACACACTATGACCCAATTCCCTGGCAGCCGCCGCGGCCATCCTGGTTCGGCCTCGCGATCTTCGGGCAGATGACGGTTGGAGCACTGAGCGGGTTCGAATACGTCGCCATTCTGGCCGGAGAATCCCGCAACGCGGCACGCACCATTGGACAGTCTGTAGTGATCTCGGCGCCAATCATCGTGCTGATGTTCATTTTGGGAACCAGTTCGGTTCTGACGTTCGTCGGCACGCAGCCCATTAACGTGATTGGCCCGATTCCGCAAACCATGCGCCTTGCCCTGGGCGCTGCCAGTTGGGCCGCGCCGTTTGCGATCTTTCTCCTGATTATGCGGGCCGTGGCCAGCGCCAGCCTGATTTTTACTGGCCTGACGCGGCTGCCCATGACTGCCGGCTGGGACAACCTGGTGCCGCGCTGGTTTGCGCGCCTGCATCCCCGCCGCCAGACTCCTGTGAATTCCATTCTCTTCGTCGCCGCGCTGGTCATGGGATTCATCCTGCTCAGTATGCTGGGCGTGCGCGAACAGGAGGCATACCAGTTGCTGTCCGCGGCATCGATTGTTCATTACGCAATCATCTACGTTGCGCTGTTCGCGTTGCCGCTTCTGGGCAGCCGCGCATTGCGAGGCGCGTTGCCCGGCTGGGTGAAACTCGCATCTCTCGCCGGGCTAATCTCTAGTCTGGTGTCACTGGTGATTGTTGCCTACCCAATCGTTGACGTAACCAGCCGGGGAGAATACGCCCTGAAGATCTGCGTGGTCGTTGTTGTAAGCAATCTGGTGGGGGCATTGATCTATCGGGTGGGGAGGAGAAGACAGGCCATAGGCAGCAGGCAGCAGGCCACAGCAGATTAGCCGCGCATTTGCCAGGACGAGCAGGTCAACGCGAATAAGAAGGGAGCGTCTGGCGTTGGCGACGCCAGACGCGCTCTACGCCGGAATCTCATCACTTGTTGCGACAGGATCCAGACGTCCCTCTTTCAGCGCCAGGAGCAGGCCCTGGAACTCAGCCATGGTTTTGGCGGATCGCGAGGCTTCAACGAACTCCCGAGCCTCAATTTGCGAGGACTCGGGAAAGAACCTGCGGTAGAGTTCCATCTTCTGAAGGTCGCTCGCCTTTCCCAGGTAGAGTTTGTAGTCGATTCTTCCCGGACGTAGCAATGCTTCGTCCAGTTTGTCGATATCATTTGTGGTCATCACGTAAAGAACACCGGTCGGTGCAAAAAAGCCATCCAGCACGTTGAGCAATCCCGAGAGCGTGACGCCAGGCTGCAGAGAATCACGTTGCTGCGTGGCGGAAGCCGGAGAATTTTTTACTTTGTCCGGCTCTGTTCGTTTTCGGGACTGGCTGCCCTGCATGCAATCAATGTCTTCAAACAGGAGGACTGAATGGGCCGGCACATCATTGATGGCCTTCACCAAAGTCCGATCGTTGAAATCAGTCAGATTGATGGTGTAGACCGACATTCCGAAATGAGCGGCCAGGGCGGATATCAGCGAGGTCTTTCCTGTTCCCGGAGGACCATAGAAAAGATAGCCGCGATGATATGGAATGCCAAGGCTTTGGTATCTGTGCCTGGACTCGCGAAACTGCTGGATGTCTTCCAACAGGTGCTCTTTCTCGCCTGGCTGCAGGATGACGGAATCCAGGAGGCGCGGGGCATAACCCTGCACGTAATCCCAACCATCGTCATAAGTGTACAGATACGACTGCACACCTTGCCGCCTGACATGTGAGGCCAGAATATCCTCCGCGAAGTGCTGGAGAATGGCCCGCTTTCTGCCCAGGGTGCGGAACGTGAACGACTCGATTCGCTTCTTATCCCATTCATGTCCGCCTTCGGTCCGCGAGAACCAGACCTCGAAAGGCCTGCCGTGATACAGAAACCAATGCTTTCCCGGTGCAGGAATCATCGCTATCTGTTCACCGCGAAGAGTAGTATCCAGATCCAGGTGACGAATTCGTTTGAGAAACCTCTGCTCGAGAAACCACTCCTTCACCCACACGAACGCGGCATCAGCGTCCTTAACGGTGATCACCATCGTGGTTTGGTCGACGATCCATCGCCAGAATTTTTCCGGCAGGGCGCGGAGGTAGACACTCAGCGCACCGATGATCATGAGCAGCAGTCCACCGGCGGCGAACTCATTTCGGCCGGTGAGCATACTTTTCAAAAGTTCGAACATATTTCTTTTCTAACCGGCGGTTGGCCGGAGTGAAGCCCGCATGAGCGAGTCGCCACTGGTGGAATAAGCATCAGCGGTATAGGTCGAAATGGCAGTGGAACGAACCACGACCCACGCCACTTAAGCTAAAGTAGATGTTTTGCGGAGGGCGTATTCAGATCGGCTAGCGCGATCGGAGCGACGCCCAATAGCAACTCAGCCACATGATTGGCCGATGTTGCCCGCGTAGCGTTTGAGTTTTAAAATCCGCCAATTCGGGCGTCCTTTCGTAAGAAGATGATCCAACATGCCATGATTTCAGATTTTTTGCAAGAGGGAATTGGCGGTTCTTTGTAGCAAGGCTGCCTTTTTCCCCAATCAGACGTCAGATTATGGCGATTTGCTAATGCCCGTGTGGGCCGTTCGACAACAACTGGAGGATCCAATGACAATTGATGTTCGTGGACTCACCCCACTGATTCAAGTATTCGATATGCCGACCTCACTCAAGTTCTACTGCGACGGACTTGGCTTCGAGATCGCTTTCAACGATGGCCAGCCTGCGCCTCATTTCGACTGGGTCCTGCTCCGCCTCGATGGCTCGGAACTCATGTTGAACACAGCCTACGAGCAAGACCAGCGGCCGCCAGCTCCTGATCCCAAATGTATTGCCGCGCACCAGGATACGGAAATCTACTTTGGATGTCCGGACGTTGATGGAGCCTACGCCCACCTGCAGGAAAAGGGCATAAAGTCGGAAAAGCCTAAGATTGCTCCCTATGGCATGAAGCAGTTGTATCTGAAAGATCCTGATGGCTACGTTCTCTGCTTTCAATGGCGGGCAGAGAAGCGGTAACCGAGGCATGATTTCAGGGATTCAGCACGTCTTGAATAATGTCCATGATGCGCTGCGTCCGGCGGTCGAGAATGATGCCGATCTGGCCTAGCAGCACGCGATGATAAGGATTGGGCAGACGTGGCAGACGGCGGTCCAGGTCAACTGGAAATGGCGTGATGCGTTTCTGCAGGCCTGGGGGCAGCGTGCCATCGCGTTCCAGATGCTTTTGCAGGCCGGGAGGCAGATTGCCGCCACGTTTCGCCAGACCCGGAGGGAGATTCGAGGATTCACCATGAAAATAGTTGCGAATGATCTCCCGGTCATGAACGCCAAAGGTGATGTTGATCGAGGCGCGATCACCATTATGGGGATTGCCTTTGCCGTGACCCTGGCTGTTGCCCTGTGCGAATCCAATTTGCGTCATCAGCGCGATACAGAGTGCGCGGGACGCCACCTGTAAAAGTCTTCTGACCATGCATCGCCTCCAGTGTGAGTTGCAGCATATCTCAAAGTGGGGAGTAATGGTCGTGCAAAATCTCTCTTATTGGGCCCGCGATACTGTCACTGATTGGTCCAGCGTGAATTCAAGCAGGGTTTCGCTGGGAACGTGCACCTGTTGGCCCCGCGTCATGACCTGGACAGCAGTTCCGGCTCCGGCGCCTACACCAGCTCCGATGGCAGCGCCCTTTCCACCGCCAACGATTGCGCCAATCACCGCTCCTGCAGCAGCACCGCCGCCAACTTTCTTGGCCGTATTCGCGCCACGGGATTTGCCGGCGAGTTCGTAGTCACTGGTGGAGAGCGCCACGGTCTGGCCGTTGATCACAATGCCGGTGAGCGACAGTTTGAGTTCGGATTTGCCGCTGATGTGTCCGGCTTCCTTCACTTCTTCCAGGCGGCCGTAGACATCCGCTCCCTTCGGCGCAACCAGCAAGTCATTCACGTACAAAGGTTGTTCCAGCGTGGCCCCAAATTTGTCGCCAACATGGTTTTTGTCAGAATCAATCGGATCGATGGTCCGAACTTCCAGCCGCGTCCCCGCTGGAATCGTTATCCTGTTGGAATAAGAGCGATAGGTCGGGTCAGATTGCGTCGCGGCAGGCTGGCTGCTTCTGGAAGCGAAGCTCGAGTCATCTGTGATCCGAGAAGTGGTAGATGAGTCGAAGGTGAGAGACGCGACGTCACTCACGTAGAACGACTGCACCGACGTGCCCACGCGGAAGCTGATCTGGTTCTCCGAACCTCCAGCGTAAGTACCAATAATGGTGCTGCCGTTCTTCAACTTCAAGGTGTCAGCCCACCCGAACGTCGTCAGGACGCTCAAGCATACAAACAGAAGCCCGCATTGTAATTTTCGTGACACAACAATCCTCCTCGTACCGTAGACGAGAGCTGCTTACTGGTTGGATGCAGCCAGGAGCCAAAAAGATACTCAGCAACTCACGGTGTACCATTAGAATTCCTGTGGAAAACCCTGCGATTGCGAGGTCGCAATCGCGGGGGAGTATCAGCGTCTAGCGAGTCGCTTGCGAGTCGCGGGCCTTCAGGCAGACGTGAGCGCAGCGAAATAGGCGCGCAGCACCCGGGAACTCTACAATTGTGTCTGGAGATGCAAGATGGACGATCAAACCTCTCTTCGGCAGCACGTTATTAATCTCCTCACCAAGGGTGAAGCGCACACGGACGTGACCAGCGGACTTAAGGATTTTCCACGCAAGCTTCGCGGACGCAAGCCGGAAGGCTCCCCGCACACGGCCTGGCAGTTGCTGGAACACATGCGCATCGGGCAATGGGACATCCTGCAATTCAGCGTGGATGCCAGGCATGCCTCGCCGAAGTGGCCGGATGAATATTGGCCAAAAACAGAGGCGCCACCGAGCGATAAAGCATGGGACAAAAGCGTAAGCCAGTTTTTGGCTGACCTGGAAGAGATGTGCAAGCTGGTGCGCGATCCCAGGTGCGATCTGTTTGCGCGCATTCCGCATGGCACAGGCCAGACACTGCTGCGCGAAGCATTGTTGCTGGCCGACCACAACGCTTATCATCTGGGTCAGGTCATTCTGCTGCGGAGAACCATGGAAGGACGTTGAAGGAGGCCCAAAATGAAACCCAGAGCTGTTGCATCATTGTTCCGGATATTGTTGCTTGCCGCTTTGTGCTCGTTTGCATCCGGCCAGGCTAAAACGGCAGCTCCTGCGGCCAAGGTCCAGGGCTATTCCGCCGACGTGGCCGGGGTTCAGGATGGCGCTGCTGTTACTGGCAAGATCTATTTCATGCCGGACAAGCTGCGCATGGAGCAGAACGCCGGAGGAACAAAAACCATTCTCATCCTCGACCGCAAACAGAAGATGATGTGGATCCTCAATACTGGCGAAAAAACTTACGGCGAAATAGACCTGAGCAATCCCGGGGTATCCATCAACATGCCTTTTCCCGATGAAAGCGGCAAGCCATGCATTCCTATGAAGGCAACCTCGTGCATCGATGCCGGCCGCGAACTCATCAATGATCGGCAGTGCGATCGATGGGAAGTCACGGCGTCAGATGGCGAGAAGACCGTTAAGACTACCATTTGGATCGATCCCACGCTGGCCGCGCCCATTCGCTGGAAGAATGAAACCGGCGACCACTACGATCTTTCCAACATCAAATCCGGTCCCCAGCAGGACACTCTGTTTCAGCTACCCGAGGGGTACAAGAAGAGCAGTAGTTAATTGCGGACCCTATCTCACTTGCAGGCTACCAAGCATCTTCTCGTAGGCGGGACGAAGCTGATTGAAATCTTTTTCCGGCGCGACGAAGACCAGATAGGCCAAACCGCCGTTGGAAATCGGCACAGTCACGAGCCAATCGCGTTCAGCCAGCGGCTGATCATTGTTTTGTAGCGGAGAATTGCCGCTCAGGTATACCGAGCGCGCATCGAGTCCATTGACTCGAATTCGGCTCGGATTTCCGGTGGCTCTTAACCCCGGATTTGATTGCTGCAGGCTTTGTACAAGATCCTGCGTTGCCTGATCGAGCGACTGCGCGTTCTGGTCCTGACCTTCGCCGATCATCACGCCATAGGCAATGGCATCTCCCGAGACTCCGGCAGGCGGTGCGATGGTCACACCGCCCTGGCCAGTTACTGCTCGCCAGTTGTCCGGATAGGAGATGCTGAAGTCATTACCCTGGAAAGTCGTGAACCGATTGCTGGGCTGGATCTGTTTGAAGGAGACGTCCTGCACAGCTCCGCTGCCACCGGGGCTGGTGCCGCCGGAGGCGTCTCCCATTGTTCTGGGAACCGCGCCGCTCCGCTGGTTCTGTTGTGCCCAGGTGCCCTGCTTGGCTCCGGCTGCAATCTCCTGCGCCGTGTAAACCTTCATTCTGATCGCTTCCTGTCTGGCGCTGGCGAAGGACGGGCTGTCAGAAACATAGTTCTTCGGCGGCCAGTTCCTGATCTCATCCGAAATTGCCTGATAGCGATTCCCCGGATTCGGGTGATCGCTTAGGAACTGTGGACCGCCACCACCGCTCTCCTTTTCAAGTTTCTGAAAGAACTCTGCCAGCGCTTTGGGATTGTAGCCAGCCTTATACATGATGATGGCGCCCACCGCGTCGGCCTGTGCTTCATCCGTGCGCGAGTACCTCATCAGGATGGTTCCAGCGCCGATCTGTACGCCCAGACGCGCAAGATTTCCCGCGGTCCCACCCGGAAGCACAGCGCCCAGAATGCCGGCAAAAATCTGTGCTACTGCCTGTTTCGGCATTTGTTTGGCCGAATGCTGCATGTACACGTGGGACATCTCGTGCGCCATTACGCCCGCGAGTTGTGCTTCATTGTCCGCGGCCTGGATGGTACCCACGTTGATAAAGATCGGCCCACCGGGAAGCGCGAAGGCATTGATTTCTTTTTCAGGTATCACGTGAAACTGGTACGGCCAGGAATACTGCTGAGGAATAACACTGACCATCCTTCTTCCTAGTTGCTGAACGTACCTGGTCAATGGATCTGAATCGGGCAATACCGGAAACTGCTTGTAAACCTCGCCTACGGCCTGGTGACCGAGCTGTATCTGCTGGTCCTTGCTGGCTGCCCTGGGAGTGCCCGGATTTGGCAACTGTGGTTCTGCAGTGGCTGCCATCAGTCCTGCCGGCATTGCCATGAGGGCGGCCAGGAACAGCGCCAGGATCTTGGTTGATAATGTGCGTGCTTTCATAGCGACTCTTCTCTCCTGTGAATTGAAGGGCCCCCGGGACCGCTGCTAAGTTAGAGATAAAGGTGTCCTGACAGTAAGATGCAATTGGGCGGCAGCAGAGATGCATTTTCGCATGCCGGCGCTTAAGCGCCGGCATGCGTAATCCGCTCAGGCCAGTTCGAATTTCAGTTCGCCCAGCTTTTCCAGGCTACACGCGATCTTGTCGCCGGCCTTGAGCCATACCTGTTTGTCCTTTGGTTTCCCTTGAATCACGCCTTCCGGAGTGCCGGTAAAAATAATGTCACCTGCACGCAGCGTGATGTGCCGCGAGACGTAGCTGATGATGTGCCGCGTGTTGGCGATCATGTCATTGGTATTGGAATTTTGTCGGGTCTCGCCATTCACCCGGCATTCGAGTTTCAGGTTATCCGGATCAATCTGATCTGCTGTAACCATGTATGGACCGAGCGGGGCAAACTGGTCCGGAGTCTTTCCGATCAGCCACTGACCGCCAGTTTCCAGTTGCAAATCGCGCGCGGTGAAATCGTTGCCTGTAGAGTAGCCGGCGACATGGGAAAGAGCATCAGCCTCACTCACGTCTTTCGCTTCCTTGCCCATGACGATCACCAGCTCAACTTCGTAATCAAATTTTTTGGCGACTGCCACCGGCAGTTTGATGGTCCCATTGTGGTGGTTCAGCGCGACATTGAATTTGCTGAATAGCACAGGCTCCTTCGGCACCTGCGCGCCGATCTCTTGAGCGTGCCGCCGGTAGTTCAAACCAATGCAGACGATTTTCTCCGGATGCGTCACCAGCGGCCCATACTCGATGGTTTCCTCTTTGACGAAGGCGCTTTGCGCGGCGCGAGATTTCAAAGCGGCATCCACCAGCGCGTTCAAGCTGGGGCCGTCTTCGTGTTGCAGCAAATCATCCATGGTGGCAGGCGCGTGCACCTTCAGCAGTTTTGCGGCTGCCGGAACGTCGAGGATACCTTTATCGGTTTTTGCGCCCAGACGGTATTCACCGTCCTTGCGCATGGTGAGCAAGGTCAAGCCTTTGGCCAGGCCACGCTGGTTGCTGGTTGTCTCTTTAGCTTCAGCGCGGGAAGAAGTTAATTTTCCAGTTGCAGCCATGGCGGCAATGGCGCCTGCTCCCTTCAAAACGTTTCTGCGATTCTGTTGCATGGCGTGTACTCCTTTAACGCCTGTCGATAGTGGGTCATTTTAGAAGAAACTGACCCACTAGCGCGTATCAGCGTCTAGCGATTCGCTGGCGAATCGCGGGCCTTCAGGCAGACGTTCGTCGCATAGCGATGAACCACGACCGTGGCGGAGTCTATGACGCCCCGGCAAAGGTGTCAAGAGCAGCCTTGACACTGCGCGATACACAGACTTAGACTCCGTTCCCGCGTTGGAAAACGTGAAAGAGGAGGAAGCGAGTCATGTGGTCCCGATCAGCAAAGTTTCTGGTAGGATTGGCGCTTGCGTTCTGCGCCCTGAGTGCAACGCCCCAGATGATGCCCAACCCCTACGGTCCGCCTATCAGTCTGGACACTGCGAAGAAAGCCGCCGCCGCAGCGCTCGATGAGGCGCGAAAGAATAATTGGAAAATGGCAGTGGCCGTAGTCGACCCTAACGGCGACCTGGTGTATTACGAAAAGATGGACAACACCCAGCTCGGCAGCTCCCAGGTTTCCATCAACAAAGCTCGATCGGCCGCACGTTTTAAGCGTCCGACGAAAGCGTTTCAAGATGGGCTCGCCGCCGGCGGAGCAGGTCTGCGAATTCTGGGCCTGGAGGGTGCTGTGCCCGTCGAAGGCGGAGTGCCGATTGTGATTGATGGCAAGATTGTTGGCGCAATCGGCGTTTCAGGAGACACCAGCGACCACGATGGCGTCTGCGCGCAGGCTGGCGCAAACTCACTTGCCAGCCTGCCCAGGTAGCAATCAGCTTCTCAGTCGGCGGTGCCGGCTGAGTGCTATTGCCGGACGTTAAGCTTGTTCCCTGACAACGCCTCTCAGGAGGGCAGGCATTGATGTCTCCAGCGCCATCCCGATTCTGGCCAGGGTTGCGATCGTCACGTCAACTTCGCCCCGCTCGATTTCTCCCAGGTGTGAACGGTTAAGTCCACTGGTGTCCGCGAGACCTTCCTGCGTAAGCCCTTTTGCCTGCCGCAGAAGCCGAATGCGCTGTCCAAGTCGACTGTTGATCTGATGCATGGTTCCCTCCGCGTAATCCGAAATTTCGGCAGCCAGTATATAACAAGGCTATTTATAACCGCCACCAAAACGGCGAAGCTACGCTGCGAACCTTTGCCCACCCTCACCCGCCCTTGACAGTACAACCCGAGTCGACAGCCGGGAACAGCTAAGTCTCTCAATCCAGGCTATCTAGATAAAAGTGCGTCAAAGTGACAGCACTTTGCTGTCGTTTTGCTGTCGAACCGACATCAATTCGACAGCACTTTATTGACTCTACCTGCTGCCTGCGTCATTCTGGAAGTGTTGAGGCGAAGTGGCAGCATTTGAAGCCACCACCTCAATGGCCGTGCTCCCAGGAGCCACCGGCCTGCAGTATTGTTCTTTGACAACTTAATAGCAGCGGAAGCGCTAAACGAATCGCCGACGCGATTAAACCCGTCATATCGGCGGGCTCGCGGTTCTCCGTCAAACGGAAGAAACGAACTGCGCCGACGAAATGCCGTAGCCATCTGTCCTGCTCA
>Ga0126377_10003660_pt1 | contig 10956 bp, 11 predicted proteins | sample PanSoiMetPlot_22_FD_92647 | JGI IMG/M metagenome (GOLD analysis project Ga0126377, IMG submission 92647) | Tropical forest soil microbial communities from Panama - MetaG Plot_22 | ecosystem: Environmental > Terrestrial > Soil > Tropical forest > Bulk soil | place: Panama | collected 2016-02-17
CTCGAATTGATCACGCGCGGCCATCGCCTCGTCGCCGACGACGCGCCCGAGTTCACGCTGATCGCGCCGGACGTCATCGACGGCAACTGTCCCGAGATGCTGCGCGACCTGCTCGAAGTGCGCGGCCTCGGTGTGCTGAACGTGCGCGAGATGTTCGGCCAGACGGCCGTCAAGCCGTCGAAATACCTGCGCCTCATCGTGCACCTGAAGCCGCAGAAGCTCGACGCGCCCGGCGGGGACGGCATGGCGCGCCTCACGGGCGACGTCGGCTATCGCGAGGTGCTCGACGTGCAGATCCCGTGCATCACGATCCCGGTCGCGCCCGGCCGCAACATCGCGGTGCTTGCGGAAGCGGCCGTGCGCAGCCATATGCTGAAGAGCAAGGGCTTCGATCCCGCGCAGACCTTCATCGACCGCCAGGCGCACCAGCTGCGCCGCCTGCCCCCATGGTAGACACCGAGACCAGCCCGAGCGGAACGAGCACCGGCGCCGCGACGCCGGCGGAGCTCATCATCGTCAGCGGCCTTTCCGGCTCCGGAAAGACCGTTGCGCTGCGCACGCTCGAGGACCTCGGCTACTACTGCGTGGACAACCTGCCGGCCGCGCTGATGCCGGCGTTCGTGCAGGCGATCTCGCAGGGCGGCGCCGGGCTGCACCACAAGCTCGCGGTCGGCGTCGACGTGCGCAATCGCGCCGAGAACCTGAACCGCCTGCCGGCGATCCTCGCCGAGCTCGCGCAGTCCGAGATCGCGTACCGGCTCGTGTTCCTCGACACGCGCGACGACGTCCTGATCAAGCGCTATTCGGAAACGCGCCGCCGCCATCCGCTGTCGACCGAAGGCCTCGGCCTCGCCGAGGCGATCGCGACCGAGCGCCGCCTGCTGCGACCGATGGTGTCGATCGCCGATCGCGTCGTCGATACCAGCGATCTCAACGTGCACCAGCTGCGCCGGCTGATCATCACCGAGATGGGCCTCGCCGCCGGCGGCCTCACGCTCCTCTTCGAATCGTTCGCGTACCGCCGCGGCGTGCCGACCGACGCCGACTTCGTGTTCGACGCGCGCTGCCTGCCGAACCCGCACTGGGAAACGCGTCTTCGCCCGCTGTCGGGCAAGGACGCGCCGGTGCGCGAATGGCTCGAGTCGAAGCCCGACGTCACCGCGTTCCGCGACGACCTCACGCGCTTCCTCGACACCTGGCTGCCGCGCTTCGAAGCCGAAGGCCGCAGCTATGTCACGATCTGCATCGGCTGCACCGGCGGCCGGCACCGCTCGGTCTATCTCGCCGAGCAGCTCGCCGATCATTTCCGGCAGACGCACCGGCAGGTGCTGAGCTATCACCGGGAGCTGGAGTGACATGAGCGTCGGCGTCCTTCTCCTCACGCACGAATCGATGGGCGCCGCGCTCGTCTCGGCGGCGAAGCACGTGCTCGGCCGCCTGCCGCTGCCGGTCGAAGTGCAGGAGATCGCGGCGAACGCCGATCCCGACGAGATGCTGAAGACAGCCGCCGCGCGCGCGCGCGATCTCGACGGCGGCGACGGCGTGCTGGTGCTCTCCGATCTCTACGGCGCGACGCCGTGCAACGTCGCCAACCGCCTGCCGAAGCTCGGCGTGCGCATGCACTGCGTGTCGGGCCTGAACCTCCCGATGCTGCTGCGCGTACTGAACTACCCGGAACAATCGCTCGACGATCTCGCGCAAACGGCGGCGACCGGCGGGCGCGGAGGCATTTTCGTCGATACGCCGTAACACACGCATTCCCACACGACAGCAGGACCGCATGCTCGAAAAGGACATCACGATCACCAACCGGCTCGGACTGCATGCACGCGCCTCGGCCAAGCTCGTGCAGGCGCTGCACGGATTCCAGTCCTCGACGGTGATCGCCTACCGCGGCAAGGAAGTCAACGCGAAAAGCATCATGGGGGTGATGATGCTGGCCGCCGGGCTCGGCGCCGAGATCCGCCTTCGCGCGGACGGACCCGACGAGGTCGCGGCGATGGCGGCGATGGTCGACCTCTTCGAGCGCAAGTTCGACGAAGGTCAGTAGCACGAATGGCTCCCGGCGGGACCGGGAACGGGTTGAGGCAAGGCTAGCGACGTGCGATTCACACTCACCGGCAATGGCGCAGCGCGTGGAATGGCCCTGGGTCGCGCGCGCCTCGAGCAGCCGAGCCGCTACCTCATCGACGAGCGGCCGCTGGCCGCGGCCGACGTCGAATCCGAGCTCGCGCGCCTCAACCGCGCGATCGCGATGGCGCGCGCCGAGCTCGCGGCGCTCCGCGAGAAGCTGCACGGCATGCTCGCCAGCGAAGTCGGCGACTTCATCGATGCGCACAGCCTGATCCTCGCCGACCGCGAGCTCAACGCCGGCCTGTCCGACCTCGTGCGCGTCGGCCGCTACCGCGCGAGCGCCGCGCTCAAGATGCAGCGCGACCGCCTCGTCGCCGTGTTCGAGGCGATGGACGATCCGTACCTGCGCAGCCGCAAGGAAGACATCGACCACGTCATCGGCCGCGTGCAGGCCGCGCTCGCGCGCGAATCGAGCGCCGAGGAGCGCAAGCTCGCCGCGCGCGTCGGCGAGATCCTCGTCAGCGACACCGTCGCGCCTTCCGAGCTCGTGCCGCTCGCCGAGCATGGCGTGCTCGGCGTCGTGCTGACGTCGGGCAGCCCTCTGTCGCACTCGGCGATCCTCGCGCGGTCCCTGCGCCTGCCGATGATCGTCGCCGCGCACGAGGCGCTTTCGCACGTGCAGGACGACGACCTGGTCCTGATCGACGGCGAGCACGGCGAGGTCATCGTCCATCCGACCGCACAGGACATCGCGCGCTACCGCGCGTGGCAGCGCGACGTCGTGCAGCGCGGCAAGCGCCTCGCGCTGCTGCGCGACGCCGACACGAAGACGCGCGACGGCGTGCCGATCCAGCTCTTCGCCAACGCCGAGCTCCCCGCCGACATCGCGCAGGCGCGCGCGTGCGGCGCCGCCGGCGTCGGGCTCTATCGCACCGAATTCCTGTTCCTGCAGCGCAGGGAGCTGCCCGGCGAGGAGGAGCAGTTCCTCGCCTACCGCGACGTCGTGCTCGGCATGGGCGGCATGCCGGTGACGATCCGCACGCTCGATCTCGGCGCCGACAAGGCCGACGCGAGCGGCCTCGTGCTCGACGACGAGGACAATCCGGCGCTCGGCGTGCGCGGCGTCCGGCTTTCGCTGCGCCGGCCGCAGCTCATGATCATGCAGCTGCGCGCGATCCTGCGCGCGTCGAGCTACGGCCCGGTGCGCGTCCTCGTGCCGATGGTCGCGAGCGCCGAGGAGATGGCCGCCGTGCGCCATCTCATGAACGAATGTGCGCGCGACCTTCGCACGGCCGGCTACGAGATCGCCGACCACATGGAACTCGGCGCGATGATCGAAGTGCCGGCGGCGGCGATCGCGCTGCCCGGGATGATCAAGAAGCTCGACTTCGTCGCGATCGGCACCAACGATCTCGTGCAGTACACGCTCGCGGTCGACCGCAACAACGACCATCTCGCGAACCTCTACGATCCGCTGCACCCGGCCGTGCTGAAGCTGCTCTGGCACACGATCCTGACCGCGAAGCGCGCCGGCAAGCACGTCTCGCTCTGCGGCGAGATGGCCGGCGACACGCACTACACCGCGCTCCTCCTCGCGCTCGGGCTCACCGAATTCTCGATGCATCCAGGACTGCTCCTCGAAGTGCGCGAGGCCGTCAACGGCTTCGATCGCTCGCGCCTCCTCGGCCAGGCGAAGGACCTCCTCCGCGCGACGACGCGCGAAGGCATCCTGCACGTGCTCGAGCGCATGAAGGCCTGTTCCGCCGCGTCCGTCGCGCCGCTCGCCGCACCCGCATAGAACGCGCCGGTTCCGTCTGCGATACTTCGCACGGGAACCCGGCGCGCGTCCTGCGTTCGAAGCATGCCGCCGCCGCGACCGAAGCCACGAACGTCACCATGAGCGCAACCGCCGATCTTTCCCTGCTGTCCGGGCACGTCATCGCGCAGGCCGATCGCTACGCGGAGAACTTCGCGCGCCGCGAGCCGTTCCGGCACGTCGTCATCGACGATTTCTTCGCGCCGGACTACGCCGCCGCGCTGCTCGACCAGTTTCCGCCGTTCGAGCGCGGCAACGCGCGCAACGAGAACGGAGAGCTCGGCAACAAGTCGACCCACGAGCGCATCCGCGGCCTCGGCACCGCGTACGCATCGCTCGACGATCTCGTGCGCTCGCCCGCGCTGCTCGACCTCGTCGGCCGGCTGACCGGCATTCCCGATCTGCTCTACGATCCCTGGTACTTCGGCGGCGGCACGCACGAGAACCGCGACGGCCAGGACCTCGATCCGCACGTCGACTTCAACCGCCACCCGGTCGAGAGCTGGCACCGCCGCCTGAACCTCATCGTGTATCTCAACCGCGAATGGCAGGACACGTGGGGCGGTTCGCTCGAGCTCCATTCCGACCCGCGCGCGCCGGACGACCGCATCACGCTGATCACGCCGCTCTACAACCGCTGCGTGATCTTCGAGACGACCGAGACGAGCTGGCACGGCTTCGGCCGCATCGGGCGCAACGGCGGCGGGAACCTGTCGCGCAAGTCGATCGCGCTCTACTTCTATACGCGCGAGCGTCCGGCCGAGGAGCTCGCCGAGACGCACTCGACGATCTACGTCGATCGCCCGCTGCCGGAGCGCTTCCGGGCCGGCATGACGCTCGGCGCCGACGACGTGCAGGAGCTGCGCATCCTGATGGCGCGGCGCGACCAGCACAATCAGCGGCTCTATCGCGAGATCACCGAGCTCACGGGCCAGCTCGAGCGCTCGAAGGCGGCGCTCAACGCCGGACGCCTCGGCCGCCTGCGCTACTTCGCACGGCGCATCCTCGCGCAGCTTCAGCGCTGAGCTTCGCCCCCGGGCGGCATCGGCTCGGCGAAGCCGAGCGCGTGGATGATGTAGCCGAGCTGGCGATCGTCGCGCGAGTCGTAGAGATTGTCGCCGGTCAGGCGCGCGGCGACGATCGATTCGCTCTTCAGCGGGCAATTACGCACCGGGAACCACCAGCGCTCGCGCCGATTCTCGTCCTGCCGGAACGTGCCGAGCCTGCACCCGTCGAGCCACACGGTGATGCCGATCGGGCGCCGCCATATGTAACCCTTGAGCGGCGGGATGTAGACGTCGACGGCGAATTCCGCTTCGCCGCGATAGCGCAGCAGCGTCTCCGAATCCGCCATCGCCCAGCGCCAGCCGTCGCCCTCGCGATTCTGGAAGCCGAAGAGATACGGATATTCGCCGTCGTGGAAATTCACGTAGCCCTTGACGGCGGCGGCGTCGACGGCGACGCCCTCGAACGGATTCCGTGGCGTCTTCGCGTCGATCTCGACGAGGCGCAGCGTCGGCGTGCTCGCGAGATCGCGGTGCGCGTAGCGATCGATCCAGTAGGTGCCGGCGCCCATCGCGAGCGCCTGCATGTCGAGCGCGAGGTACGCGGGCGACGAGGCGGCGAGATCCGCCGGCGCCTGGTCGGCGATGTCGTCGAAGCGGCGCCCTGAATAGAGCGCGAGTACCGGCGCGGAGTACCAGCCCGCCGCGAAGATCGTCTCGTCGGCCGGCACACGCGCCACGGCGGCAAGATCCTCGCGCAGCGTGTCGGTGCCGCCGAATTGCTCCGCGTCGCTACCCGCGAGCGTCCCCGCCACGAGCGGCACCTGCAGTGCGACGAGTGCGACGCAGGCGGCGAGCGCCAGCTTCGATTTCGATGCCCGGGCGCGCGCCATCCACGCCGCCGCCAGCAGCGCGACCAGCAGCACTTCCAGCACCAGCACGCCGTTGAAGATGCGCCGATACCACGCCTTCGCGGTCGGCGTGAAGCCGAGCCACCACGCGAAGTAGATGGCCGCAAAGACGGCCAGCGCGAGCAGCGCCGCGCGCGCGTTCGCGCCGGATACCCAGCGCCGGCCGAGCATCGCGAGCGCGATCGGGCCCGCGATCCAGAACGGTAGCAGCGCCAGCGGAATGCCCGTGTTCGCGGCAAGCACGTGCGCGTGCACGACGACCTTCGAGCCGACACCGTGCGTGTCCTTGAAGCCGGCGGTCGTGCCGGCCTGCATGTGGATCGCATGCACCTCGTCGCTGACCCACGTGCGCCAGCGCGCGAGGTCGCCGAGCGCGGCGACGTGCGCGAGCTCGTAGGCCAGCGCGGGCAGGACGACACCGGCCGCGAGCGCGGCGATCGCGCCGATCGCGAAGCGAGCGCGCGAGCCGCGGCAGGCGGCGATCCGCGACAGCAGGAGCGGCACCAGTGCAACGAGCCCGATCGCGAGCACGGTCTTCGTCAGCACCGCGATCCCGGCGAGCACGCCTGCAGCGAACAGGCGCCCGAAGCCCGACGTTCGATCGCCGTCGACCGAGAGCACCAGCACGGCAGCGAGCCACCACGCGAGCGCCGGCACTTCGCCGTAGCCGTTCATCGCGATCTCGCGAAGACCGGGAATCCACAAGCACAGCGCGACCGCCGCGAGCCCCCACTGCCACGATGCATGGCGCCGCAAAAGCGCGAGCACGACGATCGCGAGCGCCGCGACGTACAGGAGGTTCGTCAGCTGCGCCTGCCACACGCCGACGCCGAACGCGCCGAAGATCGCCGCCGCGGGCAGGATGAACGGCGCACGCGACTGGATTTCGTGGGAGAACCCGCTGCGCCCGGCGTACATGCGCTCGTAGCCCTGGCCTTCGGCCAGCGATCGCGCCACTTCGAGATTCATCGCGCCGTCGAAGCTGACCTGCTTCGTCGCGCTCCATACCGCGAGCCGCACGAAGCCCGCGAGACACGCGACCGCCAGCACGAGCACGATCGCCGCAGACCGCCACGACGCAACCGCCACCCGGCTCACGATGCGTGTTTCCGATCCCCGGACTGAAATAGCGCACCCCGCGCGGTCGGCCCCGGCGGCATCCTACCCCAGCGGATGTGCCGCACCGAGGCCCGCCGCCTCGGAATGGCCGTGCTTTCGCGGCTCTTTACATGGGCGTCGCGGCCACGGTGGCGCGCGGGACCGGCGTGGCAGACTACGAGTCCTCCCTGTCGCCGCCTTGCCCGCATGCTCGCCGAGAAATGGTTCGGAGTTCCGTGTCGCGCCTGCGGTCGCCGTGCGCGCCTGCGCACGCTCGGCGACGTCGCGCCGACCCATCCGGGTCCGTTCCACGTCGACCGGTTCGCGCTGATCCACTGCCCGCGCTGCGACGTCGTCTACCTCGATCCGGCGCCGACGGCCGAGGACCTTCGCCGCCTTTACCAGGAATCGACGCAGTTCGACGACCCGCTTTACGACGACCCGGTGCGCGTCTCGCAGATCCTCGCCTATTTCGACAACGCGATCCGCCGCCTGCGCCTCCTGCCGCGGCGCGGCGGCCGCGTGCTCGAAGTCGGCGCCGGCCTCGCCTGGATGTCGCGCGCGTGCAAGTCGCTGCGTCCCGAGGTCGTCACCGTCGCGCAGGACGTCAGCGCCGAAGCCGCCGCGCGCTGCGACGGGGTCGACCGCTACCATGTCGGCCCGCTCGCGACGCTCGACGAGCGCGCGCCGTTCGACCTCGCGTCGATGACGCACGTCATCGAGCACCTCGTCGAGCCCGCGGCGATGCTCGGTGAAATCGCCGCGCGGCTCGCGCCGGGCGGCAGGCTCTTCGTCACCGCGCCGTACCGGCCGACCGGCTGGCGTGCGCGCGCCGGCATCGCGGGCTGGCAGGACTATTCGTACCTGCATGTGCCGGCGCACGTGACCTATTTCTCGCGTGCCTGGTTCGAGCGCATGGCTCCACAGCACCGCTTGCGCGCGGAGCACTGGAACGCGCGCCACGAAGACGGCCAGGCGTTCGAGCTCGTCCTGAAGCGCTACTGACGGCCGCGCCCGCTGCTTCGCGGCGCGACTCGCAGGCATAATCGCGCGCGCCCCGACCGAGAGCCGCGCAATGGCCGAAGCGACCCGCCGCGACAAGACTGCCCGCCAGCTGCGCCTCCTCGCCGAGGCGATCGGCTCGGGCCGGCTCGGCGCGGTCAAGCGGCTCGTCAACACGCTCTCGCCGGCCGAGATCGGCAACCTGCTCGAATCGCTGCCGCCGGGCCAGCGCGCGATCGTCTGGGGCCTGACCGATCCCGAGGACGACGGCGAGATCCTCGTCCACGTCGGCGAGGACGTGCGCGAGGACCTGCTCCGCGCGATGGACCCGGACGAAATCGTCGCCGCCGCCGAGACGCTCGACATCGACGATCTCGCCGAGCTCATGGGCGACCTGCCGGACACGGTCGCCGACGAAGTCCTGAAGTCGATGGAGCGCGAGGACCGCGAGCGCCTCGAGCACATGCTGACCTACGAGGAGGACACGGCGGGCCGCCTCCTCAATCCCGACCTCGTCACGGTGCGCGCCGACGTCACGGTCGACGTCGTGCTGCGCTACCTGCGCCAGCGCGGCGAGCTGCCGGAGCAGTCGCATCATCTCTACGTCGTCAATCGCCGCCGCCAGTACCAGGGCCGCATCCCGTTCGCGCAGCTGCTGATCTCGGATCCTTCGACGCCGGTCAACCAGCTGATGGACATCGAGCAGCCGGCGATCGACGCGCACACGCCGGTCGCCGAGGTCGCGCAGCAGTTCGCCGACCACGACTGGGTGTCGGCGCCGGTCGTCGACTCGAACAACGTGCTGCTCGGCCGCATCACCGTCGACGACGTCATCGACATCATCCGCGAGCAGGCCGAGCACCGCGCGATGAGCGCGGCCGGTCTCGACGAGGACGAGGACCTCTTCTCGCCGGTCGCCCGCGCGGCGCGGCGGCGCGCGATCTGGCTCGGCATCAATCTCCTGACCGCGTTCCTCGCCTCGTGGGTCATCGGCAACTTCGAGAACGTCATCGCGCAGGTCGTCGCGGTCGCCGTGCTGATGCCGATCGTCGCGAGCATGGGCGGGATTGCCGGGACTCAGGTCTTGACGTTGATGGTGCGTGCACTCGCGCTCGGCCAGGTCGGCTACTCGAATTCGCTGCCGCTGCTGCGCAAGGAAATCCTCGTCGCGGTCTCGAACGGCATCCTCTGGGCACTCGTCGTGGGCGGCACGGCATTCGCGGTCTACCGCAACACGTGGCTTGCGGTTGCGTTCGGCGCCGCGATGATCATCAACCTCCTCGCTGCCGCGCTCGCAGGCGTCGCGATTCCGCTGGTGCTGCGGCGCATGTCGATCGACCCGGCCCTTGCCGGCGGGGTGATCCTGACCACGGTGACGGATTGCTGCGGGTTCGCGTCGTTTCTGGGGTTGTCGACGCTGCTGTTGTTGCATTGACAGCGATTCTGTAGCCCTCCGGACTTCCTTGTGCGATGATATGCATGTTATGCATATCGGATGCGATTCGAATGGGACGCAGCCAAGGCCGGGTACAACCTTGCGAAGCACGGCGTCGCGTTCGAGGAGGCGCTCACTTGCTTCTTCGACTCGAAACAGATCGCTTTCTATGACCCGGACCATAGCGAGGATGAGGATCGCGAGCTCCTCATCGGGCATTCGAGTCAGGGCCGCTTGTTGATCGTCTGCTACACCTTGCGCGGCCGGATTGCCCGACTCATCTCCGCTCGCAAGCCCACGCGCCGGGAGGCAAGAGCCTATGCGCAAGGAATATGACCTGAAAACGCTTTCGGTGAAGCGTCGCGGCCTGCCCCGCGGCGTGCGCAGCAGCGACCTCGATCGGGCGAAAATCCGCATCACGATCGCGCTCGACAGCGACGTCATCGATTTCTTCAAGCAGTCCGCGACCCGACGAGGCGCGCTGCCGTACCAGACGCAGATCAATCAGGCCCTGCGCGAGGCCATGGAGCAGTCGTCGGCCGATCGGCTGAAATCGGCGCTGCTCAAGGACAAGGCATTCATCCGCTCGCTGGCTCGAGCGATCGCCCGCGACTGAGGGCTTAACGCCGCTGCTCCGCGAGCGTCAGCGCGACCTTGTCGCGCAGGTAGACGGGAAGCACCTTATCGGCCGCGACACCCTCGCCCGCCGCCGCGATCGTCGCCGCGAGGCGCGCGATGTCCGCGGCTTGCGGATAGCGATCGCCTTCGGCCCAGCGCGGCGGGTACGGAAGAATCGCTGTAAGTGCATCGCGATAGCTCGACCACCCCGTGCCGATGATGTTGAGAGCGGACGCGTCGGGCAGCGTGAGCGCATCCGCGCGGCCGACGGTTTCCTCTCCGACGAGCTCGGCGCGTCCGTCCACCCGACGAAACAGCCCCGCGTAGACCTCGCCCATGCGCGCATCGATCACGGCGAGCACGTCGGCGCCGTTGTCGGGCGCCTGCATCGCGAGCGCGGCGAGCGAGGACACGGGCACGACCGGAATGCCGAGCGCAAGCGCCATGCCCTGCGCCGCCGAGATCGCGAGCCGCACGCCCGTGAACGCACCCGGACCGCGGCCGACGGCGATCGCGTCGAGCGCACGGCGATCGATGCCGGCTTCGGCGAGCACGTCATCGCACATCGGCAGCAGCAACTCGGCGTGCCGGCGCGGCGCGATCTCGCTGCGCTCGACGAGGCGGTCGCCTGCGAGCAAGGCGACGGAGCAGGCTTCGGTCGCGGTTTCGATCGCGAGGAGGTTCATGGGCGCGATTCTAGCCGACGCTTACGGGAGCTCCCTGCCCGAGTGCGGGTCGATCGAGTACGGGTAGGTCGCGTCGAGGAATCCCGGCTGCCCACGCACGCGCTCGATCCATGCCAGGACGTTTGCGACGTCTGCCAGCGGGAGATTCGCTTCGGCGGCGCGGCTCACGTACGCAAACAGCGAGATGTCGGCGATCGTATACGTTTCGCCCGTGATGAAGGGCCGCGCCGCAAGCTCGCCATCGAGAATCCGAAGCGCTTTCAGCGATCCGGCCCGCCGCGACTCGACCAGCTCCGGCGCCCGCCGCGCCGCC
>Ga0126377_10003661_pt1 | contig 10952 bp, 9 predicted proteins | sample PanSoiMetPlot_22_FD_92647 | JGI IMG/M metagenome (GOLD analysis project Ga0126377, IMG submission 92647) | Tropical forest soil microbial communities from Panama - MetaG Plot_22 | ecosystem: Environmental > Terrestrial > Soil > Tropical forest > Bulk soil | place: Panama | collected 2016-02-17
CACGACTAAAAGCAAATACGCAACCGCGATAACTAGCCTAACGGCGTAAGGCCATAAAAGCGCTCGGCGTTTCGGTGCAGAACAGCGTGCTTATCGTCGTCGGTAAGATGCTCGTTCTCGATGATCTCCTCGATTTCGTGCTTACAGTAGTCGTTATTGACTTCATGCGGGAAATCGCTGGAGAACATGAACGGCTTATTGCCGACGGCTTCGATCAGATGGTGGAGCGCTTTTTCAGTTCCTTCGCAACCGACGAATATCCTTCCCGCCTCCACGTGCCGTCGGATGTATGCGCTCACAGTTTCTCCTGATCGGAGCTGAATATACTGATTGTGCGGATCGTACTGGATGTGGGTTTCCCATCCGCGATCAAATCTTTCGAGACATGTCTGTAGCCACGAAACCCCGGCTTCCATGAAGCCCAGGCGCAAATTAGGGAATTTTTCGAAGAGACCATTAAAAATTATACCTGCAAAAGCAACCATCTGACCGAACGGATGGCCAAGGCCGTTGATGGGCGCGTATGGAGTTAGATAATCCATGCCCAAACCTTCGTGGGCGCCACCGTGTATTCCCAAACAGCAGCCTAGGCGATTCGCTTCGGCGTAAACCGGCCAGTACTCTTTGGCGCCCAAGTGCCCTTTGAAACCCGTCGATGGAATCATGGCGCCGCAGAAACCAAGCTCAGTGACAGCCCGTCGCAACTCCCTTACCGCCTCTTCGGGCTCCTGCAACGGAATCAACGCGAGACCCTGGAAACGCGCGGTCTTGAGATAGGTATCGTGAAACCAATTGTTCCACGCCCGCGCCAAATCGATGGCGAATTCAACCGTGATCACTTTGCCAAAGGCAAGGCCGCCGGTCGTATAAAGTACGGCTCTTTCGATTCCGACATCGTCCATAAATTCAAGCCAGCCGTCGACACCGACCTGCCGGAAGGCACCGGGAACCAATTGATACAGGGTTGCGGAATGAAGGTGATCCAACGGCGGGAAAATTCGGCCGCGAAACCGGCCGCTCTTGATATAGGGTTCGGGCATGTAATTTAGTAGCCCATCCCAATCTTCCATTACATGTCCATCGCCATCTACCACCGGTATGCCATTCGAGGCCATAACAAATACCTCCTGCGGTTATTTCTTCCTGGAAATACCTATACAACAATCACAATCGTTTTTGCCAATGGCACACTTGATACCTTGTTTGTTTAAATTCCAAGGACCCCACGGATCACTCCCTCACAAACCTTCGCCATGAAGTCGAGATCCAAAGTATCCAGGGTATCACTGGACCGGTGGTAATGGGGGTTACGAAAGAAAGACGTGTCCGTCACCATCAATGCGGGATATCCTGCATCCCAGAACGGTGCATGATCGCTCAAGCGTACTGCGGGAATAAGACCGCCATTGCCGGGAACGGAGAGTGTTTCGACTGGAAGCCCTGGAGCCCTTCCCATGTGACGCGCAAATCGGCGCAGCAATGAATGTGAATTCCAATTCCCAATCACGCCGATAAAGTTGCCGCGATCGGGATAAAGCCAGCTAAGTCCAACGGGGTATTTTTGGTTGCCTGGCCGTGGATCGGTGTAGCCGACCATTTCCAAAGAGATCATCGCGTCGATTTTTGCTCCCGCTGACTTTAGCTTTTTTGCAAGATAGCTGCTGCCAATCATATTGAGCTCTTCGAGATTGAAGGCGCAAAATAAGAGCTGTGAGCGCAACCTAGCGCGCGCGAGGAGGCGCGCTGATTCGAGGAGAACAGCTATACCGCTGGCATTGTCGTCGGCGCCGGGCGTGCCCTGGACTGAATCGAAGTGGGCGCCTAAAATAATGAGCGAAGCTTCACGTTGAGCGCCGAGACGGCCGACGATATTACGAAATTTTTTCCCCCGATAAAAAAAGTAATCGCTCTCAACGGCAAGACCGTAGCTTTTCAGTTCTTGTTCAAGAAAATCCTCGACCGCCGCAAGGTGTCGTTGACCGCTGAACGGACTCCTCTCGCCGACCATCCGTTCCAACGTCCGGTTTAGCCTCTGCGGATCAACCCTAATGTCCATTTCAATTTTGTGAATATGAGATGAGCCATAGGAACGCAAGTACCAAAATAGAATGCAATATAGGAGACCGTTGTGATAGATTTTATTAAATTCAGAAACGGAAAAATGAAGAGCTGGTTCTATAACTCATTGTTGGGATTGTTTCTATTTACGACCATCGGTGATGGCTTTACGCTCGCGCAGACTGTAGAGGAGTACAAGCCGCAAGTTGGGCAACAGGGCAAGGACGTCATTTGGGTGCCCACTCCGCAGGCGCTGGTGGAGAAAATGCTCGACGTGGCGGGAGTGACACCGAAAGATTACGTCATCGATCTCGGATCCGGCGACGGGCGGACCGTGATTGCTGCGGCGAAACGCGGAGTTCGCGCGCTCGGCATTGAATACAATTCGGACATGGTGGAATTATCCAAGCGCAATGCGGCGAAAGAAGGTGTCAGTGACAAAGCGGCTTTCGTCAAGGCCGATTTGTTTGAAAGCGACTTCTCCCAGGCGACGGTGATTACTATGTTTTTGCTCGCCGATATTAATTTGAAACTGCGCCCGCGAATCCTCGATTTGAGACCGGGTACGCGGGTCGTATCGAATAACTTCACCATGGGCGCATGGTCGGCCGATCAAATTGTCACTGCTGAAGACGATTGTACTTTGTACTGCGTAGCCTACTTTTGGATCGTGCCGGCCAAAGTAGAGGGCGTTTGGCAGCTCGGTGGGAGAGAGCTTACGCTCATTCAGACCTTTCAGATGATTTCCGGAACACTCAAGTCAGGCGGCGATACCCTGCAGGTCGTAGACGGTCGATTGGAAGGAAATCGCATCACGTTCACTGCGGGAAATGACGAGTATGTTGGCCGCGTGGACGGCGATGCCATGGATGGAGTCGTGAGCGCCGGTGGAAATTGGAAAGCGAGCCGGGCCAACCATTGAGAGCGCGCAGCCTTTGGTTGACTTGCGTAGGCGGCGAGTGGTAGGAGAGGCGCAGCTCCAGGTTGGTACTTCCACAATGACTTCTTGAATTTGATCTCACGGAGAGAACGCCCATGCGGAAAAAGATATTTTTTGCAACGGCTATGGCGGTTGGGATAGTATGCGGCTTTTTTTTCGCGTCTAATTTCATAGGAGCCGAAAGTTCGCCCGGAGTAGCGCTAACCGGCCAAGTTAGCTCCGCAGAGGAAGGTGCGATGGAGGGTGTGCTGGTCAGCGCCAAAAAAAGCGGCTCCACGGTCACCATCACCGTTACAAGCGATGAGAAAGGCCGTTACAGTTTCCCGTCGTCTAAGTTGGAGCCGGGTGAGTATTCGCTGCGTATCCGGGCAATCGGATATGATTTGGATAGCCCAATCGGAGTCGGTAGCCAGCGTTACACAGTGGATGTTGCGGCGCAAAGAACTACATCGGCCGACCTGACCCTGCGCAAAACACAAGACCTCGCATCCCAGTTGACAAACGCCGAATGGATCGCGGCGGTTCCAGGTACGCAGCAGCAAAAGACTACACTGCTGAGCTGCGTGGGGTGTCATACCGTGGAGCGAATCGTGCGGTCCAAATACGATACCGACGGGTTTGTGCAAACTTTAAAACGGATGTCGGGTTACGTGAATCAAAGCACGCCGTTGCGGCCGCAGGTGCGGCTCGGCGCGCGGGACACCGCGTTAGTTGGTGAGGAGCAGGCGCGGGTTCAGAGGACTCAAGCCGAATGGTTAAGTGCTATCAACTTGAGTTCATCTCCCACATGGGAATTTCCCCTTAAGACGTTTGCTCGTCCCAAGGGCAAAGCCACGCGAGTCATCATCACAGAGTACGACCTGCCGCGCCCGACAATAGAACCTCATGACGTGATTGTGGATGGGGAAGGAATGGCCTGGTACTCCAATTTCGGCGAGCAGACGTTGGGAAAACTCGATCCCAAAAGGGGCAAGGTGACGGAATACCCCGTGCCCGAGCCCAAGAAAGGCTTCCCTACCGGCGCGCTTTCTTTGCGTTCCGACAACGACGGTAATTTGTGGCTTGGTCTTATGTACCAGGCGAGCATCGCGAAATTCGACCGCAAGACCGAAAAATTTCAGATCTGGACCATCCCCCCGGAACTGAACAAAGACAATACGCAGATCAACATGACCAGTCCCAAGAGCTACACGGTGGACGGCAAACTATGGACGCAAAACAATGGATTTGCGGGCGTTCACCGGGTCGATTTGAAATCCGGCAAATGGGAAACCTGGGACCCGTTCAAGGAGTCTCCCCGAGGGCACAACATCTATGATGTGATCGCCGACTCACAGAACAACGTGTATTTCACCGACATTGGCAGGGAGCACATCGGCAGGATCGATGCTAAGACGGGGAAAATTACACTCTATCCCACGCCAACGCCCAGTTCGGGGCCGCGGCGCGGCATGATGGATGAGCAGGGGCGCCTCTGGTTCGGCGAATACCGCGGCAACAAGATCGGGATGTTCGACACCAAGAGTGAAAAATTTCAAGAATGGGCGCTACCCACACCTTGGTCTAACCCCTATGATGTGACCGTGGATAAAAACGACGAAGCCTGGACCGGATCGATGCTCAATGATCGGATCACGCGATTGGATACCAAGACCGGCCAATTTACCGAGTACCTGCTTCCCAGGTCGACGAACGTCCGTAGAGTGTTTGTCGATAATTCAACGACGCCCGTCACTTTCTGGGTGGGCAGCAACCACGGCGCCTCGATCATTAAATTGGAGCCGTTGGATTAGAAACCAACGGCTCTGATGAAACTGTGAAACGAACTTCGCTGAACCGGGGGGCCGGCCACGAGTTGTTGAAAGCCGCGCAGATGAATGGTTCTCGAAAGCGCTCGCCCCAACTTTTATTAATTTGCGCCGACACTAGAGTTTCTTTCCAAGTTTCCGTTGTCTCCAGGTTTGACTTGCCTCTCGGACCGCGTCCGTGGTCTAAATAGAATACCAAGGAATCGTCGACGATACGCAAGATTAGAAAGCGAGAGCGTTGCCAGCGCAGCGCAAAACGGAGGGAATTCATGGCTAACGAACCGGTGGTCATCAACATTCACGATTCCAGCGCTCGCGAATCGACGGGAAGAAGGCTCAATTTTCATACCGCTGAATTTTCCGGCGATGAAGACGAGCGTCTAATCAAATTGGCTTTTACGCGCGCGACAAAACAGGAACGTTATTCTCCAAGGCACCGGCACAATTTCGATCAGGTGCGGTTTGTCGTTTCCGGCGAACTCGAGTACGGCCCGCTCAAATGCCGTCCGGGCGATTGTATCTATTTTCCCGAAGGAGTGTTTTACGGCCCGACGCAGTTGATCACCGAAAACGCCGAGAATTACACGATCCAATCGCAAGGACCGAGCTGGGCACATCTTTTGACAGCCGTCGAGGAGCAGAATGCCATGGCGGATTTGGCCCACGACGGTGTGCTGGATAAAAATAAAGGAGTATTTCACTGGGCCAACGGCAAGAACCAGGATAGCTATGAAGCGATGTGGGAAAGGGTTGCGGGGAGACGCCTTGCATACCCGGTGGCCCGATTCGACAGCCCTGTGTTAATACGATCAGGAAATTTTTCCTGGGTGCCGGCAAACCTGGGAAGCGAAGTACATGTCAAGCAATTGGCAGGGTTCAATGAATATGGGCCAAGAATAAAACTGCTCAAAGTCGGGCCCAAAGGAAAATTATCACGGGGCAAAACAGACGACCACCAAATCAATATTGTGGTATCCGGCGTCGCTAATTTTGAAGGAAGACGGCTAACAGCAGGAACGGTGCTCTACTATCGGCCTTCCTGTAGTTATCCGGAAATCGCCGCTGAAGACGAAGTCGTGATGTTGACCCTCAGCCTACAATCAAAGAAGAGATTGACCCTCGGGTCGATACAGTGAAAGAACTTAGCCGAGCGAAAGGTTAAAGGTAATCATACGATTCGTTGGTCCCGATGAGTTGAAGGGAAAAAAGGCGGACTGGAATTGTTTATCTCACGGGACGAGCCTTCTCCCCCGATCGCCGCTATTCGCCGCAGCACTTAGACTGCGCTCTTTTCTGGTTAAGACTTAGTGCGACGTACGATTTGAAGTCTTTGAATGCCTTGAACCCGGATTCCGCAATTCAAATGAGTGAGGAGCGGACCTGTAATAGCGAAGACACCCAACCGGCAGCTTCAAAACCTTTTTTGCTCTTGGCAGGCTGCTTCATTGGCCAATGTACTGATTCACAGCACTCACGATTTGTTGGCGCGCTCAGAGGCAGAATGTATTGTCTTCGCTGTGGAAGGTTTGCTCCTCACTCATGACTTACGTTCAACTGAGAAATCCGGGTTGAAGTTGAAGTCGTTCAAGGAAAGCCGTACCTCGGAGCGAAGCGATCAAACGCAACGAACCAGCACGAATTCCTCTCAACAAATCTAAAACCTCACCGCGCAGTTTCTCAAAAGCCTCTGACCATGCAGCTTGATGTTACGCCAACAGCGCTTTCAGGTATCGCGGTGGATTTGCGAAGCATCCGGCGAGTCTTTCCCGGACCTGTGACCGCCGTCGACGGCGTCGATCTCCATATCGCGCCGGGTGAGTTCGTTGCTATTTTAGGTCCTTCCGGTTGCGGTAAGTCAACGCTTCTCAAAATCATTGCGGGACTCGACATACCTGACTCCGGCTCAGTTCAAGTTGCCCCCGGTAGAAACGCTCATCGGAGCATCGGCTATGTTTTTCAGGATGCCTATCTGTTGCCCTGGCGCAACGTTATGAACAACGTCGCACTACCGCTGGAGCTGATTGGAGTAACGCGTACCGAGCGCTTGGCAGCCGCCGCCAATGCCATCGAGCGTGTCGGATTGGCAGACGCAATGGCGCGTTATCCTGCCGAGCTTTCCGGCGGTATGCGGATGCGCGTGTCCCTTGCTCGGGCGTTAGTCACGAATCCGTCTCTGTTACTGCTGGACGAGCCTTTCGCGGCGCTCGATGAAATTACACGCCAAGAGCTGGACGAGCAGCTGCACCAGCTCTGGTATGAAAAACGGATGACGGTGATCTTCGTGACCCATTCGATCATCGAAGCGACCTTTTTGGCGCAACGCGCTGTGGTGCTGACTCACCGTCCAGCCCGCATTGTCCTTGACCACAGGCTTGAGCTGCCGGAAATGCGCACCGCTGCGCTGCGTATCGACCCACAGTTCGCGGGGCAAATGCGAGTTTTGTTTGAGGCTCTGGAACGTGGCGAGGAGAAATCCGTATGAGCGCACGCTATTTCATGCGCCATGTGCTGCCGCCCGTCGTTCCTGCGATCGCCGTAACCCTGACTGCGGAACTCGCCGTGCGTCAAGGATGGGTGCCGTCCTTTCTGATTCCGGCGCCATCTCAAGTGGTGGCATCCCTGCTTCGCGACTGGCCTGAGTTGTGGGGCGCGACGTTGGATACGGCGGACGCCTCGCTCATAGGCTTCGCCATGAGCATCGCAATCGGCAGCCTGATCGCGATTGCCTTGTCGTCGGCGCCGTGGGTACAGCGAGCCTTTTATCCGTATGCGGTGTTTTTTCAGACTGTGCCAATTATTGCCATCGCGCCGCTGCTGGTCATTTGGTTCGGCTGGGATCGCACGGTGGTTGCGTCGGCCTTCATCGTGTCGATCTTTCCAATTATCGCAAACACCTTAACGGGCTTATTGTCCACGGATCCGGCTCTGCGCGATCTGTTTCGACTCTATGATGCGAGGCGTCTGGCGACACTAGTCAAGCTCCGGCTCCCGTTTGCGCTTCCTCATATTATGACGGGGCTGCGCATTGGTGCGGGGCTTGCTGTGATAGGCGCCATCGTCGGTGAATTTATCACAGGGGCCGGCATTGGCGGTTCGATCATAGTTTCGCGCCAGCAAAACCGCGTCGACAAAGTTTTTGCGGGCTTGCTCTTGGCATCGCTGCTAGGCATTGCGCTGTTCATGGTGATCAACTTGATCAGCCGCTTGGCACTCAGACACTGGCATGCGTCTGAAGCTGGGGAATAGCACGGAGCACCGAGCGCAGAGCAGGGAACCGGAGGTAGTGGAGAGTGATCAGTAATCAGTGAACAGTAGGCAGCTCGGGGGTCTGTGACGGTTTGAACTGAGCGCAGTGGTTGAACGATTTAAACGAGAAGAGCGAAGCGGGAAAGCGGGAGACATGAAAGAACCTAAAAATGTGAAACAACTGTCGAAAGCAATTGTTGTTGCGATTTTAACTGTCTCTGTATGCACGGGATGTGATAAGGGCAAGGATCCGTCGGGCCGCGCAACCCGCCCCTCGGTTACGTTACAACTAAACTGGAAACCCGAGCCGCAGTTCGGCGGCTTCTATGCGGCCGAAGTCGAAGGCATCTATGCGCGGCATGGACTGGACGTGACGATCACGGGGGGTGGAGCCGGCGCGCCGACCGTTGACATGATCGGCGCGGGCACGGTGCCGTTCGCCATCGTCAGCGCCGACGAAGTTGTTCGCGCCCGGGCGATGGGCAATCTAGTCGTTGCGCTGTTTGCAGTCTACCAGACCAATCCCCAGGGCATCATGACTCGTGCCTCGCGCGGATTTAAAATCCTGGCTGACATTTTCAGCCACCCGGGCACGCTGGCGATGGAGCGGGGCTTACCGTATTCCGATTTCCTCCAGAAGAAATACGGCTTCAGTAGATTAAAGATTGTCCCTTCGCCTTTTGGTGACTTGAGCTTGTATCGCACCGAAAAGAATTACGCGATGCAATGCTTCGTTACATCGGAACCGCTGGCCGCGAAGAAGACGGGGATTGAGCCCCAAACGTTTCTGATAGCCGACTCCGGTTACAACCCGTACACGACTGTCCTAGCGACTGGCGAGAGCTACCTGAAAGCGAATCCCCAGATCGTCAAGTCGATGGTCGACGCCGTGAGAGAGGGATGGCAGAATTACCTTGCCGATGCGACGAAAACCAATGAGTACATGGGCAAATTAAATCCGACGATGGACGCCCAAACTTTTAAAGAAAGCGCCGAAGTACAGAAGCCTCTGATCGAGAATGCAGACTCGAAGCAGCTCGGCGTAGGTGCGATGACGCTCGGGCGCTGGCAAATGTTGGCAAAACAACTTCTTGAGCTAAAGGTTATCGACAAACCGGTGGAGGCCCAAACAAGTTTTGCGGACTTATCAAAGGTGAAGTGATTTTCGATAATGTCGCTTCTCAATCAGCAACAGGTATGGTCGTAGCAGCCAGGAAGACTACAGAGAGGAGATGAATGATGCACACCGCGAATTCAAAATCTCTGTCTTTGATTCGTTCTTTGGTCATCTTTTCTTTGCTGCTCTCCAGGACCGCTCACGCCGCCGGTCCGCTTCTCATCGCTTATGGCGGTTTTAACGAAACCATGAGTCCGCTGTGGGTAGGCGTTGAAAAAGGGCTATTTAGAAAGCACGGCCTCGATGCCAGGGTGCTCCAGACGCGCAGCGGGCCGATCATGATGGCGACTCTCGCTTCAGGCGGGGCGCCTTTGGTGTGGGCGGCGCCGAGCAGCGCGCTCAGTGCTACGGTTGGCGGCATGAAAATGGGTTGTTTCGCAGTCGGCAGCAACAAAATGCCGCGCGAACTGATCGTCAGGAAGGGAATTGAATCGTTCGAAGATCTGCGCGGCAAAACCTTCGGTGTGCAGAGCATCGGCGGCGGGTTCTGGTTGTCCACTATGTTTGGTCTAGATGGTCTCGGTCTCGATCCGGATAAGTATAAGTTCAATATGCGAGTTCTCGGCGACACTACCACGGTTACTCAGGCCCTGATCTCGGGAAACGTTGATGCTGCGATCATCCCTTACAGTTTCGCCGATATGGCAAAAAGAGCCGGTGCCCGCTCTCTGGCGGATCTAGGGGCAGTGAAAATCGTCTACCAAGCGACAGCGCTCTGTTTTCAAAGGGATTCCAATCTTATCTCGCCAGAGGTCATGGTCAGCCTGACCAAAGGCTTGGTCGAAGCGCTGGTTTATATTCAGGAGTCAAGCCACAAACGCGAGATCATGGAGGTTTTGAAAAGGAATTTGCGCCTGGGCAAAGAAGAAGACGTTGAAGCGTCTTATAAAGTCACGCGCCAGCAGATGCCGAATCTGGATGTTCTTCCCAATCCCGACGTCTGGAGGGTTATTCAACGCATTGTCTCGCGAATCAATCCGAAAGTCCAAGAAGTTGACCTGAACCAGCTCATAGTGACTAGCCCCGTACGTAATCTAGAAGAAAGCGGCTTCTTGCCTGAGATGAGAAAAAAGTTTGGGCAATAGGTTGGTGCCGACAGCGTTTCCGATTCAACGGATTTTCGAAGAGTACGGGGTTTGTTGGACCCGAGTTTCGCCGCGGCTCGACCATAGTTGTAATGACCTCAAGGAACGGCCAATTAGTTCGCACAGCATCCAGTTCACTATGGCGCCAGTTTCCGCGCGAGATTAATCACCAGCTCCTCGATGTCGTCGAGGGAATTGAACCGAGGGGAGCCACCGAGATGGGGTGAAACGATAACATTGGGAAACTTGATGAGGGGATCGTCGGCATCGCCCGGCTCATCGTAGAAAGTGTCGAGACCGAATCCCCCTAAACGCCCTGAAGCGAGGGCCTCGCATAGGGCGTGACGGTCAACTTGATTGGGTTGAGAGACATTAATCAAAAAGGCACCTGGTTTGATGATCCCAAGCTCACGAGCGCCGATAAAATTGCGAGTCTCGTTGGTGCGGGGCAAATGTACGCTGATGCAATCCGACGTCGCCAGTAATTCATCCAAAGGAAGATAAGTTGCTTGGTAACGCTGCTCAACATGCACTGGAAGGCGGCGCCGTTGGGTGTAGAGAATGCGCATCTCCAACGCTGCGGCGCGGAGCGCCAACTCCCGCCCGATTTCCCCCAGTCCGATGATTCCGAGTTGCCG
>Ga0126377_10003662_pt1 | contig 10952 bp, 7 predicted proteins | sample PanSoiMetPlot_22_FD_92647 | JGI IMG/M metagenome (GOLD analysis project Ga0126377, IMG submission 92647) | Tropical forest soil microbial communities from Panama - MetaG Plot_22 | ecosystem: Environmental > Terrestrial > Soil > Tropical forest > Bulk soil | place: Panama | collected 2016-02-17
CGAGGTCGTTCCTTCGGCGACCAGCCCTGCGGCGAGCCGTCCGGCGCCCTCAACGCCCAATTCAGTAACGCAAGTCGAGCGCCGATGGCGTGCGTCCTGTTTTACGGGTTTGCCGATGGCGCCGCTGGCCCCCAGATCATCCATCAGGTCGTCACAAATCTGATAAGCCGCCCCTAAAGACGCGCCGAAGGCGCCCAATGCCGTCGCGTCGTCTTCGTCGGCGCCGCAAGCGGCCGCGCCCGCCGTCAGGGTCAAACGCATCAGCGCCATCGTCTTCAGATTGCGGCTTTGGAGCGCGTCAGTCCCCTGCCCTGCCCCTCGTAGAGACAAATCGACCGCCTGCCCGCCAATCATCCCATTTCCCCCGACGCATTTCGCGGCCTCGATGATCATACGCGCCGACATTTCGCGGCGCCCGTTTTCAAGCGCGGCGCGCGCCAGCAAACAGTACGACTCGTTGAGCAGCGCCAGAGCCGCGAGCAAGGCCACGCCCTCGCCGAAAACCCTGTGCAACGCGGGAACCCCGCGGCGCATGTCGGCGTCGTCCATCGCGGGCAGGTCATCGAAGATGATCGAACTCGTGTGCAGGAATTCCATCGCGCATGCCGCGGGCATCGCGGCGGCGCCCGAGGCGCCGACAAGCTCCGCGCCGAGCAGCGTCAACAAAGGGCGCCAGCGCTTGCCGCCGGGAAAGACCGCGTAGCGCAAGGCTTCATTCAGCCCCCGCGTGTGCGGCTGTGAGCTGAGCGGCAGACATTCTTCGAGCGCCGCGTCAATCAAACGGCGTCGCCGGCAGATGTAGGCGTCAAGTCCTTCGGGCATGATGATGAAATATGATCCGGCTCAACTCTTCGGTCGCTTCCTCTATCGGCAAATGCCCGGCGCCTTCCAGCTCGAACACTCTGGCCCGCGGCCAGAGGTCTCGCCACATTCCGACGGATCGTTTGATGGCGCCGAAGGTTCGCGCCCCGAAGACGATGTCAACCGGACGCTCGATCCAGGCGAATCTTTCGATCCCGTCAATCGCGCACAACATTCGCAGGTATTCGTAAGAAACTTCGTGATTGACCTCTCGAAAAGAGACCGTCAGATCGGTAGATCTCGTCCGATGCCTGCGGAGCCAGAGGTTAGTGACCCGGCGTCCGATCGGGTTGGCGAAGGTCGAGAGGTACGCGTATTTTCCTACCGGAGTCGCGACGAACAGTTTGAAGTACCAGGGGGCGAAAGCGAAGGGGTCAATCAAGATCAGGCGGTCGACGCGTTCGGCGATCAGCGGCATCGCGGACAACGCGAGTATTGCGCCGCTGCAATTGCCGATTACAGTGACGGAATGAGAATCGAGTCTGGAAATTTCGGCGGCGATCTCGCCCGTCAATTCTTCCAGACGCCATTCGCGCGGCGGTTGCGACCGGCCGCATCCGGGCAGGTCGGCGCAATAAAGCGCCGCGCCCTCAGGCAGATGATTCGCGAGCGGCGCGAACGTCGTGTGATCGCCGCTCCAGCCGTGCAAACAGAAGAAGGTCCGATCGCCATTTCCGTGCCGTTCAATAAACATGGCAACGAACAATCGCCGTTCATTTTCCATAGCCATAATACAATTGTCATTTGTTCTTGCCAAAATCGGGCGGTTCCGGCAATGACAAATGTATTATGGCTATGGAAAATGAAAAAACCTCAGAATCTCCGTCCGGCTGCTTAGAGCAGTTTGCGATTGCGTGTACGGAACGTGGCGGTAGCCCGACCGTGAGGGAGGGCGCTTGCAACGAATCCGCGCCCTCCCTCACGGTCGGGCTACCGCCACATGTCGCCAATCCCGTACATGCAAATGAAAACGGATCTAGGCGTTGTCCCGGCTCTCGATCCTTTGCGCAGTCAGCCTGCCGCTGAGAACGACCATCGGCATTCCGGCGCCAGGCGTCGTGCTCGAGCCGACGTAATAAAGCCCGTCAATCTCGCTCGAATAATTGCGCGGCCGGAAGGGCCCGAGTTGAAACAGCGTGTGCGCGACGCCGAACGCCGAGCCGTCGTAGAGGCCGAACCGCCTGCGCCATTCGGCCGGCGTGAAGACTTCTTCAACGACGATGCGATCCGGATCGAGGCCGATGCCGTGTCGCCGCAACCTTTCAAAAATCCGTCGCCTGACATCTTCGACCGCCGCGGGCCAGTCGGCATCGGGGATCTCGCTCAATAGCGGGGTCGGCGCGAGGGCGAACAGCGTTGTGTCGCCATCCGGCGCGAGCCCGGGATCGGTCTCCGAAGGCGCGGCGACATAGAAAGGCAGCTGGCGCGGGATGCGTTTGTAGCGGAAGAGGTCGTCGAACGCGCTCGAAAAATCTTCGGGCAGAAAGATCGTGTGATGACCGATCCTCTCCACTTTGCCGCGCACTCCCCAGTAAAAAGTCATCACGCCGGGCGTCATCTTCAGGCGAGCGGATTTTGCGCGCCCGGTCTCTGCCCGTGAAGATGAAAGATCGCCGAGCAATTCGGCGTTCGTCGCTGGCAGATCGACGTTCGAGACCACCGTCGAGCATTTATGAAATCGCCCGTCCGCCATCTCGACGCCGGCGACGCGGCGATCCTTGACGACGATGCGTCGAACGCGCTGGCCTGTTAAAATCCGGACGCCGAGCTCGCTCGCCAGACGCTCGATTCCCTCGACCAGAGCGTAAACGCCCCCCTTAGGCAGCCACAAGCCGTAACCCAGTTCGCCGTAAGCCAGAATCGTAAACAGCCCCGGCAGTTCGAAAGGCGAGCCGCCCAGGTACATTCCGTAAGAGCCTAAGGCCTCGCGAATGTGGCGGCTTTTGAAGAACCGGCGTAATTCGCCGTCGAGCGAGCGCCAGACGCTCAGCCTCGCCATCTCGGAAAGCCTGAGCGCGCCGATCCATTTGACCGGATTATCTTCGTTCCGGGTGATGAGCTTGTCAAAAGCGAGACGGTATTTGATCGCCGCGTCGCGCAAAAACGCGATGACGTTGGGGCGCGAGCCGGGTTCTACGCGTTCGCATTCCTCCAGCAGCCTTTGTAGATTCGATGAGAGCGTGAAACGCGTCCCATCAGGCCATAGAAAACTGACCGAAGGATCGACAGGCAGCAGCGTCACGTATTCTTTCAACTCGCGCCCGGCGGCCCGAAACAGGTCTTCGAAGACCCATGGATAATTGAGCAGCGTCGGGCCGGTGTCGAACGCGAATCCGTCGCGTTCGAACCGATTTGCCCGCCCACCCACGCGGTCATTGGCCTCAAACAGAGTGACTTCGTGTCCGGCCCTCCGTAAGTGAATGGCCGCGCTCAAGCCGCCCAAGCCTGCGCCGATGACGATCACTTAGTAACTCTCTGAAAACTCTTCGCTGGTCGTCTGTTCGGCGGACGTCAGGTTGAAAGTCTCGTCCTGATCGTGAATCGGGCCGTTGACGATCTTGGCGGACGATTCATCGTCGTCGGACTCATCGTCCTCGACATCGCCGTTCTCATCGTCTATGGGCGAATCATCATCCGGATCGGCCGTGATCGCGGTGTTCAGGACCATCGTGGTGGCGTTCGAGCCGTTAACGACTTCGGCCTTCGGCTCAGCGCTAAGGACCGCGGCGGCGAGTTCCATGGCCGCCGGCGCTTCTGCGGCGGACGCCTGTTCTTCGGCGTCCCTGGCGGTCAGCTCGGCCAGTTCGGCCAGGACGGGATAGAGCCGGAGACAGTATTCCGGCTTGAGAATGTTGACCAGGCTCAGTTGCTTTTGCAGATGATCGCTGATCATCCGGTTCAAATCGACGGGCAGGTTGGACAGCGCCAGCATTTCGGACAGTAAATAGCCCAGCCGGGCGCGCGATTCTGAAATGGTCATATCCGACATAAGGTGACTCCTTGTGGTTGTGGAATGGGAAGGCTGCTCCGGGTAGCGCGAATGGGGTCGAGAAAGCGCAAACTAGGACCGGGAGGGGGGTCGCTTCAAAACAAGTTGATTATAGGACTAACGGCGGGGCATTGAATTCCAGTGATTTAGTCGCGGAACCGATGTGATCGACCACGATGATGAGAAGATGGCGGGCAATCTATGACAACTCAGTTGCGACTGTCAACAGATTTTGAAAAACCCACTTTGCGGATGCGCCCCGCATTAACGACGAAGCCGGAGACTTTGCCGGCGGGGTCACGGCTGAACTCGAATTGCGGGCCGGAAATAACCGAGAACCAGTCGCGTATCGCCGGCGTAAGCGGGCGCTTCACGCCATTGCGGTCAATCACAACCAGCTTGCCTTCCTCGACGCTCATTCTGTAGGCCGTATTCAACTCTTCGCTGTAATAGCTTCCCGCATACTCGCCCAACTGCCCGGCGCTCGGCTCGAAGGCTTCAGCCCGCTCAAACGTCTCCGGTTTGCGATTGTTGCGCGATAGACTCAACTGAGTTTTTCCGCCCTCCGATTTGAATTCGACCCAGGAGCCGTCCGGCCCCGCGGCGAATCGAGTCTCGCTGATAGGGTTAAGCGTCGCCCTGAGCATAGCGAAATCGTCAATCCACAGCTTGCTCTCACGCAGCGTGATCCGGCGCAACTCTCCATTCGTCAGGCTGCGATAAATTCCGGCTTTCTCTTTCAGCTTCTCTTCGGCGAGGACGGCCGTTCCAGGCGCCCCACCGCCAGGCGCCGCATTAACCTCTTTCGCCTTTTTGAGTTCAAGCGCCTTTATTTCTTCAGCGAGGTAAACGTCCGCGACCCTCGTCGCCAGCATGCTCGGATTTGTCCTGCTGAGATTGCACAGACAGGCTACCGAGAATTTCTGCTCGGGGAAGCGCGCCAGCTCCGCGCGGTAGCCGGCCCACGACCCGCCGTGGCTGACGCGGCGAAGTCCCTTGTATTCGCCAATGAAAAGCCCGGAAGCGTAATCAAGCTTCTCGCCGTTGTTGAGCGCGCCGATAGCCTGTATCTGTTCAAGAAAAGCCTTGCCGCCGACCTTCGGCTCGTAAAAATTCTGATCCCAGAGCAGCAGGTCCTCGATCGAAGTCTGCACGGCGCCGTCCCCGGTCTGCTCGAAGTTCGACATCTCGATTTGAAATCCCCCGCGAGGATCGGGTGAGTAGCCCGTCGCTCGCATCGGAACGATCTTTTTATGGTCGTTCAGGATCAGCGTGTGTTTCATCCCCAGCGGATCGAAGATGTTCTCCTTAGCGAATTCGGCGAAGGATTTCCCGCTGGCCCGCTTGATGACGATCGAGAGCAGAAAATATCCGCTGTTGCTGTAGAGCCATTCGTCGCCGGGCGTGAAGTTCAACGCCTTCTGCCGAATGATGATGTCGAGCGCGTCTTTCTCTGTGGTCGTGTCGTCTAAGTTCACGCCCGCCAGCGAAAAGAGCGTCAGGTAATCGCGCAATCCGCTGGTGTGGTGAAGTAAATGGCGGATGGTGATCGGCTTCTGATACGCGGGCAGTTCTGGAATGTGTTTGCGCGCGTCGTCATCCAGCGAGAGCTTGCCCTGCTGCGCCAGTAACAGGACGCTCGCCGCCGCAAACTGTTTTGAGGTCGAGCCGATGTCGTAGACCAGTTTGGGGCCGTTCGGGACGCCATGTTCGAGATTGGCCATCCCGTAGCCGCGCGCGTACACGAGCTTGCCGTCCTTGATCACGCCCAACGCGCAGCCCGGTGAATCGGGCTTGTCGTATTGAGCGAAGATCGCGTCGACTTTGGCGTTCAGACTGTTCGCGTCTTTAACGCCGTCCTGAGCCAAGGCGGAATAGCCAATAAAGAAGACGGCTATTGATAGACAGAGGTGTTTGTGAAGCGTCCGCATTACGACTCCCAAAACTGAAGCGGCGAAGATTGGGACGGAAGGAGCCGCAGATTTACGCGGATGCTACGGATTGTCGCGGATAATCCGCGTCGCCCCGTCACGTCATTGAAAATCCGTGGTTCCTTCCCCCCTGCTCAGATTTCGATTAATTCTGGGTTTTAAGTCGATTTTCGCCGGATTACGTTCGGCGCCCGCGCCGGATTACATTCGGCGCCCGCGCCGGATTACTTTCGGCGCCCGCGCCGGATTACTTTCGGCGCGCGCTTACGGCTTCGCGATGCCGATCACGCCGCAGGCCAGGCGGCCTCCGGCGTCACCCGTCGGCTGGGTTTTCAGATCATCCGCCTTGGCGTGAACGATAACGCCGTGACCGACGATTGCGCCGTGGCCGTTCATTTTCATCACCGGATCATTGTATTCGATGCGGGCCACTCCGTTTTGATCGGCTTCGATGTTGCCCATGTCGCCCGCGTGGCGTTGGGCGGCGTCGGGCGCCCCGTGCTGCGCGCCGGCCGGATTGAAGTGTCCCCCGGCGGACGAGCCGTCCTTCGAGCTGCAATCGCCGAACTCGTGGATGTGAAAGCCATGCTTGCCCGGGGTCAGTCCTTCAATTTGAGCCACGACTCTGACGCCGGCGCCGGCCTGGGTAAAAGTAACCGTGCCTTGAACCTTGTTACCCTCGGTCGGGATGAGCACGGCGGTGGCTCTTGTAACATCCGGGGTCGAATGTTGAGCGACGGCCCTAACGCCTGCCCACAAAACCAGCAGGCTTGCGACAACAGCGAACGACATCTTCAAAATGTTATTTTTCAAAACCGATTCTCCCTTCTTGTTTGGTGTTAATGGGTGAACTTTGCGAAGTGAGCTCTGAAATCAGCCGAATCCATGCCGCCGGCATTCGCCAGCTTTTCGACCCAGGCGTCGTCGGCAAAATCTCTAGGCCCGAGACATACCATGTAATCGCGGGCCACCTGGTAGCTTTCGCTCGTGACATCGACGCCTCGCAATTTGCCGCGGCCCGTCGCCGGGTCGATCACGGCGCTGAAAGGCGCCGGGTTGAATACTCCGTCCTGCATCGTAATCATCGCGCCCGATCCGCCGGCCATCAGATAGGTGACCGCCGCGTAACCCAGGTCGCGCGCGTGTTCGGCATCGTAGGGGATGGGCGGGGCGCAGCGCAATTCGTAGCCGATGGTCTTATCAACGAGCGTCACTTTGACGCCGCGGTCGCCGAGCCGCGATTGGACCTTGCTTTTGACTTTGCGGCCCAGGTCTATTTCGGCCACGCGGATGTGTCCCTGCGCGTCGCGATCGACGTCTTCGAGTTCGGTGACTTCTTCGGCGCTGAACCGCTCGGACAGCGCCTCCGAGAGCAGAGCGACGCCGTAGCCTTTGCCCATAGCGCGACGTTTGATGATCGAGCCCTCGACGATGTCGCAGATGTCGGCCAACCGGATCACCGGCTGCGGGAACTCCTCGGGAATGATCGTGCAGGTCGCGCTCGCCGCCGCGCCGATGCCCAGCGTCAAGTGTCCCGTCGGGCGCCCCATTGTCACGCCGATGAACCAGCGCCCGGTCGTTTTCGCGTCCTCCATCAGGTTGTTGACGATGCCGACGGCGACTTGCCGCGCCGTCTCATATCCGAGCGTGTTCGGTGACGAGGGCAGCGGCAGGTCGTTGTCGATGCTCTTCGGAATCTGCACGACTTTGATCGCGCCTTCCGACCGGTGTTCGACGGCGGCCGCGCTTGCGACCATGTCGTCGCCGCCGACCGCGACCAGCCCATCTATTCCCAGCTTCTTTAACGCCGCGATCGAATTGTCCAACATCTGCCGGTCCCGCGCGACGTCGGTTCTCGAAGTCCCCAGAATCGAGCCGCCGTCCAGATGAATGCGCGACACCTCGTCAACCGTCAGCTCATGCTGTTCGTCCGTGTACCGCTCGGCCAGCCATTCAAAACCGTCATGAAACCCGACCGGCGTGCACCCGAGCCTGATCGCCTCCAAGGCCACGGCGGAGATTACCGCGTTGACTCCGGGCGCCGGCCCGCCGCCGACCAGAATGCCAAGTTTTTTAATTGCCATAATCAGTAGTCAGTGGGCAGTGGGCAGTGGTTAGTGGGCAGCCGGCATCCGACCGCTGCCCACTAACCACTGCCCACTGACTTTATGCGAACCTTCTCCTCAATTCCTCAACGCTCAAATTCCCCGCCTGCGCCAGCTTCTCGGCCCATTCGGGGTTTTCGAAGTCCTTGTAATTCAACCGCAGCATGTACTCGCGCGCGACGCGATAGCTCTCGCTCGTCACGTCGACGTTGCGCACGCGCGTCTTGCCGGTGTTCGGATCCCGAATGTCGTCGAAGCGCAGCGGGACCATTCGCCCGTGTTGAATGCTGACCATCGCGCCGCTCCCTCCGCTGAGCAGGAATCGAATCGCGGCGTTGCCCAGTTCGCGGCAATAGGCCATATCGAAAGGGATCGGGTCGCTGCAGCGGACTTCATAGCCGATGTTTTTGGCGCCGATCGTGATGCGAATGCCGCGCTGTTTGAAGCGCCCCTCGAGTTCGACCTTGACCTTGCGCGCCAGGTCGATCTCGGCGAAGCGGATGTGCCCATGATCGTCCTTCTCAACGTCCATCAGATCTTCCATGTCCCTTGGGTCGAGCTTTTCGATCAGGCCTTCGGCCAGCACCGCGACGCCGTGATAACTCCCCATCGCGCGACGTTTGATGATCGCGCCCTCGACGATGTCGCAAATCTCGGCGAACGGCACGGTCTCTTGCTCGAACTCTTCGCGGATCAGCGTCAGCGTCGCGCCCGACGCCTTGCCGATGCCCAGGGCCAGGTGGCCGGCCTGCCGCCCCATGGCGACCACGACGTACCAGCGCCGCGTGGATCGCGCGTCCTCCGACAGGTTCCGCACCAGCTCGACTCCGGTGTGCCGCGCCGATTGAAAGCCGAAGGTCGGGATGTGCGCGGGAAGCGGCAAATCGTTGTCAATCGTCTTCGGCACGTGGACGGCGCCAATGTCGGAGCGCGCCGCGACCGTGCTCGACGACAACGCCGTGTCGTCACCGCCGATCGTCACCAGATGCGTCACGCCGTGGTGTTTGAGCGTCTCGATGACGGCGCTCATCGTCTCTTCGGACCTCGTCGGGTTCTCGCGCGCCGTGCCGAGCACGGAGCCGCCGCGCAGATGAATCCGCGAAACGTCGTCAATCGAGAGCGGCCTGACTTTCGTCACGTCGCGCCTGACCAGCCATTTGAAACCGTCCTGAATGCCCAGGACTTCAAAACCTTCATTGATCGCTTTGATGGTCGCTGAAGAGATAACGGCGTTGATGCCCGGGGCGGGCCCGCCGCCCACTAGAATCGCTAACTTACCTGCAGATGACATTGAGTCCTTCTCCTGATTTGCGCTCCCGGGATGTGAGCTTGCGAGGTGGAGTAAGTTCGGATTTTACCGGAGAGAAATATGTTTGGCCAGACCGATTTTCTTGCGTCGCGTTTCGACAAAGGTGTAGGATTGCGCAACTTTCAGAATTATTCATAAACCGGATTGTCTCAACGACGGCGAGAACTTTCTTCAAGCATTCATCATCTTTGTTCTTCCCCGCTGCGGTTCACGACAATCTACAGGGCGTAGCTTAATCATTATGCCGGTAGATTGAATGACGCAAGTGGGCGGTGAGCAGTGGGTAGTGGGTAGTTTATATCTTTATCACTGCCCACTGCCCACTGCCCACTTTTTTCGGAGGAGCCATCAATGAACCAGCGTAAAGAAGTCACCATGGGCATCGGCGGAGCCGCCGGAGACGGACTCGACAAGACCGGAGACACACTCGCCAAGACCTGCAGTCGTCTCGGCCTTTACCTGTGCGCATACAACTCATATCAATCAGTGATTCGCGGCGGACACATCTGGCTGCGCGTGCGCGCGAGTGAACAGAAGGCCTATACGCACGGCGATCACCTCAACGTCCTGATCGCGTTGAATCAGGACTCCATCGAGCGCCACGCCCGCGAAGTCAATCAGGGCGGCGCGGTCATCTACAATTCCGACAAGTTCAAAATCGCCCCCGGACTCGTGGGCGACAACGTGTTGACCGCGCCGATGCCAGTCGCCGAACTGCTCAAGCCTCTGGGCAAACTCCCGGCGGTCATGCAGAACACCGTGGCGATGGGCGCGCTGCTCTTCCTGCTCGACCTCGAATTCGATATGGCGGCTGAAGTGCTCGCCGACACTTTCAAACACAAGGGGCAGGACGTGGTCGACCAGAACGTCAACGTCGCGCGCGCCGGATACGAATACGCCAAAGAGAAATTCGTTCCGCTCGGCTACCAATGGGGCTTCACGCGCGTGCGGCGTCCGTTCGTCACCGGCAACGAACTCTTCGCGCTGGGCGCGGTGGCCGCCGGTTGCAAATTCTATTCCGCCTATCCGATGACTCCGGCTTCCTCGATCCTGCACTGGATGGCCAATCACGGCGCGAAATGCGGTGTGGTGGTCAAACAATGCGAAGACGAGTTGGCGGTCATGAACATGGCCATCGGCGCGGGTCACGCTGGCGTGCGCGCGATGTGCGGCACGTCGGGCGGCGGCTTCGCGTTGATGACCGAGGCCATAGGGATGGCCGGAATGATCGAGGCTCCGGTCGTGGTCGTCGAAGTTCAGCGCGGCGGACCTTCCACCGGCATCCCCACCAAGACCGAGCAGGCCGACCTCAATCAGGTCTACGGCGCGTCACAGGGCGATTACCCGCGCGTAATCATCGCCCCGACCGATACGACCGATTGTTACTACACGGCGGTCGAGGCGCACAACCTGGCGGAGAAATATCAACTGCCGGTGACGATCATCTCGGATTTGCTGCTTTCGGAGCATCCGGAAACGATCGAGGCTGACGCCTTGCGCCACGACGTGGTGATCGAGCGCGGCGAAATGATCTCTGAATGGGCCGAAGCCGAGAACGGGCAGTTCAAACGCTACGCCTTCACCAAATCTGGCGTCTCGCCGCGCGCATTGCCCGGAACCGAAGGCGCGATGTATGTGGCCGCCACCGACGATCACGATGAAGAGGGCGTGGTGATCAGCGACGTGTTCACCACGCCTCCCGTGCGCCGCAAGATTCAGGAGAAGCGGATGCGCAAGATGGAATCGGTCCTGGCGGA
>Ga0126377_10003663_pt1 | contig 10951 bp, 7 predicted proteins | sample PanSoiMetPlot_22_FD_92647 | JGI IMG/M metagenome (GOLD analysis project Ga0126377, IMG submission 92647) | Tropical forest soil microbial communities from Panama - MetaG Plot_22 | ecosystem: Environmental > Terrestrial > Soil > Tropical forest > Bulk soil | place: Panama | collected 2016-02-17
CGAAGCCAAGGCCATCGTCGGCAAGATCATCGAAGCCGCGCGGGCGCGCGAGGCGGCGCGCAAGGCGCGCGAGATGACCCGTCGCAAGGGTGCGCTCGACATCGCGGGCCTGCCCGGAAAACTCGCCGACTGCCAGGAGAAGGATCCGGCGCTGTGCGAAATCTTCATCGTCGAGGGTGACTCGGCCGGTGGCTCGGCGAAGCAGGGCCGCGATCGCCGCACCCAGGCCATCCTGCCGCTCAAGGGCAAGATCCTGAACGTCGAGAAAGCGCGCTTCGACAAGATGCTGTCGTCGGCCGAGGTCGGCACATTGATCACCGCGCTCGGGTGCGGCATCGGCAAGGACGATTTCGATCTCACCAAGCTGCGCTACCACCGCGTGATCCTGATGACCGACGCCGACGTCGACGGCAGTCACATCCGCACCTTGCTGCTGACGTTCTTCTACCGCCACGTGCCCGATCTCATCACCAACGGCCACATCTACATCGCGCAGCCGCCGCTGTACAAAGTGAAGCGTGGCAAGACCGAGGTGTACGTCAAGGACGACGCGGAGCTCAATCGCATGCTGCTGGCCTCTGCGCTCGATGGCGCCGGCTTGCACGTCAACAAGTCCGCGCCGGCGCTGTCGGGGCAGGGGCTCGAAGCCCTCGCGCGGCAGTACATGGAAGTGCAGTCGATCGTGCGCCGCTGGGCGCGCCGTTACGACGAGCGCCTGCTCGAGCAGCTCATCTACATGCCCGAGGTCACGGCCGCAGAGTTCGACCGGCTCGACTGGATGCGCGGCTGGAGCCGCGATCTCGCGGCGCAGCTCAACTCGTTGTCGGACAGCCCGCGCAGCTACTCGGTCGACGTCCGCCAGGTCGACGGCCATCCGGCGCGCGTGCTGGTCAGCAAGACCGAGCATGGCTCGGTCACCGAGAAGGCACTGCCGAAGGAGTTCTTCGAGTCGGCCGAATACCGCCGCATCGTCGACCTTGGCAAGACGCTGGCCGGCATGATCGGCGAGGGCGCCTTTGTCACACGCGGCGAGGCTCGCGAAGACATCGCCTCGTTCAAGCAGGCCATGACCTGGCTCATCGACCAGGCGCGCAAGGGCCAGTCCATCCAGCGCTACAAGGGCCTCGGCGAAATGAATCCCGAGCAGCTCTGGGACACCACCATCAATCCCGAAACGCGCCGGCTCATGCAGGTGCGCATCGAGGACATCCTGGCCTCCGACGAGATCTTCACCACGCTCATGGGCGACCAGGTGGAGCCGCGCCGCGAGTTCATCGAGAAGAACGCACTGGCGGTGGCCAATCTCGACGTGTAGATTGGCGGCCTAACTACTCGGCGCACTGTTGCCAGTCGCCGGACGCGAGGCCGAGATGAAGTCCCGACTCGTTCCCGCCGTTCTTGCAGCCGTGCTGTGGCTCGGTCCCGGCGCGCCGCCGGCCCGCGGCGCAGAGCCCGCATCGAGCGCGCCGGCACTCCTGGCCCTGCGCGAGAAGCTGCGCAGTGCCGGTCACGCGCTGGACGCCAAGGACTACACCACTGCCAGCCAGGCGCTCAACGAAATCCTCGATGACGACGCCTTCCAGGACCTGTCTTCCGGCGAGCGCTACGCGGCCGTCGTGTTCGCCACTTTCTCCGCGGTGGGCCGCAACGACCCACTGGCCGCGCACGGATTCGCGATCGCGGCGACCAGCTTTCGCGAAGCGGGGGCAGAGGTCTGGCGAATGCGCGCCGGCCTGGCCATCCAGCTCGAAGAATGGAAAGACGCTGCCGTCTCATTGACGACACTGGCGAATCAATGGCCGACCGAACTGACGCTATTCGATCCAAAATCGATAGATTACGTCGCCTCGGCCATGGACGACGATCCGCAGCTGCTGGACGCGCGCCTCGATCTCATCGGCGCTCTCTACACCGCCCGATACACGGTGGATTTCGGATTTCAGCCGTCGTACCTGTGGAGCGACCTGGCCGCCGCGCAACTCGAACGGAGGCAACTCGGTCTCGCGCAGCAGATCCTCCAGCGCATCGATGAACCGCAAGTCCTGGCCCGCATGCGCATCGACCGGCGCTTCGACCCGCTGGTCAAAGCCAACCCCGCGGCATTCGACGTGACCGCCGTGGCGAAGACCCGCTGCACGCAGATCCGGAAGGTCGTCCGCGAGCACCCCCACGACCTGCAACCGCTCATCGAATACATGTACGCGCAGTACGCCACGGGCGAGTTCAAGGAAAACCTTCGCCTCGCGGACCAGACCCTGAAGGCGGTCATCCACGCACCGAAAAAAAAGCCGCCCTTCGACGATGTCGCGGAGAAGCTCAACTGGATCTACGACATCAAGGCGCAATCGCTGCGTGCGCTCGGCCGCTTCGACGAGTCACTGCTGGTACAACAACAGGCGAGCGCGCTGGGCGCCTCGGGCGGCGACAAGGTCAGCCAGGCGATCAACCTGGGCTTCCTCTTCAATGAACACGGTCGACCCGACGAGGCGCTGAAAGCGATCGAAGGCATCGACTGGGGTGCCTCGCTTTCGTCCTACGGTCGCATGCAATTGCAGCACGTCCGGCTGCGCGCCTATCTCCAGCAGGGAAAGCGCGATGAGGCGGAAACCGTACTGGCCTACATGCGGAAGAACCAGAAGGACGCGGCCGACAACTGGCAGACGGCGCTGCTCGACTGGGGCGATACCGATGCCGCGGCGGCGCTGTTCATCGCACGCCTGCAGGATCCACAGCAGCGCAGCGACGCACTCTGGTCCGCGCAGGTGTTTCCACAATTGCCGGCGCTGCCCCAGATGGAACAGGAGAATGCGCGCTGGGAGGCGCTGATGGCGCGCAAGGACGTGCTGGCCGCCATCGATGCCGTCGGGCGCCGCGAGAAGATTCCGCTGCACACCTTGCAGTGATCTCACTTCGGCGCTGATTCGGGACAGCTCACCGACTCTTGACGCGCTGTATCCCGGGCTGCAGTAGGCTGCGCGCACCGAACTTGCAGGACGCCATCATGCGCCACGCCTATCTGACCGGAATCGTTGCGGCCGCCCTCGTCGCCGCCTGCGCCAAAGAACCTGAAAAAGCCGCGCCGCCGCCGCCCGCGCCACCCAAGGCCGCCTACGGCAGCTTCGGCGTCGATCTCGCGAGCATGGACAAGTCGGTCAAACCCGGCGACGACTTCTATCGCTACGTGAACGGCAAGTGGTTAGACACCACGAACATTCCGGCCGACAAGAGCTTCTACGGCTCCATCATCCTGGTCTTCGAGAAGACCGAAGCCGACCTGCACGCCATCGTCGATGAATTGGCCGCCGGCAAGCACGAGGCCGGCAGCGTCGACCAGAAAGTCGCCGACCTGTATTCCAGCTGGATGGACCAGGAGGGCATCGAAGCGCGCGGCCTCGAGCCCCTCAAGCCGTACCTGGCCGCGATCGCCGCGGCGAAGAACCAGGCCGATCTCATGAAGCTGGTGGGAACAGTGGACTACCAGGCGCCGTTCGATCTGACGGTCGAAGCCGATACGGCGGATCCCACGCGCTACGTCGTGTGGGTGGGCCAGGCCGGCCTCGGCATGCCGAACCGCGACTACTACATCAACAAGGGTCCCAAGTTCGACGCCTACCGCGCGGCCTACCTCACCTACGTCACGAAGGTCTTCGAGCTACTCGGCGACGCGAAGCCCGCCGATTCGGCCAGGCGCGTGATCGCGCTGGAGAACAAGATCGCGCAGGTGGCCTGGTCCGACGAACGGCGCCGCGACGTCAAGGCCATCAACAATCCCATGGATCTCGCCGGTCTCAAGAAGTACGTGCCGAACGTGGACTGGGACGTGGTCCTCTCGGGCGTGGATCTCGGCGGCGCGAAGAACTTCATCGTCAACGAAACCACGGCCATCCGCGACGGCGCCAAACTACTGGCCACACAACCGCTCGACGACTGGAAGACCTACATGACCTTCCACTTCGTCGATTCCTGCTCGACGTCTCTTCCCAAGGCCTTCGACCAGGCGCAGTTCGACTTCCACGCGAAAGCCCTGCGCGGCGTGGAGCAGCAGCGCGAGCGCTGGAAACGCGGCATGACGCTGATCGACAACTCGATCGGCGAAGGCCTGGGCCAGATCTACGTGCGCAAGCACTTCGTGCCCGAGACCAAGGCCAAGATGGACGCGCTGGTCGCCAACCTGCTCGCCGCCATGAAGCAGCGGCTGGAGCAGTCGAGCTGGATGGACGAGGCCACGCGCGCCGAGGCGCTCAAGAAGCTCGCGGCCTTCGAGCCACGCATCGGCTATCCCGACAAGTGGCGCGACTACTCGTCGCTGGTCATCGAGCGTGGCAAGCACTTCGAGAATTCCCGCAACGCGCGCGTGTTCGAATGGGAGCGGCGCGCGAAGCGTCTCATGGAGCCGGTCGACCGGTCCGAGTGGGACATGACGCCGCAGACCATCGACGCCTACTACAACCCGCTCAAGAACCAGATCACGTTCCCGGCCGGCATCCTGCAGCCGCCGATCTTCGATCCCAATGCCGATCCGGCCGTGAACTACGGCGCCATCGGCGCGGTCATCGGCCACGAGATCGGCCACGGCTTCGACGACCAGGGCCGCCAGTTCGATGGCAGCGGCAAGGTCAGCAACTGGTGGACGAAAGAAACCAACGACAAGTTCGTCGCGGCCACGAAGAACCTCGGCGCGCAGTACCATGCGTACTGCCCGCTCGAAGGCGCCTGCGTGAACGGCGAGCTCACCATGGGAGAAAACATCGGTGACGTCGGAGGGCTGCAGATGGCGTACACCGCCTACCAGCTCTCGCTCAAGGGACAGCCCGCGCCGGTCATCGACGGTTACACCGGCGACCAGCGGTTCTTCCTCTCCTTCGCCCAGGCCTGGCGCGGCAAGATGCGTGACGACGCGCTGCGCCAGCTGATGCTGACCAACCCGCATTCGCCGGCCGGTGCCCGCGGCACCTTTCCCGAGCGCAACATGGACGCCTGGTACGCCGCCTTCGACGTGAAGGAAGGCGACAAGCTGTACCTGAAACCCGAGGAGCGCGTGCACATCTGGTGAGGCACCATGGCGGGTATGACGCCCGCCCATGGCAACGTTTCAGCGAGCGAGCCCGACTGGCGCGCCGGCGGCCAGTACCTGCATCTCAGCGATGGCCGCACGCATTGGCGTCGTGAAGGCCGCGCCGATGGCGTGCCCATCGTGCTGGTGCACGGCGCAACGGTTCCCTGCTGGGAATTCGATGCGTTGGTCCCGCCGTTGCTGCGCGCAGGATTCCAGGTCCTGCGCTTCGATCTGTACGGCCACGGATCCTCGGACCGGCCGCGCTTCGAGTACTCCTTCGGTCGCTTCGTGCGCCAGGTCGAGGAGATCATCGTCGCGAGTGAATTTCCGCGCCCCGCGATCCTGTTAGGCCATTCGTTCGGTGCCGCGCTGGTATCCGCGGTGGCCATGGCGCAGCCTCAGTGGATAGAGCGCCTGGTGCTGGTCGCGCCGATGCTCGACTTCAATTCCAGCTCCGGCTGGACGCCGCTGTTCCGCTATCCGGGCATCGGCGAATTCGCCATGCATTTCATCGGCGTGCCCGCCCTGGTCCGACGCCGGCGCCGGCGCTATGCCAGCATCGGACAACCACACCTCACGCCGCGATTCATCGAGCAGGTGGAGTACGACGGCTTCTCGCGCGGGCTGCTGTCCATGATCCGCAGCGGCGCGCTGGGCGATCAGACCCGGCAATATGCGGCGCTGGCCGGCCTGCAGCGCGAGCTGATGGTGATCACCGGCGAGCGCGATGCCATCATTCCCGCGGAGCACATCGCGCGCGTGCGCTCGATGCTGCCACGGCACCAGCATCTGTCTCTGCAGGCCGAACACAACCTGTTGCTGACGCACCCGGAAGACGTCGTGCAGGCGCTGGTCCCATGGGCGGGCAGGGAACTCGCGCGGCCCGAGGCGGACTGAATGGTTCTGCCTCCGCGGAAGCCCATCATGAAAAAGGTTTCTTTCGCATCACGACGCCGCATGCTGCGCCTCGCGGCCACGGCAGCGGCCCTGCCGCTGACTTCCCTGCTCCCGACTTCAACGCAAGCCAAGGATCGCGCCATGCGTGTTTTCATCACCGGATCCACCGAAGGGCTCGGCCGCGATGCGGCGGAGACCCTGATCGGCGAAGGCCACCAGGTCGTGTTGCACGCGCGCTCGGATGAGCGGGCGAAAGCCCTGGCCGACCTGGCGCCGCGCGCCGCCGGCGTGGCCATCGGCGATCTGGCCAGCGCGGCGCAGACTCGGGCGCTCGCGGTGCAGGTGATCAAGATCGGGCGCATGGACGCCGTCATCCACAATGCGGGCATTTACCGCGAGCCCGGTCGCGGTCCCACGCCCGAAGGTCACGCCAAGGTGCTGGCCGTGAATACGCTGGCGCCCTACATGCTCACGGCGCTGATGGAACGGCCCGACCGCCTGATCTACCTGAGCAGCAGCATGCATCATGGCGGCGATGACTCGCTGCACGACATCGACTGGGTGGAGCGGCGCTGGGACACCAACCGCGCGTATTCGGAGAGCAAGCTGTACATCACGGCGATGACCTTCGCGATCGCGCGCCGCTGGCCCAGGGTGTTGAGCAACGCCGTCGACCCGGGGTGGGTGCCGACCCGGATGGGCGGCCGCGGCGCGCCAGATGACCTGGAGCAAGGCCACCTCACGCAGACGTGGCTGGCGGTGAGCGACGAGCCTGCCGCGAAGGTCAGCGGCAAATACTGGCATCACCGCAAGCCGCAGCAGCCCGCTGCCGAAGCGCTCGACACCGGCTTCCAGGACCGGCTCATGGCGCGGCTCGCCGAACTCACCGGCGTCAGGCTCGCTTGAGCACGGAGGTCGACGTCGCCATCGTCGGCGGCGGCGCCGCCGGCGTGGGCGCCGCGCGGCGCCTGGCCAGCAGCGGCCTGACTACCCTGCTGCTGGAATCCAGCGCGCGGCTCGGCGGACGCGCCTGGACCCACGAAATCCGCGGCCTGGATCTCGATCTCGGCTGCGGCTGGCTGCATTCGGCCGATCGCAATTCCTGGGCCGGCATCGCCAAAGCCGCCGGCGTGCGCCTGGACCAGTCGCGCGCCGCGTGGGGTACGCAGTTCCACGATCTCGGCTTCACGCCCGCCGAACGGGCCGCGGCAGGAAAGACCTTCGGCGACTGGATGCATCGGCTCGCGGAATCTCCGCCGCCCAATGACTGCGCCGCCGACGCACTGCTGCCGGGCAACGAGTGGAATCCCTACGTCCAGGTCATCGTCGGCTTCATCAGCGGCGCCGCGCTGGAGCGACTCTCGGCCGCCGATTACATGGCCTACGACCAGAGCTCCACCGAGGAGAACTGGCGTGCGCCCACTGGTTACGGCGCGCTGGTCGCGCGCAGCTTTCCCCGCGCCGTGTTGCTCAGCCTGGCGAACCCCGTCGAAGCCCTGGCACTCGAAGGACCCGGTCTGAAAATCTCGACGCGCACGGGCACGATCCGCGCCCGCGCAGTCATCCTCACCGTTTCCACCGCGGTGCTGGCCGCGGACACCATCAAACTACCCGCACAGCTCGAGCCCTGGCGCGAGAGTGCCCGCCTGCTCCCGCTGGGTCACAACGAGAAGATGTTCCTGGAAATCACCGGCGACTCCCCGTTCGAACGGGAGACTCAGCTGCTCGGCAACCCGCGCGATGTGCGCACCGGCAGCTACTACATCCGGCCCATGGGCATGCCGGTGATCGAATGCTTCCTCGGCGGTGAGGGTACACGCGTGCTCACCGAAGGCGGGCCCGCGGCTGCTTTCGCCTTTGCGCTGGACCAGCTGGTGGCGCTCTTCGGTGCGCAGGTCCGCGGAGTGCTGCGGCCGCTGGTGGCATCCAGCTGGGCGCGCGAGGTGCGCATCGGCGGCGCCTACAGCTATGCGTTGCCGGGGCATGCGCAGGCACGTGCGGCGCTGGCACACCCCTTCGAGCAGCGCGTTTTCTTTGCCGGCGAGGCTACCAGCGCCGCCGACTTCTCCACCGCGCATGGCGCCCACGACAGCGGCGTGCGCGCGGCCAACGAAGTCATCGCCGCGCTGAAGCCGTAGGGTATATTCCCGCCTGCGGAACAAGCCGCACCCGGGTCCGCGGGCAGGGTCGAACCCACTTGTGCTTCTGTCGAACGACAAACCTTTATGCAGCCGGCGCTGCGGACCATCCGGCATTCATGCATGGAGGTTTTCATGAGCACGCCTGTCGACCGGCCGGGCATGGCCGGCCAACCCAATATCGAGCACCTGCGCAAGCAGGCCAAGGACCTGTTGCGCGCGTATCGCCGCGACGAGGCGTCGGCCTTCGAACGGCTGCGCGCCGCGCTGCCCGCCGCGCGCGGCAAGAGCAACGCGGCCCTGGCCGGAATGCACTTGCGGCTGCACGACATGCAGTCGTGCATCGCGCGCGAGCATGGATTCGCGAGCTGGAACCATCTCAAGGAGAACGTCGACCTGCGGCGTGCCAGCGCGCAAGACCTGCGAGGACGGCAGATGCACTGGCTGCGGCTGGTGTACGGCGGCGATCTCGCCGGCGGGCCGACCCGGCCGCGACCCGCGCTCGCGGCTCGCATGCTGGCCGAGCAGCCGGAACTCGTCGACGACGATGCGCTGCTCGCCTGCGCCGTCGGCGACCAGGCGGTAGTTAGAGCGGCCGGCGACGCCGACCCGCCGTGGGTGAATCGCACCGGCGGCCTGCTGAATCTCCCGCCGCTGATCGCGGTGGCGCACTCGACGCTGGCCGCACTCGAGCCGTTTCGCGGAAACCTGCGCCGCTGCCTGCGACTGCTGCTGGAACGCGGCGCGGATCCCAACGCCTTCGCCTTCAACCGCTGGCCGCCGAACTCCCTGGAACAGCCCGGCGAGGAACGGCTCACGGCCATCTACGGCGCCGCCGGGAAGCTGCACGATCCGGACATGACCGCGGCGCTGCTGGCCGCGGGAGCCGATCCCAACGACGGCGAATCGCTGTACCACTCCACCGAGGATCCCGACTCGGCATTGCCCTGCACGCGGCTGTTGCTGGAAGGCGGGGCGCGGGTCGCCGGTTCGAACGCGCTGGCCCACGTGCTCGACAAGGACAATCTCGCCGGGCTGCAGATGCTGCTGGCGCATACCGCGCACGGCGACCCCGACCTCGGGCGCATCCTGCACTGGGCTATCTACCGCGGGCGGTCCGCGGCGCACGTGCGTGCGCTGCTGGATGCCGGCGCCGACCCGAAGGCACTCAACGCCGCCCATCAGGACGCGTACCACCACGCGGCCAGCTTCGCGCTGCCGGAAATCATGCGCCTGCTGCGGGACGGCGGCAGCGGCGAACCGCTGAGCGACGGGGAAAAATTCGTCTACGCCTGCGTGCGCGCGGACGCAGGCGAAGCGCGCGCGCTGCTCGCGGCGACCCCGGACCTGATCTCGTCACTGACCACGGCACAGCTCAAGCAGCTGCCGAACATGGCGATGGCGGGCCGCGACGACGCGGTGAAACTCATGGTGGAGCTGGGCTGGCCCATTGCCACCCGCGGCGGGGACATCGACGGCTCGGCGCTGAACTGGGCCGTGTTCCGCGGCCGGCCCGAGCTCGCGGAATTCCTGCTGAAGCGTGGCGCCAGCTTCCGCGAGCAGCATGGCTACAACAACGACGTGCTGGGCACCCTGTCGTGGGCCTCGCTGAACGTGCCGCGCCACGACGGCGACTGGCCGGCATGCGCCGCGGCGCTGCTGGCGCATGGCGTGCCCGAGGCCACACCGCTGCCCGACACGGATGCCTCGAAGCCGGCACGCAAGGTGCTCATCGACGGCCGCACCATGTCGTTCGCGGAAGACGTGGCCGAGGTACTGCTCGGCGACAGCGGCTAACCGCCGCAGGACTCGCGGATGATCAGCTCCGTGGGCAGCATTTCCGAGCGCGGATGCCCGTCCCACTCGAGTAGTTTGGCGACGAGCAGGCGCCCGGCTTTCGGTATGTCCTGCTGCACCGTGCTCAGCGTCGGCGTGCTCAGCCGGCTGAGCAGCATGTTGTCGTAGCCCACCACCGAGACGTCGCGCGGCACGGAGCGGCCCGCACGGCTCAGTGCGCGGATGCCGCCGAGCGCGATCAGGTCGCTGGCGGCCACGATGCCGTCGAACGGCACCTTGCGCCGCAGGAGTCCTTCGATCGCCGCCTCGGCGGACTCGGACTCGAATTCCACGCGGCCGATGAGCTCGTCGTCGATGCCGATGCCGGCGTCCTGCAGCGCCTCGGTGTAGCCGCGGTAGCGCTGCGTGGCCTCGGGATCCGTGCCGCCCAGGAATACGATGCGCTTGCGCCCGTGCTTGATCAGGTGCTGCGTGGCGCGCCGGCCGCCGAGCATGTTGTCGGTGCCGATGGTGCAGTACTTCTGGCCGCCGATCTGCGCGCCCCAGACCACGAAGCGCGCCTCGGTCTCGGCCAGGTGATTCAGCTCGTCGTGCAGCGTGCCCTGGCCGAGGAAGATCACGCCGTTGGCGCGCCCCGTCGTCGTGGCGTGCGCCAGGTCCTCGTAGTTGGCCGGCACCAGGTGGCTCACGGTGAAGTCGCAGCCGCGGTCGCGCGCGGCTTCGCCGATGCTGGCGAGCAGCTCGAGGAAGAACGGATGCGACAACGGCAGCGGCCGGCCGCGCACGCGCGGCGTCACCACCGTGACCGCGCCCTCGGCGCCGATGGGACTGGCCGGCATGTGGCGCCGGAATTCGTAGCCGTGCTTGCGCGCCAGCTCCCACAGCCGCTTTTTCTGCGCGCTGCTGATCGATGGATGGTCGTTGAGCGCGCGCGACACCGTCGAGACCGAGACCTTTGCCAGCTTGGCGAGCTTTTCGAGCGTGACCATGACTTATTTACTCTGGTAACGATAACAACAGACTGTTAGGCCCAAACACCGCGTGCCGCCACCATAGCGGTTCA
>Ga0126377_10003664_pt1 | contig 10950 bp, 8 predicted proteins | sample PanSoiMetPlot_22_FD_92647 | JGI IMG/M metagenome (GOLD analysis project Ga0126377, IMG submission 92647) | Tropical forest soil microbial communities from Panama - MetaG Plot_22 | ecosystem: Environmental > Terrestrial > Soil > Tropical forest > Bulk soil | place: Panama | collected 2016-02-17
ACCTGAAGGCCGACATTGTTAAACAGCACGTCGATGCGACCATAGGTCTCGATGCAACTAGCGACCATGGCCGCGACCTCAGCCGCATTCGAGACATCGCACCTGTAAGGAGTACATTCTCCGCCCTCTCCGAAGATGATGCCGCAACTCTCCTTGGCCGCGTCAAGGTTTTGGTCGACGGCAAATACCTTTGCACCTTCGCGCGCGAACAGGACGGCCGTCGCCTTGCCATTACTCCAGCCTTCCGCGATTGAGCCCGCGCCGGCGACAATCGCGACTTTACCTTCCAATCTTCTCACGGCCGTATCTTACTTTACTGGGAACGCGATCGTGCCGGCATCGGAGCGATGCCGGCACGGGAGACCTTAGCTCTTCGGCCATTTCGCTTTGGCAAGCGCTCGGTCGGTTGGATACACGGATACCGGCACGCCGTTCTGCCACTGCACGATCACGAGCGGAGCGCCAACCCGCCGGCCGTTTTCGTCGAACTTCACGACCCCCGGGAAGGCATCGGCCGCAGGGCCGCTCTTAAGCTCCATCTTGTGGATCTGTTCGTTGACCGCGACCTTGTCGGCGTTGCCCGCGCGCTCAAGCGCTTCCTTGAGAATCCAGGTGTGACCATAGCCGGCAAGTCCGTCCTGAGTGATCCACGGCTCACCGGTCTGCTTCTTGTAAAGGTCGCTGATACGTTCCTGGCCCTTGAGCCCCCAGTTGGCAACGATAAACATCACGCCTTCCAAGAGATCGGGGGGCACGTTTTTCACGACCTCAGGCGCGCCCATGTGCGCTCCGTTGCCGATCACGGGGATTGCGCCCTTCGCCAGGTGAAACTCATTCAACTTCTCGAGTCCGAGTTTGAGGTCGGAGATGGTGGAGGACACGAACAGCAGAAATTCCGGTCGAGTGGATCGCACCTTCTGGATCAGTGGCGTCGCATCCGACAGTGGCGGTGTGTAGGTCTCATCCAACACGACTTTCATTCCGAGCTTCTCGAGCCCGCCTTCGCGCATGGGCTTGAGGAAACTCACCGGCGACGCGGTATTGTCGCCGATGATCCCGGCAGTCTTTGGCGGTTTGCCTGTCGCGGCCTTACCGAGTTCAACAATCGTCGGTACCGCTTCGGTCGATTGCACGCCCGCTGGTGGCGAACTCTGAAACACATATTTGAAACCGCGGCTTGTGATTGTGTCCGCATAGGAGAGGGTGAGCCACGGCACCTGCGCCCGTTCGGTTACCTCGGTGACAGCCAGCGTGAACGTGCTCAACCAAGCGCCCATGCCCCCGACGAGATCGGGCTCCTGTGCGATCAGGCGTTGCGCCGCATTTTTCGCCTTTTCGGCGGAGTCGCCGGCATCCGCCGAGATCAATTCAAGCTTGGCGCCACCAAGCGCCTTGATCCCGCCCGCAGCGTTGATTTCATTGACCGCTGTTTCCGCGCCCATCTTCACGAGCTGGCCCTGACGTGCCCAGGCGCCTGAGAGCGGCACAATTACCGCGATCTTGACTGGCTTAGGCTGTTGCGCCGTCACTTTGGTTGAGATCGTTGTGAATCCTGTAAGCGCCACGACGGTAGCCGCCAATCCAGCGATGGGCCCCCACATCAACCGAGATATTGACCTTCTCATAGTGCCTCCTCCGTTATTCATGGCCGTTTGGCCTTGGCGGGCATTCGCGCTCGCGTTTGACGATGATTTCTACATTCCAAGATATGCATGCTTCACGCGGGTGTTGGAAATCAGGGTGTCGTGCGATCCTTCGAGGACCATCCGCCCTGTTTCTAGGACATAGCCGCGATCGCAGAGCTCGAGGGCTTCCGCGACCCGCTGCTCGACCAAGAGGATGGTTACGCCATGATGGCGGTGGATAAACTCGATGCGATCAAAAATGGCGTCAACGATGGTCGGTGCAAGTCCCATGGAGGGTTCATCGAGCATCAGCAGATCAGGCGCAGAGGCGAGGCCTCGCCCGATCGCGAGCATCTGTTGCTCGCCGCCGGAGAGCGTGCCGGCGAGTTGGTCGCGCCGCTCAGCGAGGATCGGGAAAAGCTCAACTATTGTCTTTAGCAACTCGGCGCGGCGCGATCGGCTTTTGCGCGTGCAGGAACCCATCTCGAGGTTCTCCATAACAGTCATCGAGGCGAAAACCTGGCGGCCTTCCGGCACGTGCGCAATTCCAAGCTGCGCCCGCTCGTTGGGTGGCACCTTCAGCAAGTCTTGTCCTTTGTACGTGATTTCGCCTGCGATTGGCGTGACGACTCCAGAAATGGTCTTGAACAGCGTGGTCTTGCCGGCACCGTTCGGTCCAACCACCGCCACGAATTGACCTTCCTCAACGTCGAGCGAAACATCGCTCAACGCGTTGAGACCACCATAAGCGACGTCAAGCGACCGAATCTTGAGCACGTTCCATCCACTTTCTGCCGAGATAGGCCTCGATTACGGTGCGGTCCTTAACCACGTCAGCGGGCGCGCCGTCTGCTATCAGCTTGCCGTGATCGAGCACGCTGAAACGGTCGACCAGTTTCACCATCGCATGCATTGTGTGCTCAATAATCGCGATGGTCACGCCGTCGCGGTTTATCTGCCGGATGATGCGCAGCACGTCTTCAAGCGCATCATGCCCAAGCCCCGCCAGCGTTTCATCGAGCAGCAGCAGGCGAGGGCGGGGCGCCAGTGCGCGGGCAAGCTCCATGAGCCGCAGCTGCTTTGTGGTGAGCCCGCCGGCAATCGCGTACGCCTGCTCGTCGGCCAGTCCGACACGATCGAGCGCGGTCATGGCGAGTCGCTCGGCTTCAGCATTGTTGGTCGAGCCGACGAAGGCGCCGATGACGACATTCTCCAGCACGGTCATTCTCGGAAACGCTCGCACGACCTGGAACGTGCGGCCAATGCCGTGCCGGCAGACGTCATGCGGCTTGAGGCCCGTAAGGTTTGTGCTGGCAAAGGTTATGCTGCCGGTATCGGCGGCGAGAAAGCCGTTGATCACGTTGAATAGGGTCGTTTTGCCAGCGCCATTCGGCCCAATGATGCCATGGATCGTCCCGGCTTTGATGTCGAGCGTGACATCATCAACGGCCCGAAGACCCCCAAATGTGCGGCGAACGGCTTGAAGGTGCAGTAAAGGGTTCTCGGCGGGAGCTGCGGACGCTCGGGGTTCAACAGTCGATACTACGCTCGCGACACTCGTCGCTGCGGGCGCCCCCAAGCCGGGTCTTTCGATGGGGGCGGCCGGGCGGGCCACCCATTCGCGGATACGCCAGTAGATGCCCTCCGGTGCCAGCAAAATGATCACAATAATGGCGATGCCGTACACGACGCCCTGAATGCCCGGAATGATGCTGCCGAGCTCGGCGTGCAGCGTTTCTGCAAGCGGTACTAGGACAGCCGCGCCGATGACGGGGCCCCAGAACACACCGACGCCTCCGAATAAAGCCATGATCAACGCCTGCGCGGACACAAGGGCGCCGAACATCGTCTGCGGCGTTACGACCAGCAGGACGATTGCGTACAGCCCGCCGGCGGCCGCACCGATCGCCGCGCTTAGCATCATCGCCAACATTTTCCATCGCAGCGGATTGATGCCCGCGGCGGAAGCTGCCGCTTCGTTCTGTTTGATCGCCAGCAACGAGCGACCGAACCGCGAGCGCTCCACATGCATCGAGATGATCATGCAGATCACCAGCAGAACGAGCGCCAGCACCATGTACGTTCGCTGATCGTTGAACTGAGCGTATAGGATCGGGGCCTCGCGCTTCATCGGCAGCGAGACTTCCTGGTAACCCATCCACTCGAATACGTAGAGCATCGCGAGTGGGTAGGCGAGCATTGAAAGTGCGAAATAATGGCCACGCAGACGGAATGTCGGCAACCCGATGATGATGCCCGCAATCATGCCGACGATGATGCCGAGGGGAATACCAATCCAGGGGGTGATACCAAAAGTGACGAACGCAATCGTCATCGTGTAGCCACCAAGACCGAAAAAGGCCGCGTGGCCGAATGAGATCATGCCGCTGTAGCCGCTCAGCATGTTCCACGAGATGCCGACCGTTGCCCAGATCAATACCAGCGTCATCATCAGTTGGTAGTAGGAGTTGCGCACGAACCAGCCGATCAGGAGATAAACGGCGGCGAACGCGAAGATCGCGAAATATTGCTTGGCTCTGTCCGATCGGCCCACTACGCGCGCTCCCAGACTCGGCCGAACATGCCCTGGGGCCGGAAAAAGATGATCAACAGGAAGATTACAAATATCGCGGTGTTCTGGAGTTGGTAGGGCAGGAACAAGGTAGAAACCTGCTGCACGAGGCCAATGGTCAGGCCGCCCCAGAACGCTCCAAGAATCGAACCCATGCCGCCGAGCACAACCCCGGCGTACATCACGATCACGAAGTCGAAGCCAATGTAGGGCTGAAAAGACTGGGTGCTCGCCAGTAGCCCACCTGCAACCGCCGTTATTCCGACGCCTAACCCAAAGGCGAATCGGTGCGAGCGGTCGACGTCGATACCAACATAGGCCGCCGCGATGGGATTGTCGGCAGCGGCGCGCAACATTTTTCCGAGATCAGATTTGGTGAGAAAGATGTACAGGCCGACGGCGAACAGGATTGCAAGAACGAAGGCCACAGTTCGCGCTTGGTTGAAGAAAATCAGGCCGACTTCCCAAGATTCTCGCGACATCGGAGTCTGCACCGACAAGGGTGTCGAGCCAAACAGGATCAACCCACCATTCGCGAGCACCAGCGCAACACCGAGTGTCATGATGATCTGGGTGTAGTGGCCTTCGGCTTCCGCTGAGATAACGCGTGCACCGGTGACGCGCGCCAGCAGATAGCGGTGCAGCAGCCAGCCGATGACAAATACGACCGGTCCTGCGAGGGCTGCTCCGATTACCGGTCCAGCATACGGCCCAAGGAAGGCGAGCATGCCGAAACCCGTCACCAGATAGTAAGTGACGTACATTCCAAGCATCATGAAATCGCCTTGCGCGAAGTTCACGACGCGCATCACACCGAATATGATGCCAAGGCCAACGCACATCAGCCCATATGTGCCGCCGACGAGCAGACCAGCTGTGACGGCTTGGAAGAAATCAACTGCAAACCACTTCAGTTCTTCCATGACGCTCTTCGATCCAAAGAGGTGGTGTATTGGGCCCCGCCAGAGAGGAGGGTGACGTGATTGAAGCAGGCCGGCAAAATGCCGACACTCGTAGGCTTGGTCGCACTCGACCCCACGGGGGGCCGGCGAAAAAGCCAGCTGCCCGTAATCTGATCTGCACTCAGCTGTGTCGGCTGAATAGCCAAAGAAATCTCTGAACTTTTAGGGCAAAAACGCGTGAAAGGGACACACCAAAGGGGATTGACGGGGCGCACCTGACTATTCCTCCCACGATCTGGCGCGCCATCGCACCAAGCCGCCGTCGCTCGACCAGTTCTTGTTGTGTCGACACTTTCAATCAGGTTACGTTTGCGAACTTCGGGTCGTCAAGCGTCCCCGCGGTCGCGGGCGCAACTCCGGGCTATAGGAAAAGTCATGAAAGCACTTACCGCCGGTCTTGCCGAATTCGTTGCCAACATTCGTCCGGACACAATCCCTGAGCGTTGTCTGTTCGGGGCGCGCATCGGCATGCTCGACTGCGTTGGAACGATGATTGCCGGTGCGCGCGAAGAGGCGCCACAGCTCGTCGCGGGGATCGCGCCCACCTCCACTGCAAACGATGGCGCCCCTGAAATTCCCTCAGGTCGCAATCTCAGTTCCGCCGATGCGGCGCTGGTCAACGGCACGTCTGCTCACGTTCTCGACTACGACGATGTCGGCATGGATGGCCATCCAAGCGCGGTTTTGACTTCGGCTATCTTGGCCGAAGGCTGGCCGCTCGGGGCGAGTGGTCTTGATGCACTTACCGCGTACGTCGCCGGCTATGAGGTCTGGGCTCTGATGCAGGAACTAGAGCCGGGCCGCATGCATGAGCGCGGCTTTCATCCCACCGCGATCTGGGGCACTCCCGCCTGCGCTGCCGCGTGCGCGCGACTCAATCGGCTGGATGCCCATCAAACCACTCACGCAATCGCGATTGCGGCGTCACTAGCCGCCGGCGTCAGCGCCAATTTCGGCACCATGACCAAGTCATTGCACGTTGGACGTACTGCCCAGGCAGGCGTACTGGCAGCCCGCCTTGCTAAAGTCGGGTTCACCGGTTCGCCGGATGCACTCGAGCACAGCACGGGATTCATGCGCGCGCATTCACCCTCAGGCGAGCCGCGACTGTCACCTGCCGACTGGCAGCTTGGTAGAAAGTGGCGGATGGCCGAGCTCGGCATCAACATTAAGCGCTATCCAATGTGCTACGGCACTCATCGCTCGATCGACGCGATGCTCGACCTAGTTGAGGAGCATAACTTGTTGCCAGACTCGGTCGCCGAGATCACCGTTCGCATCGGTGACACGCAAGCGGTGATGTTGCGCAATCACCAGCCGAAGACCGCGCTCGAAGCAAAATTCAGCATGGAATTTGCAATGGCGGCGGCGCTGATCGCGCGGCGCGTCAGCCTCAAGGAATTGGAAGATGCATTCGTGCGGCGCGAAGACATCGCCGCCTCGATGAAAAAGGTGCGGATGACGACAACATCCGAACGGTTGCCCGACGTGCCGTTCGGTCCCGACGATCGCGTGAATGTCGTGCTGTGTAACGGGGAAACCTTGGTCCACGAGCCGGTAACGCACGCGAAAGGAAGCTGGCAGAGACCGCTGACCGACGCTGAACTGCGGCAGAAGTTTCTCGATTGTGCAAGCGTCGGACTGTCTAAAAAGCAAGCTGTGTCACTTTTTGACTTGCTGTCTTCACTCGAACGGCTTTCCAGCCTGCGTGAGCTTCCCGTTGTCTCGATCCACTAATAAAGGGATCCGCGAAGCCCGGATGCTGACCTCGGCCTAACTATTCTGGCAAGCGTACTCGAGGTGATCGAAGGGCGGGCTCTGACGGTCCAACCGGTCCCTGTTTTGCCGCGACATTTCCCTGCTTCGCCGAAAAAATTCCCTGTTCGGATCGGTAGGGAATATGCGATTTTTGCTGCGTTACAGCGCACTAGTTGGAGTCTCTGAAGTGGCGGAAACCACGATTTTCTGAAAACTCCCTGTAAAATTCCCTGTTAGCAGGGAATTCGAGCAGAGCAGGGGGCAAACTGCACTGCTGCGCCAGCCAACAAGAGAGGTCGACCAGGAACGTTGGATTGCGGCGGTCAGCGAGAAGTATGAATAGCGCTGCTTAAGGCAATTTCAGAAGCCGTGCCGGCTAGCGTGAGTGCAAAAAGTGCGTAGTGCCGTCTTTTTCAATGCGGTCCAGCAGATCAACTTCCCAGGAGAGATAGGCATTCATTGCCGCTTCAGTGTCCCGTGCTTGTTCATAGGGCTTGACCCAGACGTCAAGGGGTTCATCGGCCATTCGGCCGTCGGTCGAGAGCCGATAACCGGCGGCCGTCCAAGCGGCGTTGCCGCCCTCGAGTAAGCTTATCGGTGTCTTCGTGACGGCGCGTGCTTCCGCAATCGCAAGGCTGGCGAGTACACCATCTTCGGATGTGAGAACAAGTATGTCGGCAATGTCTATCTTTGCTATAGCGAGATTGAGTCGACCACGTATTGCAAACCACGCGCTGGGAATATGACCTCGGCGGTAGTGTGGGCTTGTAGACAAATCGACGACTGTGGCGCTCTTCTGATCGAGGAGAGAAGACAGCTGCGCGGGGTCGATGCTCTCGTTGGCTGGAGGTTCGCGGAGTAACTTGTGCGAAGGCTCGCCCATTTCATCGCCCGCTTCTGGCAGAATGAACACATCTTTCCAGCCCATCTGTTTGAGCCATGACGCCGTCATGAGCGCGCGGACTTCCTTGTCGTCACTGAGCACGATGCGGGCGCCGAGTGTGCCGGCGTAGATGTCGGTGGCTTGCACCAATTGGCCACCGGGCGCCGATATCGCATTGGGATAATGGCCTGCCGCATATTCAGCCGGATCGCGAACATCGAAAATGTAAGTTGTACGCATCGGGTCGTTGCGCCAGGCATCAAGCTGGATTTGATCGATCGGGGCGACGCCGAACTTTTCGGCCACGGATTGTGCCGCCGATTTCGCCCAAGCCAATCCGCCATCGGTAAAGTTCGGCGCACGATCTGATTTTTGGCTCTCGCACACGAACCCCGCCAGATGCCAGCCCATGGTGCCGTTTCGAAGTGCGACCACCTTGTTCGGAATCCCTGCGTTGATAAGAGACTGGGCGCCGATAATGCTCCGGGTGCGGCCCGCACAGTTGACGACGATGGTGGTCGACGGCGAGGGGACAATGTCGCGGACGCGCAGGACCAGCTCCGCTCCCGGGACATTGATACCTTTCGGTATCGATATTCGCGTGTATTCGTCGAATGGCCGACTGTCGAGCACCTTGAGGTCAACGCCGTCCTGCAGCATTGCGTTCAGCTCGGGAGCACTGATGTTAGGCGTGCCGCTGTCGTGTTCGACGAACTCACCAAAAGCTTTGCTTGGCACGTGCACGCCCGAGAACAACACAAAGCCAGCTTCCCGCCACGCCGTTATACCGCCATCGAGAAACGAAAGGTCTGTGTAGCCTGAGCTTTCGAGGACAGATGCAGCGCGTTCAACCAGGCCGTCGCCGTCGTCACACAAGACAATTCGAGTGCTCAGGCGTGGCACGAGGCGAGCAAATCGCAACTCGAGGCGGCTGAGCGGGACATTCCGCGCCCACAGCAGATGATTCTTCGAGAAGATTAATTCTTCGCGGACGTCGATCAGCGCCAACTCTGCGCCATCAGCGAGTATCGACTTAACGACACTAGGACTAATTGGGCGTAACATCCGGGAGTTCATCAGTGTGAGAAATTGCGCCTCGCGCTAAGTCGCCTGCTGAGGCGTCATCTGCTCGACCTCGCCTGTTTTTAGGTCGATACGAATGCGATTTATCTTGTCAAGGTTTGTACCCGTCACACGAATGAAACGCGCATGATCAGGATAATCGATCGAGTGAATGGCTCCATCCTGGTAGATACCGGCCTTTCCTGGCGTCAAGCGGTACTTTTTCATAGGCTTGAGCCTGGCGTGCTTTGGATCTTTCCCGTCATCTTCACGCGCCCATTCGATCATGTCGGTATATTTTGTTGCTTGACCATAGATCGCCCATGATGAGCCATGGTCGTGCGGCGGCGATATGCGCGCTTTTTCATTCACATGTGCGAGGATCTGAAAGCCGAGTTCTCGATCCTCGTACAGTACCTTCAACCCGCTCGGTGCGTCGTCGCCACAATAATTCTCGATGAAATCCTTGTTGTTGAGTAGCCGTTCGAGATTGAGGCGAACCCGCTCGCGACCGGCGGGGCCTGGATCACGAGCGAGGATTGAGCGGCAATCGATGATGAATTGCTCGAGGTCGTAAGGCATGGCGTTGTTCCGGACTGAGGTCTTGAAGTCTTACACAAGCTGAAGTCGAACACTAGTAAGCCTTCCTGGCGGGATACAACCCTCTCAGTCCGGTCGTTTTGAATAGTGGCTTCATCATTGGTTTCGCGCGTGCCGGCCCTTCTGCTGCGACAACAGGTTGCAAATGCGCTCGCAGTCAGCGCCAATTTTTTCAGTTGCCCGTTGCTGGTGGTATGGGCAAGATTGCGCGATCCCGCACCCCGGAGCTCCCTTGCGATGACGAAATTGCTGTTCAACGTGCTCTCCCCCTATGGACGAAAGGTCAAGCTCACGATTGCTTTGAAAAGTCTGGGAAGCCAGATCGAGATGGTGAGCATCGATACCAACCCAGGCACCAACGTCGAGATCAACAGCGCCAACCCGTTGGGAAAAATTCCCGCGCTAGTGCTCGACGACAACACGCCGATCTTCGACAGCAACGTAATCTGCGAATATCTCGATAGTCTAAAGCCTGAACCGATGCTGTTCCCGAGGAGCGGACCCGAACGCTGGAAAACGTTGGTCCTTGGTTCATTGGCCGACGGCATCCTCGATGCCGCGCTGCTGCTGGTCTATGAGAAACGATTCCGCCCCGAAGAGAAATGGCACGCGCCCTGGCAACAGCGACAGCAGGCCAAGATCGACCGCGCGCTCGACCAGCTCGAGAAGAACCCGCCAGCTTGGCGCGGCAGCCCCGATTACGGCCACCTCACGCTTGCCTGCGCCCTCGGGTATCTCGATTTCCGGCACGAAGGCAAATGGCGTGCCGGACATCCCAAGCTGGTGGCCTGGCTCGATCAGTACGCCAAGATGGTGCCCGCCTTCGAAGAGACCAAGCCAACGTCATAACCCAAGCGGAACGCGCCGCTGCGCCAGCCAGCAAGTTGCCTCCCAGAAGCAAACGCAACGTTCGACAATGGCCTCAGAGCTACAAATTCGAACTTCCAACGCAGCGGTAGGCCGAAAATCTCCGCTCGCGAGTTTAAATATTCCCGAATTTTGGAGATGAGGCCGGAGTCCGGTTCGATGTCGACCGCGTGGCCGCGCAAGTATTCCGTGGTGCGGATACAACAGTTGCACTAACCGAAAACGAGTGGTTCGGTTCATACCGGGGCAACCGGAACAAAAGAATTCCCATGTCTTTTTTTCGAATCTGGAATCGGACCCTCCTTGGCGTTGCAGCCCTGCTCACAATCAGCCTACCCGCGGCCGCCGCCGATTATCCAAGCCGCCCTGTCACGTTGGTGGTGGCGTTCACGCCTGGCGGACCGAGCGACGTGCTCGCCCGCATTGTGGGCAAGAAGATGGAGCAATTGCTTGGTGTGCCGTTCGTGATCGAGAATCGTCCGGGCGCCGGAGGCAACCTCGCGGCCGAAACCGTCGCACATGCGGCGCCTGATGGCTACACGCTGCTGATGGGCAACAACAGCATCCTCGCCACCAATGAATCACTGTACAAACGTCTTAACTACAGTCCTAAGAGGGACT
>Ga0126377_10003665_pt1 | contig 10950 bp, 10 predicted proteins | sample PanSoiMetPlot_22_FD_92647 | JGI IMG/M metagenome (GOLD analysis project Ga0126377, IMG submission 92647) | Tropical forest soil microbial communities from Panama - MetaG Plot_22 | ecosystem: Environmental > Terrestrial > Soil > Tropical forest > Bulk soil | place: Panama | collected 2016-02-17
CGTCGGCGCTGCGCCAGGCGGTGATCGCGGTTCAGTCAGGCGCATACGACGTGGTGCTGGTGATCGGCGTCGAGAAGCTGACGAAATTCGGCGGCGGCACGCTGCCGCTCGACGAAGACGATTGGGAGGTGCGGCTGGGCTTATCCATGCCGGCGCTCTATGCCATGCGGGCGCAGCGCTACATGCACGATTACGGCGTGAAACTGGAAGACGTCGCCGCGGTGTCGGTGAAGAACCGAAAGAACGGCGCGCTCAATCCGGATGCGCAGATGCGGAAGGAAGTCACGGTCGACGAAGTGCTCGCCTCGCGCATGATCGCCGATCCGTTCACGCTTCTGCAATGCTGCCCGACCGGCGACGGCGCGGCAGCGATCATCTTGGTGTCGAAAGCCGTGGCGAAGCAGATCCGGCGCGACGCGATCGAAATTCGCGGCTCACATCTGACGTCGGGACGTTTCATGTCCGGATTCCGCGATATGACCTCGCCGGAGATCACTGTGCGCGGCGCGCATGAGGCGTTCGAGGAAGCAGGGCTCGGCCCAGAGGACATCGACGTCGCCGAAGTACATGACGCGTTTTCGATCGCGGAGCTGTTGTATTACGAGGCTTTCGGATTCTGTCCGCGCGGCGAAGGCGCGGCGCTGTTGAAGAGCGGCGCGACGAGCATCGGCGGAAAGATACCGATCAACACGTCGGGCGGATTGATCGCCAAGGGTCATCCGGTAGGCGCCACCGGAGCGGCACAAGTGGTCGAGATCGTGCGGCAGCTCCGCGGCGAAGCGGGCGCGCGGCAAATCGAGGGCGCGAAAGTCGGCATGACGCATGCGACAGGCGGCGGGATTTCCGGCTTCGACCATGGCGCCTGCTCGATCCACATTTTCCAGCGATGATCGCTGCGCGTCCATCCGCTGAGGTGGCCCCCCACCCGGCTCGCGGTCTGCGACCGCTCGCTCCCTCCCCCTTTCAGGGGGAGGAGCCGAAGACTCTCAGTCGGAGTGTCCGCTCGCTGTGTTCGCCGTCGCATCTCGGCATAACTGCCGTCACCGTAACGATCAAAAGTTTGTGGCTCCCCCCCCTGCAAGGGGGAGGAAGCGAGCGTCCTGACCCCGCATTTAATGCGGGGGAAGGATGCGAGCCGGGAGGGGGTCAACGTCGAAACCCTCGAAGCCCTTGAATCAGGGGAAGGCACGGCGGCCGCTGGAGGGACTGCGCGTTCTTGATCTGACGCAGTTCTTGTCGGGCCCGTATGCGACGCAGATTCTGGGCGATCTCGGTGCCGATGTGATCAAGCTCGAGCCGCCGCAGGGCGATCCGATCCGTGTGGTGCCGCCGCACTTCGTCGGCGAGACGAGCGTCTATTTTCTCTGCATCAATCGCAACAAGCGCTGCGTCGCGATCGACATGAAGGTCGCGCAAGGCCGCGAGCTGGCGAAGAAGCTCGCGCTCGCCTCCGACGTGGTGATGGAGAATTTCCGTCCCGGCGTGCTCGAGCGGTTGGGTCTGTCGGCGGAAGCATTGCGCAAGGAGAAACCCTCGCTCATCTGGTGCTCCATTTCGGGCTTCGGCCAGGACGGCCCGTACCGCAATAAGCCGGCCTACGACATGATCGTGCAGGCGCTGTCAGGCGGCATGAGTCTCACCGGCGAGTCGGGCGGCGCACCCGTGCGCGCTGGAATCCCGATCGCCGATCTCGCCGCGGGACTCTACGCGACGGTTGCCGTGCTGGCGGCGCTGAACAAGCGGCACGATACCGGGATGGGCGAGACCATAGATGTGTCGATGCTCGACTGTCAGGCGGCGATGCTGTGCTACCAGGCGGCGTACCACATGCACTCGGGTGTAGTGCCGGGGCGCCAAGGGCGGGGACATGAATCTATCCCGACTTACCGCAGCTTTGTCTGCAAGGACGGAGTCTCGATTGTCATCACCGCGAACACCGAGCGCATGTGGCAAGGCTTGGCGCGCGCGTTAGGGCGCGAGGATTTGTTGAACGATGCGCGCTTCGCGACCAACAAGGAGCGGCTCTCTAATAAGGAGACGCTTTGGCCGATCATTGATGCGGCGTTCCGCGCACGCAATGCGGACGAATGGCTGCCGCTGCTGGAGGCGGAGGAGATTCCCGTCGGCGTCGTCAACACGCTCGACCGCGTGGTGAGCGATCCGCAGATTTTGCATCGGCAGATGGTACTGCAGCTTGAATCCGACGACGGTGCGCACGCGGGCGTGATGGGTAATCCGATAAAGTTTTCCGATTCAGAAGCTGAGGAACAAAACTATCCACGCGCGCTCGGCGCCGATACCGCTGCGGTGTTGGGTGAGGTGTTGAATTTGTCTTGGGACGAGATTCAGCAGTTGATCGAGGCAAAAGCGATTATCACGGCCCCCTCACCCTGACCCTCTCCCCCGGTGGGGGAGAGGGGATTCACGCATGTACTTATTAGTTCGCGCCAGCGTCACGGCTTGGAGAAGCGCCAAGAATTTGCTTCAAAACCCGCGCGCTCGGCGCATTCCAGTCGGCGCCCGAATTTGCCTTATTTCTTAGAGATTTTGCTGTCACTGTTGAAAGATCGTTTTGCTCTAATTTGCTCGACGCAATGTTTGAGACGGTAAAAATGACCGAAGCGATGGGCTGGTGGGGCTGCTTGTCCTGCGGACAAACCGTCCCCAACAACCACACGGGCCCGTGCCCCTTATGCGGCGAACGGATCGGACGCGTTCTGCCCGCCGTTGCGGAGGTTCATGCGCGCGCAAAATCGATGTCGCGCATCCGCGAAGTGCTGCCGCAGCCAAAGGTGATCAGAAGCGACTGGACCCTGGGCGCGCTCGCCGCCGCGTCCGTGCTCCTCATCGGCTCGCCCATCCTCGGCGCCACCACGGCCGGATGGGACGGCGTGCAACTCGGCATGGCCCTGAACATCTGGTCGGCCAGCGTCGGCTATTACGGCCTGGCGATGGTGCGGGGAGACAACGCCGCCGCGGCTACGCGGTGATCAGATCGAGGTCGTGCGTGAAGACGTTGTAGGTCAGCTCATAATGCGTCGTTCCCGGGAAGGGAAATCCCGTATGGAGCGGCGTATCGTCGGCCTCGCCGAAATCCAGCGCCTTGTTCAACACGTTCATCGCCACCAGCTCGATGAACTCCTGCCCCACTGACTTCGTGGTGATGGCAAAATCGAAGACGAACAGGCCGGTAGTGGCAGTGCCGTGAAAAATACTGCCGAGAGCGAGCCCGAGCTCTGCCGGCGACAGATGCCCGAGGCCATACTGAATATCGTGCGCGGCATCGGTGAGGCCGGCGATCAGCACGGCGGGTGAGATATCGGAAAGATGGTGGTGCAGTCCGAGCGAGCCGATCATGCCCAGTTCGGCTGCGCCGGCGTAAAGGCTCGCCTCCGGATCGCTGGTGTTGAAGACGATCAGTGATTTTAACAGCGCGACGTCGGCGTTGGCTTGCGCTTGCGTGTAGCCCGGCGTCTGCGAACCGACATCATGGAGATAGAACAGAAAATCGAGTTGATCGACGGGTTTTTGCGCGTCGGTGCCGATGGCCAAGAGCTGCGCGTAAGTGTACGGCGCGCCGCCAGGTTGCGTGACGGGCGTGCTGTTGAATGCGCCGCCGGAGTAACCGTTGCCGCCGCCATAGTTGCCGTAAGTCGCAAAGGCGAACGCATCCTGTGTGCCGGGCGGCACGCTCTCGCCCGTCGTCGGATCGATAAAGAACGGCAAACCCCAGTTGATGTGACTCATGGTAGCCCCTAAGTGCGACGGCGACGCCTATGCTACGCGGGGCACGTTTTCCGGCGCTGTGACAAATACTGGCGCTGTGACAAAGGGGAAGACAAACATCCAAGCTCAAGCTAGCGTTGGGCTTCAATCTTTTGGGGGCAATCAATGGACGCGCACTCCGTGACGCTGGTTCAGCAAAGCTTTGAAAAGGTCGCCCCGCTGGGCGTGAAAGTTTCAGAAATCTTTTATGACGAATTGTTCACGCTCGATCCCTCACTGCGCCGCATGTTCAAGGAGGACATGACAGAGCAGAATAAGATGGTCATCTCGGCTCTCACATTGGTCGTCCGCTCGCTTCATGCGCCGCAAGCCATTCTCGAACCCGTCAAAGCCTTGGGGAAGAGACATGTCGGCTATGGCGTTAAGCCCGAACAGTACGCCACGGTCGGCAATGCCTTGCTGCGTACGCTGCAAAAAGGTCTAGGCGATCAATTCACTCCGGAATTGCGCGACGCCTGGGTTGAGGCTTACGCGACGCTGTCGGGCATCATGAAGGAAGCCGCCTACGGCAGTCCGGCTTAGACCGGCGAACTTCCGAATGAACCTGCCTGCTCTTCGCGCGGTCCGTCGCGAACGCGCGCCCGAAACCGCTGTGCTGTATGTCACAGTTTTCCGGCTTTTTTGATTCCACAACCGAATCTCAAATCGTCGGAGAAGACCCATGGACGCGCATTCGCTGGCCCTGGTGCAAGAGAGCTTTGAAAAAGTCGTGCCTCTTGGGGACACGGTGGCAGAGATTTTCTACGACGAGCTGTTCACCATCGATCCATCGCTCCGACCGATGTTCAACGGCAACATGGCGCAGCAGAAGCGGAAACTCTTATCGGCACTGACCTTGGTGGTTCGTTCGCTGCACACGCCGCACATGATCCTCGAGCCCGTCAAGGCTTTGGGCAGAAAGCATGTCGCCTATGGGGTCAAGCCTGCTCACTACGACACTGTGGGCGCTGCGTTGGTGCGCACGCTGCAAAAGGGACTGGGTGACAATTTCACGCCGGAACTCTGCAAAGCCTGGGTCGATGCCTACGCCATGCTGTCCGCGATCATGAAGGACGCCGCCTACGGCAGCTTGGCGCAGAGCGGAATCCAGGAGGAAGCCGCCTGACGGCGAACCGCAGATCTTGCAATGCCTTTACGCCAGCCGAGCTGTTTGAGCGTTCCTAGTCGCGCTTCGCGCGCGGTTTGCGAGTCCCACTCGGCTCCGCAATCGTTGGCTCCTTCCAGCGATGCACTGTACCGAGATCGATGCCGAAAAGATCGAGCAGGCGGCCGATGGAGTGATCGATGATGTCGTCGAGCGTTTTCGGGCGCTGATAGAAGGCGGGCACGATCGGTGCGACAATCGCGCCCATATCGGACAACAAGCTCATGGTGCGCAGATGGCCGCCATGCAGCGGGGTCTCGCGCAGCGCGAGCACAAGGCGGCGGCGTTCTTTCAAGACGACGTCGGCCGCGCGCGACAAGAGATTGTCGGTCACGCCGTGGGCGATTTCGCTCATCGTGTGCACCGAACACGGCACGATCAGCATGCCCATGGTGGGGAAGGAGCCCGAAGAGATCGAGGCGCCAACATCGCCGATCGGGTGGAACACTGTCGCCATCTTGCGCACGGCTTTGGGACTGACGTCGGTCTCGTAGCTCATCGTCAACTCGGCGGCGGGGCTCATGACGAGATGCGTCTCGATGCCGGTGCGCTTTAGGATTTCCAGCGCGCGGATGCCGTAGACGACGCCCGACGCGCCGGCGATGCCGATGATCAGTCTTTGCGGCGCGGTTTTACTCGCCATGATTCCCCCCTAGTCCTTCGGAGAGGATAGCACGCACGAGAGCAGGTTGGCGGCGAGCCGCGAGGCACCGTTGGCATCGGCGTAGAGCGCGGCGCCCATGTACTCCTTCACTCCGGCAAGCGCGGCGCGGTTGCGGTCGAGCAGCTTCGCCAGCAACTGCTCGACCGCAGCATCGAGACCGTCCTTGCCGGCGACCTCGCTCAAGAGACCGATGGACAGCGCCTCGGCGGCGCCGATGGGACGGCGCGTGTAGACCAAGTGCAGGATGCGCTTGGGCGGGAGCTTGTGCAGCATGGCTGAGATGGCGAGCGTCGGCGGCAGCTGATGGTCGAGCTCGGGCAGCGCGAAGCTTGCATCTTCGGCGGCGACGGCAAGATCGCACTGCGCGACGAAGGCGCAGCCGAAGCCGAGCGCCCGGCCTTGCACCACCGCGATGACCGGCACTTCTGCGGCGCGGATGTCGGCGTAGACATCAAGGATGGGTTCGGTGACTCGAGCGCGGATGCCCATGGCGGTGGTGGGAGCGCTGCCGGGCGGGTCCGGCTGACGGCCAAGACAGAAATCGGCGCCGTCGCCCTTTACCAAAATGAGCTTGATCTCCTTGCGCTTGGCGAGCGCGCGGATGGCTTCGCCAACGAGCGGAATCTCGCTCGCGAGCAGACGATTGCCTGACGACCCGCGCGTCAGCCGCAGCGTGGCGAAATGGCGAGCCAAGTCTTCTTCTACCCTGAAGGCGTCCGTCTGCATCGTTTGCCTCGATCCTTAAGCTTTGACGCAGGTATCCGGCGTTGCGCCACTGACGGTCAAGCCCGCGCGAGGGGCTTGGGATTGCCGGCAAATGAAGCGAATTTTCCTTGCCCCGGCCTGCCCGCCGTTTAATTTGACGGGCGAAGAGGGGCAGTCGGATGGAAGGTTCGATGAGGCGTGCTCTCGTAAGAGCGGCAGCGTTCGTCTTTGCCTCGGGCCTGCTCCCGTCAGACGCAGCGCAAGCCCCCCGCGTTCCGGTCCGCCCTCCCGGCCCGCAGCTACAGAGCAACGTCGATCTTGCCTTGGTGCTGGCCGTCGACTCGTCGGGCAGCGTCGACGATGAGCGCTTCGAGCTGCAAAAGCAGGGCTACGCGAAGGCGTTTCTCGACCCCAAAGTGCTGAACGCGATCCGCGCCGGCAACGAGCAGGCCATCGCGGTGTCGATGATGCAATGGACCGGACCGACGCTGCATGTCGTCATGGTGCCGTGGATGGTGATCAGGGACCGCGCCTCGGCCGAGCTGATGGCGGCGGCGATCGAAGCGGCACCGCGGCGGATTTTCGGTGGGGGCACGTCGCTTTCGGGCGCCATCGACTACTCGGTGCTGATGCTGGCCGGCGTGCCCTACAAGGCTAGCCGACGGGTGATCGACATCTCCGGCGACGGGTCGAACAATCTCGGCCGGCCGCCGGAGCAGGCGCGCGATGAGGCCGTGAAGATGGGCATCCGGATCAACGGGCTGCCGATCCTCGCCCTGGAGCAGGACTTGGACGAATATTTCCGCATGAATGTGATCGGCGGGCCCGGCGCGTTCACCATCCCGATCAAGAGCTATGACGCCTTCGCCGACGCCATCATGCGCAAGCTGGTGACTGAGATTTCGCAGGACAAGGCGCCGCGCAAAGTTGCCGCGAAGTAACGGGGGTCATTTTTCTATAGCTGCTTTCGGACAGGCCGTGGAACGTGGAGGGACGATCCGCGTTCTGTTCGGCGGTGTCACAGCGGCAGCGGGGCCGCGCCGCTGATATTGTGGGGAAATGCGCCGGGTGATCCCATCCCGGCGCATTTTTTGATGCACCCCTTCACCCGCGTATGTCCCCCCGGCTCGGAGCATTTCATCGCCCGGGCAAGCCATGACCGCTATTTTTTGTCCTTCACAGAGCGGACGGGGGTTTCGGGGATGACGCCGGCTTTGCGATTGGCGAAGGTTTCACGGCCCGTTTCCTCCCAGGTGCCGTCAACGGCGCGTTTGGCCCACGTCTCCCATTCATTCGTCCAGTCGCCGAGCGAGTAGCCGTACCAAGGCGGCTGCGGCGAAAGCGGCGGCAATTTCAGCTCGTCCCAGATGACTTTCGCGCGCTCCATGAACTCGCGCGCGGGCAGCGCGAAGGGCGGCATGGGATGCTTCGGCGTCGCGTCGATGAGCAGCGTAGAATCGCTGCCGCGCGGGCCCGATTTCGGGCCGTGGCCGCCGGACTTGTAGGGTGCAACATGCAGGTCCTCGCCGAGATTGGTGCGATAGGCCATCGACCAGAACACCGCATTGGGGTTTTCGGGATCGATGTCCTCGCCGAGCGCGATGACGATCTTGCCGCATTGGGCTTGGAGCGTGGCGGCGCCGTGCAGCCCGCGCCAGACTTCCGTGCGCGGCGTATCGGGCGCGAACGTCAAGAAGATCACCGGCCGCACGTTGGTGAGCGGCTCATGCATCACCGCGCGCTTAATGCCTTTGACTGAAAGATGATCGCGCAAATGCGCGAGGAACAGCGGCTCGTAGGCGACCTTCTTGGTGACGCTCGATTCCGACGGAGTCACCTGGCTGATGATCGAGACGAAGACGGGATTCTTCTTCATCGTGATCGCAGTGACCTGCATCGACATATTGTAGTCCTCGAGCGCGACATGGCCATGCGATTCACCGAATGGTCCCTCGGGCTCCAAGAGCTCCGTGTCGATCATGCCCTCGATGACGATCTCGGAATCGGCCGGCACCTCCAAATCGACCGAGACGCAGCGCACCGTCTTCACCGGCTCGCCGATGAGCGCGCCGGCAACGCCCATCTCGTCGAAATCGACTGCGAGCTTCTGCGGACCGGTGAAGAAGATCGCCGGCGCACAGCCGACGACAACGGCGACCGGCATCGGCTTTTTCAGCTGCTGATATTTCTGCCAGTGCAAATAACCCCCGGCGCCGCCCAAACGCGACGCCATGCGGACGCCCAAGCGGTCAGTCGCTTTCAGCGCCCCGCGATAGGTGCCCATGTTGCGCACGCCGGTCTCGGGGTCCTTGGTTACGCAGATCGTGGCCGTGAGATATGGCGCGGCGTCGAAGCCGGGCGTGGAGATGGGCACCGGCAGCGTCTTCAAGCCGCCGTTCGGCTTCCTCAGCGCGTCGCCGGTGATCACGACTTCCTGGCAGGCACCCGTGTTGATCGTGACCGGCGGGATCGGATTCTGGATCGCTTTCAGCCAAGCACTGCCGATGTCGTCGAGCGGCACCCCCATGCCGAGGGCGTAGATCTCGGGCGAAGCGGCAAGCGCACCGGCGACCACCGGCATGTCGTATTTGCGGCCGTCGCTGCCGACCACGTTGGTGAAAAGGAAGGCGCGGCGCTGGGCGTTGGGTAGGGCGCCCTGGAACTGCCAGCGGGCGAGCGGATGCAGCTCGGTATCTTTGTTGGTCGGTCGGTCGATTTTGACGACCAGACCCCGGGCTTCGAGGTCCGCGAGATGCTCCTGAAAATCCTTGGCAATCTTGGGCTTTTTGTGCCGTGCCCCCGGCTTTACCCGCGCCGTCATTTCCAGACTCGTTGCTGTTTAAGGCCGGACCATAGCGGAAGCGCCCGCAGCGGCAACAGCGCTACGATTTTTCGCCTCTTCGGCAAAGCGGGCAAGGTCCTGAAACAGTAACTAAAATTCGCCGCCAAGTGTTGCCAGATACGGCGATTTTTAATCGCTAACCCGCTCGGGATTAAGGGTTTTTTGACCGCCTTTCGCCATTCTAGGGCAAGCGCAGAAGACCGTGGGGCCGCGGTCTTCACGCGACCGCAACACCGAACCCAAAGATATTCGCCATGAAGCTAACCATCTCGAACCTCGCAGCATCGGTTGCGTTTCCGCTCGCGCTGTCGCTGATGACGACGGTTGCGTCGGCCCAGACGGTGGTGCCGCCTGGCGCGCCCGTGACATCGACAAATCCGCTGAACGCGCTGACGGCGCCCGACATGGGCAATCTCGAGACCGCGCTGGCTCAGGCCCAGACCAGCCGCAAGAACGGCGACCTCGCTGGAGCGACGAAAGTGTTGAGCCAGCTTGTGCTGTTCGCGCCGGACGATCCGCGCGTGCTCGGCGAGTACGGCAAGACGCTGGTCGCACAGGGACGCAGCGACGACGCGCTGGCATTCTTGGAGCGCGCAATCCAACTCGCGCCCGCCGACTGGACGCTCTATTCGGCCCAAGGCGTGGCCTATGACCAGAAGGGAATCTACAAGCAGGGCCAGGCGTCCTATGCGCGTGCGCTGAGCTTGAAGCCGGGCGAGCCCGCAATTCTGAACAACGCGGCGCTGTCACACATGCAGGCCGGCGATCTTGAGGGCGCAGAGAAGCTGCTGCTGGAAGTACCGCCCGGCGATGCCGATGCGCGCATCAAACAGAATCTGGCTATGGTGCGCAGTCTGAAATCCTCGCGGTCGTCGCGGCCGCAGCCGGCTCCGCCGCCCGCGGCTGCTCCAGCAACGCAAGTGGCGAGCGCTACGCCCCCGAGCGCGCCCGCGCCTGCACCGGAAGCAAACCTGCCCGAGAAGAACGCGCCGGTGACCACGGCGTCGCTGCCCGCGCCTACGGCCGAGGAAACCAAGACGGCGGAAGCGCCACAGGCAATGCCTGAAGCGCTGTCAACCGCGGAAGGGCCGGCCGAGGAGCCGACGAAGTCAGTGGCACTGTCCGGCGTAGCCGCACTGCAAGCCGATCCGAGCGTGCGCATGCAGAAACCGCCCAAGGAGGAAACACCTCCTGCGCCAAAAGCGGCCAAAGCGCCAGCGCCGAAAGCAGCGCCGAAAGTCGTGAGCGCGCCGAAAGCGCCGAAGCCGGCTCCAGTCGAGAAGAAGCCCGCACCCGCGACGAAGGTTGCCCAGAACACCGCCAAGCCGGCAGCGAGCGGCGGCGGCACCTATTACGTCCAAGCCGGCGCTTACGCGAGCGAGGAACGCGCCGGCAAAATGGCGGCGTCGCTGGACAGCATGGGCGCGCGGGTCAGCACGGCCACGATCGATGGGCGCTCGATATACCGCGTGCGCATCGGACCGTTTGCCGATGTGCGCCAGGCCAACGCCGCCATGGAAGCGGCACAGTCACTCGGCCAGAAGGATCTTCGGCTGGTCAGCGAATAACGGAAGTCGGAAGTCAGAAGTCAGAAACCGGAAGCGGAAACGCTTCCGGTTTTTGTTTTGGCGATCATTGACAAGGCCGCACTCGCTCGGCACGCTTCCTGCGTACGGTTGATACGGCCTCCTGCTTGCGCCCTTTTTGGGTAAGGTGAAACGTATCGTGTGTCCCCGCTCCCCTTTGCCAGAGCGAACGGGTCAGCAACGCAAGCCCTGACATTTCGCGTTCGCTCATGCAGAGGATGAA
>Ga0126377_10003666_pt1 | contig 10949 bp, 6 predicted proteins | sample PanSoiMetPlot_22_FD_92647 | JGI IMG/M metagenome (GOLD analysis project Ga0126377, IMG submission 92647) | Tropical forest soil microbial communities from Panama - MetaG Plot_22 | ecosystem: Environmental > Terrestrial > Soil > Tropical forest > Bulk soil | place: Panama | collected 2016-02-17
CGATCCTCGCCCAGGACTACCCGAACCTTGAGTTGGTCATTTCCGACAACGCCTCGACCGACGACACCGAGGAGGTGTGCCGCAAACTCGCAGCCAGCGACGACCGGATCGTGTACGTGCGCCAGCCCCACAACATCGGCCTGCTGAACAACTTTTAGTCGGCGTTGCGGCAGGCTAGCTAGACGTACTCTCGCTGATTCGGCGATGACGTCTGCCTTGCGCCCGAGCACCTGTCGCGATGTGTCGAGGAGTTCCACCGCGACGACCGACTGATCCTGGTCACGATGGGCATGGATTACGTCGGCGACGACGGCGTGACGCGGTCCGACGAATACCACGGCACGGCGCTGCGGTCCGACGACCCGATCGACCGGTTCGCCGAGATGTTGCGGTTGCTCAACGAAAGCTACCTGCTGATCGACCCGCTCTACGGCCTGATGCGGCGCGACGCGATCGTCGATCTACCCCGCCGCAACATGCTGTGCGAGGACCAAGTGTTCGCTACCAAGTTGGCCATCGCCGGTCCGTGGTCGCATGTCCCGCAGGTGCTCTGTCGCCGCGGCTGGCGCACCGAGAGCGCGAGCACGCTCACTCGCCGACTGGGGGTGCCGGCGTGGACGGCGAGGGCTGCCTTCACGTTGCAGGGCATCGAAATGCGGCGCTGGGTGGACCAGGCCGGTCTCGATCCCGACCAGCGCCGTCGAGCAAAGGCCGCCGTCAATCGGTGGTACGTCCGCCGTCAGCGAGTCAAGATCGTACGGCGAAGCCGTCGGGTGGCACGGATGGTCGGGCTGGCGCATCCGCGGTAGTCGCTCGTTCTACTTGTCCTAGGGCGGCCGGGTCGCAGTCAGTCGTCGGCATCGTGTCGCGGTCAGTCGGCTTCGTCGGCCTGCGGCGGCGCGGGGCCGACATAGACGGTACGGATCGCATAGACCGTCCGTACCGGCGCCGAGCCGATGTACGTCGGCCACCGTGACATCGGGCTGAACACGACGCGGCCGCCGACGGCGGGACTGATCGGCGCCGGGAACACCACCGTGTCGGTCAACGCGTCGAACTGCACGGTCTCCGGGCCGGCATCCTCTGGGCGGACACCATTGGCGAACGCGAACTGTACGGTCGCCGGAGCGCCGTTCGCGAGGTGCGCGCCGTTGGCCGTCGCGAGCTGAACCGTGGCCGGACTGGCCCCGTCAGGGCGCGCGGTGGCCTGGCCGGGCGGCGACCCGATGCGGATGATGGCGGCCGGCTGGTGGAGTCGTTGCCACACCGGCAGGACGCGCTCCTGAACCCGTGCGGCGAACGCGCGCCGTTGCGGACCGGGCACGCAGATCAGTGCATAGCACGCGAGCCCGAGCGTGCCGGCCACGGCGAGCTGAACGATGGCGTAGGGCCCGACGACGTGTGCGACCGCCACTGTGCATGCCGTGCACGCCACGCCGGCGACGGCGGGTCGGATGAGCCGGTGCGGTATCTCGCCCATCCGTACGCCTGCGTAGTGCAGCGCCACAATCGCCAGCGGTACGGCGACGAACACGCCGATCACTGCGTGCGCCATGGCGGTGCCCCGGATGCCATCGAGCCGGGTACCGATCACCAGTGCCGGGATCAGGGCGGCCGCCCATCCGATGTTCACCCACAACGACGACCGGGTCGCTCCGGCGCCGGTCAGAATGTCGAGCGCGATCCCGGTCAGGAGCCGCACGCCGGCAAGCACCATCAGGAACCGCAGCGCGGTCACGGCGGGCAGCCACTTGTCGCCGTAGAGCACGGCGACGACCTGCGGAGCCAGCGTCGTCATCAGGACCACGACCGGCAGCAGGACCGAGATCAGCACCGGAATGGATCGCTGTACGCCTCGGGACAGCTCCTCGGTGTCGCGGTCCGATAGCCGAGAGAACGCCGCGATGGATACGTATCGGATCGCCGTACCGATCATCCCCTGCATCCAGCCCGAGATGTTGAACGCGAGCAGGTAGTAGCCGAGCGCCACGACGCCGAGCAAGCGACCGACGATCACGTAGTCGGCGTTGGTCAGGATGGCCTCGACGCCGAGGCTCGCGGCGAGCGGAATGCCGAACCGCATGAGCTGCGCCGCGACCTGCCGGTCGACGCGGACCCCGAATGGAACCTTGGCCAGGATGAGGACGAGGACGCCGGTGATGGCGTTTCCAATCACCTGGCCGGCAGCGAACGAGTATGCGCCTGCGCCGGTCAGCGCGAGCGCGATCGCCGATCCTGCGAACGCCACGATGCCGACCAAGTTCGCGACGGTGAGCCGATCCTGCTGGAAATGCCGCATCAACGCGGCGCTTCGGACCGCGGTGATGCCGTCGATCAGGATGATCACGGTGAGCAGCCGGACCACGGGCGCTGCGGCCGGATCACCGGCCAGTCGTGAGAATGCCGGCGCCAGCAACCAGAATGCGCCGTAGATGACGACGCTGAATAGCGCGGCCAGCGTGGTCGCGGTCGGCGCGACCTCCTCGAGCTTGCCCCGCCATTGCACGACGGCCGCGATCAGGCCGGCATCGTTGATGTGCATGACGAGCAGGGTCGCGGCCGAGGCGATGGCGAACGTTCCGAAGTCGGCCGGCGTCAGCAGCCTGGCTAGCACCAAGCCCATGCTGAACGTGATGACCTTCGTGCCCACGGTGCTCGCGAGGCTCCACCGCAGACCCCTGCCGGCGGCCTTCCCGATGTTCGCGGGCGGAATGTTCGTCGCCTCCCCATCGGCCGCCATGGTCAGCCGCCGGGTTCCTCGACACGGTCGAGCCAGATCTCACGCCAGTAGGCCGGGATGCCGCGCGGGCAGCTGGCGTTATACGCGCCCTCGCAGATGACTCCCTCGAGCACGATGCATGGGCTCTTCATGTAGATCATCCGGCCGGTCTTTTCGTCGATGATGTGGTCGACGCGCCGGGCGACCCGCGCGGTCCGGCCGCAGAACCGCGCCATCTCCGCGTCGAATCCCATGCCCCGATTGAGAAGCTGCTCGTTGAGGGTCTTTTCGATCTCCGCCTTGGACTTGATCCGGACGAGCTCACCCGGTTGGAGATCCGATTGGCCGGTCGGCGTCTTGCCCGGCGTGCCCTTCAGGAATCCCCACGGAAGTCCGCCGCGGATCTGCAGCCACGTCGGCAGCCGGTGACGACTGTGGTCCTGATAGCGATTGAACAGGCCGATGAAGAACGACCGCCCCGACCATGCCACACCGACATTGCCGGTACGCACGTCGTCGACGTACTGCCCCAGGTTTCGCATCGGCAGCACGTCCGGCGCGGCGCGCAGCAGTTCGGTTGCCTGGCAGCGGAAGCGCGGCGCACCGTCCTCGTCGGCTGGACGACGGCTGATGTCGATGAGCTGAAGCATGATCGTCGGATTCGACTCGGTGATCGATGTCGGCGCTGTCTCGGACTGCTCAACCGGCCGCAGCCAGGCGGTCTTCCAGTAGATGAGGCACGCCGCCTGGCAGCCGTCGTGCTGTTCGCCGCCACACCGCACGCCGTCAAGGTGGACCGCGTCGGCCATCCGGCGCATGCCGCTGCGAGTCATGGTGTCGCACAGCTTGCTGGCGATCTTTCCAACGGTGAGTCGCTGGCCGCAGTATTGCAGCATCTCCGGCATGAACGGCAACGCGCCCAATTCGCCGTTCTCGTCGAGCGTGGCCATGATCTCTTCCGCGCTGCGCACCTCGACGAGTTGGCCCACCCGGAGCGCGACTGAGCTGTCGCGCACGGCATCGACTGTCGTCACCGTTCTATCTCCTTCGGTTCTAGACGACCTACCGTGCAACCGCCTAGAGCGAAGGACGGTACGGGAGGCCGCGGACGCTGGATGCACTGCGGGCCGGCCCTGATGAGACGTCATGTACGGCTAGTTTCGCGCTGGCGATGAGCATCGCAGATCGTACGATGGCTCGGCGTGTCGGCGACCTAACCAATGGTCATACTTGCTAGTCGTGTGGTCCATGGCGGGCCGTACTAATCGGTAGCTAGTCGTTCAGCGCCGGCGTTGCCTTGGGCAGCACGACGGTGGCATCGACCGGAACGTCGTAGTCATCCGGCCGTCTGCTGCCAGGCCGTGCTTCGGGCCGGTCGGCCTGTGCTGCTTCGCGGGGCGGCGCGCCGTTGGTTGGGCCGGCCATCAGCCGCGTCATCGTCAGCGTGTTGGCCCGCCGGGTCTCCGGCTCCGGCAGCGCGGCGACGGCCGCCGCGGCCTCCACCTCTGGCTCGTCGGCCGTCACGTCCGCCATCGCGGCCAGGCGACGACGACGCAGCCAGGCGTCCGCGCCGACGGTCACCGCGATCGTCATGAGGATGCCCGCAAGGCCCACGGCAGCGATAGCGCGCTTTACGTTCGAGGTTGACTTCACGATGTTGTTGCCGGCGTCGAGCCGCAGCGGCGTGATCAGATCGACCGGCGCGACACCGCGGGTGGTCTGCAGGGACTCGATGCCCTGATTGAACTTGTCGACCAGCTTGTTCGCCGTCGCGAGGGCCTGGGCGGCCGACTTTCCGGTCACCTGGAACGTCACCTGCGGTGCGTCTTGGGACATGGTTGCGGTGAAGGAATCGGTGTATCCGGCGTTTTTCAGCGATTCGACGTAGCCGACGTCCTGGACGCTGACGAGAGCGGCGTTGCCGAGCGTCGATAGATCCTGTAGGAGCCAGGGGTTGCGTTGGACTGGCGCGGGTTGGCCGTCCGGCACCGCGACCGGCACCGGGGGCACCAGTTGCACGAAGGCGGTATCCACGTAGTCGGGCTTGACATGCGTGAATATGAGAGCTGTGAACGCCATCGACAGCGCAAATAGCGGCAGCGAGATTCGCCAGCGCCTACCCAGCACTCGGATGAGGTCCCAGAAATCCAACGTCTTTCCCCTTGTGAGCCGAGATGAGCCCACGTAAGCGGGGCCACCGTAGCGCGTCGACTACGCGGTAGTAGCCGAGACAGTTTCTCGCGGCGTTCACCAGTGGGCAATGCCGCGATCCGAATTGCATCGACAATCTACCGCATAGAGGGCACTCGTCCATGTCGATCGACGATGGATGGCGCCCTACCGCTACGGTACGCGACCGCTGACCAGGCGTCTGACCGGCCACCCGCCGCCTAATACGCTCCGGAACTCCGGAACACCGCGAGAACGGTGCGCGCGAGGATCGTCAGATCCATTGGCAGCGACCAGTTCTCCACGTAACGCAGGTCGAGGCGGATGGCATCCTCCCACGACAAGTCGGATCGACCGGAGACCTGCCACAGACCCGTCACGCCAGGCTTGACCACCAGGCGACGGCGCACGTCGAAGGCGTATTCGGCGACCTCGCGAGGCAGCGGCGGCCGCGGCCCGACCAGCGACATGTCGCCCTTGACGACGTTGAGGAGCTGGGGGATCTCGTCCAGCGAATACCGTCGTAGCCAGCGCCCGATCGGCGTGATCCGCGGGTCGCCACGCATCTTGAACAGCACGCCGTCGTTGTCGTTAAGATGCCACAACAGGTTCAGGCGTTCCTCAGCATCCGGGTACATGGTCCGGAACTTGTACATGGTGAAGTGTTCGCCGCCGCGCCCGACGCGTGTCTGGCGGAAGATCAGCGGGCCGTCGCCGCCCTTTGTGCATTTCACTAGCACGGCGATGGCGATCGCTAGCGGTGCCAAGGCGATCAGCCCGGACAGCGCCGCTGCGCGGTCGAAGGCCTCCTTGACCATCCGGCGCATGCCCTTCAGGCGCGGGTGCTCCACGTGGAGCAGCGGCAGGCCGTCGACGGGACGGATCGTGGTGCGGTCGCCGGCGATCTCGAGGAGGGCGCTGGCGAGGATCAGGTCGATGTCGTCGCGCTCCAGCTTCCAGGCGAGACGGCGGATGGCCGACGCGTCCAACTCGGGGCAGGGCAGCACGATCACCGTGTCCGCCTGCGCGGTCGCCACCGCGTTGGCCACGTGCCGCACGTCGAGATTGACGTAGACCGGGGGACGCTCGTCGCCGGCCGGCAGCATCGACCCGGCGAGCACCGGAGGCCGGGGCAGGCAGACGCCGACGACGTCCATGCCGTGGTAGCGCTCGCGACGCAGCTTGCGGGTCAGTTCCCAGACGGACTGCTCGTGGCCGGCCAGCACGACCCGCCAGAGCCGACGGCCGCGGGCCCAGGCGCGGTGTTGGAAGCGGCGCATCGCGTAACGAGTGACGAGGCTGAACAGCACCGCCCCGGGGATAGCGATCAACGGGTACACACGAGACAGGTGCAGGTTCCCGGCGAATGCAATCAGTGCCGCGACCGCGGTGAGGATGATGCCCGACCGAACCACGCGCTCGGATTCGTCGCTGCCGACGAACAGGAAGCGTGACTCGTACGCCCGGCTCACCGCGAGGGTGGCGATCCACCCGAACGGGAACGCGATGGTAATCCACCAGTAGTCCCGGTTATAGGCCGCGTCGAGCGTGCCGCCGAAGCGGACCACGAGTGCGGTCGCGCCGGCCGCAGCGCCGACGAAGAAGTCCAGTAGGACAACCCACCGTATGTAGCGCGCCTCCCAGGTAGCCCGCGCGAATCCCGCCGAGTTCGGCATGTCGACGGGGGCGAGCACCTCGGTTACGGCGGTCCGCTCGCCGCGAGTGTCGCGCGCAGAGTAGGCCTCCGTCGCAGTCACTGTCGCCCTCCTGTTCTGCTGACCGAGGTTGGTTTGCCACGTCGCGTCGTCGGTCATGGCGATGCCAAGCCCAACCCGCCACAAGAAGATTGGGACCAGGTCGCGGATTTCGCCATAGTCCGTACCGACACCGGTGTCCACCTGTCGCCTACACGACATCGGAACCGGGGGTCAGTATGCACCTGGACCGTTCCGGCAGTTGATCTGTTCCCAGTTCGACACACCGTAGGTAATTCCTCACACGTGTCAATCGTCTTGACGACTAAACAGCGTCGCCGTGTGGGGGACATCGACACGTCACACAGCGACGTCGATGCATATCCGCCTGGGGCGGCGGCTAAACACCCGGTGGCTGAACACCCGAAGCGGCGGCTAAGCACCGGCCGGGTGAGCGCCGGTCGTAATCACCGCGGCGCTTTCCGGCGGCAGCGTGACGGCATGCCCGGCGACGTCAAGTCTCGCAACCGTTGCGAACAACAACGCTCCAACGCCTTCGGGTACGTCGATCGTGGCGGGCGTGGCACCGAGATTCGCCATCACCAGACACCGGCCCCGACGGATCACCACATCGTGCTCGCCGTGCCACACCTCGACGAGATCCAGACGCGGGTCGGATAGGTCGCCGGTCCGGCGGCGCAGCGCGATGAGCTCGCGGTAGGTCGTCAGCATCTCGGCGTGTTGGCGGCGTTCCAGCTCGGTCCAGTCCAATTTCGAACGAGTGAACGTCGCCGGATCCTGCGGGTCCGGTACGTCGTGTTCACTCCAGCCATGGCGGGCGAACTCGGTGCGCCGACCGTTGGCGACAGCGGCGCCGAGTTCCGGCTCCGGGTGGCCGGTGAAGAACTGCCACGGTGTGCTGGCTGCCCACTCTTCACCCATGAACAGCATCGGCGTGAACGGTGCCGTGAAGAGCAGCACGGCGGCCGTCTTCAGCAGCGCCGGTGAGAGTGTCGCGGTGAGCCGGTCGCCGGCCGCGCGGTTGCCGATCTGATCGTGGTTCTGGAGGTACGCGACAAAGCGGTGACCGGGGGTACGCGAGCGGTCGATCGGCCGGCCATGATGGCGCCCGCGAAACGTGGAGTACGTCCCGTCGTGTAGAAATGCACCGCGCCACACCTTGGCAAGTTGATCGAGGCCGCCGAAGTCGGCGTAGTAGCCCTGTTGCTCGTTGGTCAGCAACGCGTGCAGCGCGTGGTGGACGTCGTCGTCCCATTGCGCGTCGAGGCCGTAGCCGTTCGCGTCGCGGGAGGTGACGATCCGAGGATCGTTCAGGTCGGACTCGGCGATCAAGGTCAGCGGGCGACGCAGGTGTGTGGCCAACGAGTCGGCCTCGACCGCGAGTTGTTCCAGCAGGTGTGTCGAACTCGAGTCGCGCAGCGCGTGTACGGCATCCAGGCGCAGCCCGTCGGCGTGGTAGTCGCGGAGCCAGGACAGCGCGCTGTCCACGACAAAGCGCCGCACACCGTCGGAGTGCGTGCCGTCGAGGTTCATCGCGGCGCCCCAGCCGGTTTCGCCGGTGGACAACATCGGTGCGAAGCTCGGCGCGTACGCCCCGGACGGGCCGAAGTGGTTGTAGACCACATCGAGGATCACGCCGAGCCCTTGGCGATGGCAGGCGTCCACGAATCGTTTCAGCCCATCGGGTCCGCCGTACGGTTCATGCGGCGCGTACCAGCAGACTCCGTCGTACCCCCAACCGTGTTCGCCGTTGAACGCGTTGACCGGCATCAGCTCGACCATGTCGACGCCGAGATCCGCAAGGTATCCGAGTCGCTCCGCGGCGGCGTCGAATGTCCCCTCCACGGTGAACGTGCCGACGTGCAACTCGTAGATCACCGAGCCGGGCAGCGTACGCCCGGTCCATGTGCTGTCGGTCCAGCGGAACGCCGCGTGATCGTAGGTGCGGCTCGGCCCGTGCACGCCGTACGGCTGCCACCGCGACCGCGGATCCGGGAGCCCGCGATCGTCGTCGTCCAGGAGGTACGCGTAGTCCGTGCCAGCGTCCGCATCGGCGACGTCGGCATGCCACCAGCCAGCGTCATCTCGCGCCAGATCCACGACGATCTCGTCGCCGATTTGTAGCCGGACACGTTCTCGCTCCGGCGCCCAGACGTCAAACCGCATCATCGGTCGACGTCCGGGCTGAGGTCCAACGCGTCCGGGTCGGCCAGTAGCGCGACCGGATACGTCTCGAACAACGCGGCGAGCGCCAGCGACGGGCCGTCGAATTCTCGTTGCGTCAACACATCGCGCCATCGCCCACGCGGTACGTCAACCGTGTCGTCGCCTTGCCAGCCGCCGGTCATCGCCAGTCCGACGGGTCGTCGCGTCACGATCGTCAACGCGCCGCCCCGGTCGAAGCCAAACGCGTGATCCGCGTGCTCGCCGCGCGTTGCCAATGGGCGGTAGTCGCGCAACAGTGCGGGCCGATCGCGCCGTAGGCGGAGGGCGCGGCTCGTGACGAGCAGCTTGGCCGCTCCACTGTCGTCGACCGGCGGGAGCCAGCCGTCGTCGAGCCGGCGCAACAGTGCCGCCCGTGCGTCGAAGTCGACCGGCCGTCGGTTGTCCGGATCGACAAGCGAGTCGTCCCAGATCTCGGTGCCCTGATATGTGTCCGGCACGCCGGGCATGGTGAGTTGCACGAGCTTCTGTCCGAGCGCGTTGCTCCAACCCGGCGCGACGATCCTCGCGACGAATGTGTCGATGGACTCGCGCAACGGGCCGTACATCGTGTCAACCAGATCGTCGATCGTGGCTTCGAATGTCGGGTCAGGATCGGTCCAGGAGGTCCGCGTCGCCGCCTCGCGGGCCGCCTTGTGCAGATAGGCGCGCAAACGTGCGGGCTCGCACGGCCAAGCACCGACCGCGGTCTGCCATGCGAGGTTGGCGAAGTCGTCGTCGTCAAGCGGTGCGGCAGCGCGCCAGCGCGCCATTTCAACCGCCCAGTCCTCGCCCACCTCCGACAGCACGGCAAGCCGCGCGCGGACGTCCTCGCCGCGCTTCGTGTCGTGAGTGGACAACGTGGTCATGCCGTGCGGCCACTCACGAACGCGCCGCATCGCCGCGAGGTGGAACTCGTGCGGCGACACGCCGAACCGGTCCGGCGCGCCGCCCACTTCGTTAACTGCGACGAATCGCGTCCATCGGTAGTCGGCGGTGTCCTCGACGCCCTTGGCCATCACCGCACCGGTGTACTGCTGGAACCTTTGCGCCACCTCGGTGTTCGGGTCGACGAGGCGCCCGGTGAGCGCGGCAACGGCCGCCGGGTAACGCCGTGCCGCAGCGCTCAACGCCGCGTCGAGCACGTCGCGTCCGGACGGCAGATACGTGCGATAGACCGGCAGATGGATCGCGATCTCGGCGAGCGCGTCGCGCGCGTGCGGCTCATCGGGCACGAGATTGGCAAGGCGGGTCAGCTCCGTCGCGAGAATCTCCGTCGCTGCCTCGCGCTTGCCGGTCTCTTCCGCGTCGGCGAATCGGGTACCGGCTGGGAAGTTTTGCTCGCCGGCCGGATCGACGAACAGTCCACAGACATCGCGCAGCGCGTCGTACCCCGTGGTTCCGGCGACCGGCCAGTCCTCGGGCGGCTGCTCGCCGTACGACAGGATCTTCTCCACCACGAGCCACGCGTTCGGTGCGGCGGACCGCAACCGGCGTAGGTATTCGCCCGGATCGCGAAGGCCATCCGGGTGGTCAACGCGGAGCCCGTCCACGATTCCATCGGCCAGCCAGCGCAGCACCTCGATGTGCGTCGCCGCGAACACGTCCGGATCCTCGACGCACACACAGGCGAGGTCGGAGATCCCGAAGAACCGGCGGTACGTCAGGTCGGTGTTCGCCCGCCGCCAGTTCACCAGGCGGTAGTGCTGGCGCGCGTGAACCGCGGCGACGGTGCCGCCTCCGGTGCCGGGCGCGATCGGGTAGCGGTGTTCGTAGTAGCGCAATTCCTCGCCGTCGACGGTGATCGGACCCGGGGATTCGTCGGCGAGCACCGGGATCAGCAGGGGACCGCGCGACCAATCAATGTCGAACCAATGCGCGTAGGGCGATTCGGGTCCGTCGCGCAGCACGCTCCACCACGCCGGGTTCGCGGACGGCACCGCGACACCGAGATGATTCGGCACGATGTCGACGACGAGTCCCATCGATCGCTCACGAAGGGCGGCGACCAACCGGTCCAACGCAGTGGCGCCGCCGAGCGCCGGGTTCACGTGTGTCGGATCCACGACGTCGTACCCGTGCTCGGAGCCCGGTGTCGCGGTCAGCAGCGGCGCGCTGTAGACGTGCGTGACGCCGAGCCGATC
>Ga0126377_10003667_pt1 | contig 10949 bp, 8 predicted proteins | sample PanSoiMetPlot_22_FD_92647 | JGI IMG/M metagenome (GOLD analysis project Ga0126377, IMG submission 92647) | Tropical forest soil microbial communities from Panama - MetaG Plot_22 | ecosystem: Environmental > Terrestrial > Soil > Tropical forest > Bulk soil | place: Panama | collected 2016-02-17
GATTTTCTTCAGTTGAGAGCGCGCTGCAAGCGCTTGGAGTCGAAGAGCGGACGTTCTCGGTTGCAACTTCGACCAGTACCATCGAAGCCCCGAAGCGATGGGGCCAGTTCCAATTACTGCAGCGTCTGGATGCGGGAGGCTTCGGTGAAGTCTATCGAGCCTGGGATCTGACGCTGGAACGCGAAGTCGCGTTAAAACTCCTGCTGCCCCGTGGGCTCAATCCGGAAGAAGATTTCGCGGCCATTGTCGCTGAAGCACGAGCTATGGCCCGCGTGAGCCACCCCAATATCGTTTCTGTTCACGGTGTAGACCAGCACGACGACCGGGTTGGTTTGTGGAGCGATTTTATTCGCGGGCAGACGCTGGCCCGCTGGGTGGAAACGGCAGGACCACGCTCAGAAAAAGAAACAGCAGAGATCGGGATGACGCTATGCGATGCGTTGAGCGCTGTTCATCATGCGGGACTGCTGCATCGCGATATCAAACCCGGAAACGCCATGCATGCAGAGGATGGACGCATCCTGCTCATGGATTTCGGGCTGAGCCATGAGCTGCACCAGGAACCGCGATGGGGCGGCACGCTCGATTACATGGCGCCTGAGTTGCTGACAGGTCGTTCTCCCTCGGTGCAGAGCGATATCTATGCAATGGGTGTGCTGCTGCTGTTTCTCTGCACTGGCAAGCACGACACGCAGCAGCCAGCGATCTCATCAGCGCTGAGGCAGGTCATCGACACTGCGACAAATGTTGATCCACAAGCCCGATTCAGCAGCGCTGCGAAACTCCGTGATGCACTGGCGGCTGCTCTTGCCAGTTCGCCTTCAACGGCGCCGGCCAGAAAAAAGTCACTGCGCGCCAGGATGGCGTGGGTTGCTGCTGCGCTTCTTGTGCTGGGCACGCTCACGCTTCTGATTCCGCAAGTTAGAAGAGCAGCGCAGGCCCGCTTCGCGGGGACGAACCGGGCGGCCTATGAAGATTATTTGGCGGCGGAGGAAGCGTTGCTGCGGTACGACAAGCCGGGCAACACGCAGAAGGCGATTGAGCTATACAAACAGACTATTGACCGATCACCCAACTTCGCGCTGGCAGAAGCCGGCCTGGCAAGGGCCGACTGGCGGATGTACATGGATACATCCGAGAAAAAGTGGTTCGATGCAGCCGGTCAGGATGCGGCCAGCGCAGCGAGCATGAATTCCAATCTCGCTCCGGTGCAGATGACGTTGGGGATGGTCCACGTTGAGCAGGGCAACGTAGGATTGGGTACGCAGGAGCTGGAACAGGCACGACAGTTGGATCCAAGGAGCGGCGATGTTCGCGCCGCGATCGGGGAAGCCTATCGTGTGCAAGGCCGGCTCGCCGACGCAAGAAATGAACTGCAAACAGCCATGGACCTGGCGCCCGATAATTGGCGGTGGCCCTATCTGCTGGCCGCGCTGCAAATCGACTCCGGTGACTTCAAATCAGCGGAAGCCAATCTGAAGATCGCGCTGGAGAGGACTCCGGATAACTCACGCGTGCTGTACAACCTGGGTCTGGTCTATCGCAAGCAGAGCAGGCTTGAAGACGCGAGCAAGGCATATCAGGATGCATTAAAGCTTGACAGTTCCTACTTCCAGGCCGCGATGGCGCTTGCCACCGTACTCACGCTGCAACAGCGCTACGATGATGCGCTCGAAATCTATAAGCGAGCGGTGGAGATGCGTCCCGGAGATTGGAGGACGTGGGGAAACCTGGCTAATGCACAGGAATTTACCGGGCACGATCCTGACGAAGCAGTTCGCGATTACCGCAAAGCGGCCGAGTTGGCTGCGGCGCAACTGAAGATCACCCCCGATGACCCGTTCCTGGTCTCGCGGTTAGGAAGGTTTTACTCGAGCCTTCACGATGCAGCTCACGCGCTGCCGCTTCTGCGCAAATCGCTCGTACTTGTGCCCAGCGACCCGGACGTTGTCGAGCGGGTTGCTGAAGCTTATGAGTTGCTCGCCGATCGCGAGCAGGCGCTGAAGCTTGTCAGCAAAGCACTTCAGTTGGGTTTTTCCGTGGACTATGGTAAAAAGACACCTATTTTCAAGAGCCTAAGAAAGGATCCGCGAGCCCCGCTGCAATTGCGCGAGGCCGCCGTTTCGCAATAGAAGTGAGAAGAAAGAGAAGTAAGGAGAAAGAAAGTTATGGCCGACCAGAATAACCAATCACCACGCGACGTTACCGATCAGACCGGGCGCGACTTCACCGATCAGACCGGGCGCGACTTTACCGATCAGACTGGGCGCGACTTTACCGATCAGACCGGGCGCGACTTTACCGACCAGACCGGGCGCGATTTTACCGATCAGACCGGACGCGACTTTACCGATCAGACCGGGCGCGACTTTACCGATCAGACCGGACGCGACTTTACCGACCAGACCGGACGCGACTTCAGCGACCCGACCGGTGACCTCAAGAAGACCGGAACCTAAATCATAGGTGAGGGGACGGCAAGGGCCGAGCGCAAGGAAGTAGAGAACCCCGCGCGAGTCGCACGAGGCGAGGGACGTGTGTCTTCAGGGCGGTCTGCCGTTAACCCGGTACGAATTGCCCCCGCAGAATAGCTATAGCTAAGGATAAATACCTGAAACAGCCCCCCAGCTTGTCTGTGCTAAGCTACTCACAAATCCCCGTCATAACGAACTGTTTTGTTTTCTGCCCATCCCCAGCTTAGCAGAAGGTAGGTGCGTTTATGGAAAGAAGAAAAGCCCTTGTCGTTGGAATTGATAACTATCCTGGTCAGGAACTTGATGCAGCCGTGTCTGACGCAAGAGCAGTGGCAAAGCTGCTCGCAAGGCACGACGACGGCGATCCGAACTTCTACGTCAAGCTGTACACCGCGCCCGTGCCGAAACCTGACGGCACCATGGCGGTGCCCGAGGATTCGGACGTGGAGGAGGAATGCGCTGATAAAAACGGTATTCCCCAAAAGTTCCTGCGCGAAAAGATCGACGAACTATTCCAGGGCGACAACGACATTGCGCTCTTTTATTTTTCCGGCCACGGCGCACTCACCGGTGTCGGCGGCACGGTCATCACAAGTGACACGAAGATCGCCGCTGAAGCTCTTCCCATGGATGAAATCCTCGATCTCGCCAATAATTCAAAAGCGCGCGAGAAGGTGATCATCCTCGATTGCTGCCATTCCGGAGCGTTCGGCAGCCCCAATACCGCTGACGGCAAGGTTCGCGAGATTTCTCAAGGAATGGTGGTGTTTAGCGCTGCGCTCCCATCGCAAAAGGCAATGGAAAGGAAAAGCATCGGGCATGGAACCTTCACCGAGTTGCTCATCGAGGCGCTGAACGGCGCCGCTGCGGACCTGCTCGGCGAGATTACGCCGGGCGCCATTTACCATTATGTCGATGAGGCGCTGGGCACCTGGGAACAGCGGCCAGTCTTTAAGACCAACGTCACCGGCTGGAGCTTCCTGCGCAAGGTTACCGGCCCGGACTCCTCGGCACTCCCGCGCGGAATGGTGCGCAAGATTAAGAAGTATTTCGCCGATCCGGAACACGAACTCCCACTTTCGCCGGAATACGAGCCCTCGGATCCCAGCCATGATCCTGACAAAGTTGCAATCTTCCAAGACCTGCGAACATTCGCTGGAGTTGACCTCGTCGTCCCCGTCGGCGAGGACCACATGTATTGGGCCGCAATGCGTTCCAAATCGTGCAAGCTGACGCCTTTGGGAAAGCGTTACTGGCGGCTGGTGAAAGAGAATCGCGTATAGGCCTATTGAAAAGTCTGCTGTCGCCGCAGCGCGTTGCGCAGCGTTAAGCTGAGGTACGTTGCAACGCATGAAACAAATTGAGCCTATTAATTAGCCATCGTCACCGTGGCGCCGCCCTTCCACGCAGCAATCCACTCCTTGCGTCGCGTATAGAAATACGCCGCCAGGCAGAAGTCGATGGCCAGGCAAAGGATCCCGTAGGCGAGCGGAATCGCGGTCAGCTGGCCCGGCTTGAACGCGGAGTAGGCCCCATGCGCCTCAAGTTCGTGCACCAGGTCCCACAATCCATGTAGAGAATATCCGACGACCAGAACGAAGGGCAGGCGTGTTCCCAGCAGGCCTATCACGACAAACGCAACGACGATACCTGTTTCCAGTCTCCACGCCGTCTCAGCCTCGAAGTAGTCAGTAAAAGCCAGGTAGAACGCGGCGATCATGATGAGAAATAACCCATAGAAGATCTGCTCTGCCTTGGGGGCAAAGACTTTGCGGGCCATGAAGATACAGCCCGCCGCTGCCATGAGCCCGATCACTGCGTAGAGGATCACGATCACGACAAATCCAATCATGCTGTATCTGTGGTCCATCAGCCTTCCTCCGTTTCATGGGCTGTCATATTATGCCGCTCCCCTTCTTCGTGGCGCATTTTCAGCCAGGATCACATGCGAGCGCTGCATTGAGGCCGCAGTTTCGCTGCCGCTATTGGGCGCCTGAGACCCAAGCACTAATGCAGGGTTACTGGCGAGTTCGCCGCAGCGTAAACCACTTCACCCTCAAATAGCGTCATCAAGCACTTCATATCTTTGAGATCGCCGACGGGAACTGAATAGAGATCGCGGTCCCATACTGCAATGTCAGCCTTCTTGCCTGCTTCAAGGGAGCCGATTTTGTTTTCCAGAAACATCTGCCGCGCGGCCCAGGTTGTGTAACTGCGGAGAGCGGTACGGATATCCGCGGCTTCGCTCGTTCCAAAAGGCTTCAAGCCGTAGGCGCCTTTAGCAGTCTGGCGCTCTGCGGATGCCCACAAGCCATAACGTGCTGCAACTGGGGTCACGGGATAATCCGAGCCTCCCGACCAGAGAATCCCTCGCGAGACGAGAGTCCTGAAAGGCTCGAGATGCTGGTTCCGTTTCGGGCCATAGTTGCCGGCATAGATATCGCCAATCCACCACAGGAATTCCGCCTGCATCTCGGGGTAACCGGCATCATAGTTCTTCTGCAGGTTGGCCATCACATCCATCGCGTGTGGAGTTGGCAGGTTGGCATGGATGATGCTGTGGCGCAGCCCTTGTTGCGGACGCTCCTTCTCCACCAGCGCGTAGGTGTCCACTACCCAGTCCATGGCGCGATCGCCCACGGCATGCGTGCCCACCGGAACTCCGTTCTGGTGGAAGAGACGGACCATCTGCTGATAAACAGCAGGATCGGTTTGAGGCAGGCCGCGATTGCCCGCGTCAGGAGTGGTGGCGTTTTTCATCCAATCGTCATACACCCAGCCGGTGCGCGCGCCGCCGGAGCCATCCATGTAGATCTTTGCGCCGCAGGAAAGCAGGCGGTCGTTGCCGAGACTGGCGGGCAAACGGGGAACGGAGTTGATCTCGGCCAGCGCCTTCTGCGCGGATTCCATTGTGGAACCGGCATGCCACAGCACGCAGATATGCTCCTTGAGCTGGCCCTGGTCGAGCAACGATTTATAGGCGTCCCAGTGGACCTGGAAGATGTCAGGGTCTTTGACCGCAGTTATGCCCTCACGGTGCAACACCTTCTGTATATAGAGGATGCCCTGGCGCATCTGCTCCGGCGTAACCTCCGGGATGAGATGAGTCACCAGGCTCATGGCGGAGTCTTCCTTGAGAACGCCGGTTGGATTTCCCCCGACGTCGCGATCAATTGTCCCGGCAGGTGGGTCGGCGGTAGAGACGCTGACATGAGCCAGCTTGAGTGCCGCCGAATTCGCAACTCCATAATGACCGGTGGTATGGAGCAGCCACACGGGATTATTGGGAGAGACAGCATCGAGATCGCTAGCGGTGACGTAGCGCTGTTCGCGGAGCTTGCCTTCGTCCCACCCGGAGCCGGTTATCCATTCGCCAGGCTTGACCAACGCGATCTTGGCCTTCACGCGAGCCACAACTTCAGCCACAGAAGTGGTATCTGAGAGCTTCACTCCGTAGAGTTCCTGCACGCCTCCATCGGCAATGTGGGCGTGCGTGTCTATCAGGCCGGGGGTCGCCGTGCGACCGTGGAGATCAATCACGCGAAGGCCGGGAGCATTGCCCGCGAAATTCCTGACCTCAGTGTTGCTGCCTAGCTTCACAATGATTCCCTGGCGGATGGCGACCGCCTGCACCACGGAGTCCTTAGCATCCATGGTGAGAATGTGGCCGTGAATCAGCACCAGATCAGCCGTGGGAGTTTGTGCGACGAGGATTGGGGTCAATTGCAGGAAAAGGAGCTGAGAGATCATTTTCACGCATTTACTATATCGCCAAGAATCCGGTGATCGCGAATCTGGAGCGATTACCAGATGCTTGCGCCAGCTCAAACCTGCGCGCAGCTCCCGGGCCTAATCAGGAATCGGATGAAGATTTCTTTTCGTTGCAAAGCGAAAACTATCCAGACCCTCTCAAACGCTGACCATCTCCTTGAAAGCTGTTCCTACACCGCGAGCGCCCCAACGTGAACTTGTGTAGCCTCTTCCCGGCGGTTGTCGCCCTTGAACAAATCAGCATCCGTTTGACGAAGACGTTTCAGCAGGTCCTCCCACACCGCGTCCAGAATCGGTATGTTCGCTAGTTCCTTCTTGGTGGTAAGAGCGTGTCCTGGCGCGATAGGATGCGGTGTTAGTCCTGTGGCTTTCGCAGCTGATGCCACGCTGATATTCCGCTGACATACCCCTTCCAGCAGCATCATGCGAAACAATGCCGACTGAATGCTCGGGCCGCTGGTGATGGCGCCATGATTCGGCAGTAGCACCACCGGCTTTTTGCCCAGCGCCTGGGCGAATGGGCGCACGCGATCTTCCGATTGCGCCAGGCCGGTGAAATCTTCATCCACAATGGCAATGTCGTCGGCCAGCAGACAACTCTCCTGGTCAAAAGCCTGCGGCAATTTGCGGAAAGTTGTCCAGGTCACCACATTCGGTGGATGTGTATGCGCTACCGCAATGATGTGCGGATTATAGCGGTGAATTACTCCATGGAGATGAATGGTCTCATTTACGTACGGTTTGACCGCGGGATCGTGCTCCAGAACATTGCCCTCATAATCCATCGTGAGAACATCTGCGGGTGTCATGGTGCCGAAAGAAGGCCCAAAACGGTTCACCAGCATTCGGTTTTCGCCCACACTGATGCTGAGATGCCCGGCGACGCCGACACTCAAGCCAGAACGGTATAACACCCGCGCAGCGCAGCAAAGATCAAGTTTTAATCCGTTTAAATTCATAAGTTCCTCCAAGTCCCCGCCACGACTGCATCGACCATCGCGGGTCCTGATTCAACAGTTACCGAAAGACGCTCCCGCAGCGGCAGTCACTCTTTGTCCAAATACTTAACCAGATGCATGTAATCTTCACGCGCCGGCAAAAAGAAATCCAGGTTCATGACCGGTTCAGTGCCCAGCGGCTCGATGTAGTGTGTCACTCCTGCTGGAATAACCGCTGATTCCGCTCTGACCTACAGCGAAATACCAGTCTCACAGAGGAAAATCCGTTCCCTGGAATTGAGGTTTAGCGCTCGGAATCAGTAACCGGAAAACTCCTCAGTCCGGATATCATCTTCATCTATTGCAGCTTGCGTGAGTACCTGGCGCATGGCTGTAACCATGGTGGGAGGACCCGCAATGTAATAGATGGGACCCTGAAGATCAGGAACGTTTTTCGACAGCATCTCGCGATTGATGAAACCTCTCTCTCCATTCCACGGTCGCGAGGACTTGGGCATTTCTGTCATGGTGGCGACCAGGTGAAAATTAGAATTCAGCTTCGTGAGGTCCTCCAGCTCATTGAGAAAAAGCGCGTCCTCAGGCCGACGGTTTGAATAAAAGAGGTAGAGCTGATGAGGAAGCTGCTCGTGCGCTGCCTGGCGAAGGATACTGTGAAACGGCGTGATGCCAATGCCGCCAGCCAAAAAGACTGCGGGCTTGGCAGAGTTTTTATGCAAAGTAAATGATCCGCTCGGTCCATCGATCTTGACCTCTGTTCCCAGCGGCATAGAGCGCAGCACACGCTTAAACGCGGTATCACGCATGCGTGTGGCAATGACAATGTCTGACTCAAAAGGAGCGCTGACGATGGAGAAGGCTCGAATATTGCCCTCAGCGTCTGTTTCGGGGGGATGTATCAGGGTCCAGTCAAGGAATTGACCTGCGCGAAATTCGAATCCCGCCGGCTTTTCAAAATGGAAGGCAATTGTGCCTTCGGCGATTTGCTCTCGCTTCCGGAGCGCGGTGGTGTGGGTGAGGATGGTAGCTGCCATAGACTTATAGAGTCCGATTGGCGGGTTGAGGTTACACGTATTCGCGCTCTTGCTTTCGGATGGTCTTATAACGCTCGAAGGTTTTACGCGAATCTTCCAGGCCTAGAACGGAGCGCACGCTTGACCCGCGGAAGGTGTGAGCGAGCATCTGCGGAGCGTGGCTGAGGACGTACCAGAAATCGTGGCGCAGGACTGAGGGAAGATGGCGTACCTTCATCCAGCGCTCAGCCTTCCAGCGCATGTATTCCGCATCTTCGGCTGAGAGATGCTCGGTGCGCACTACCGCGGTCGTCCCATCGTATTCTTCCAGCCTTTGATTGATGATCAGCCCTTTATCCACAAAATCTTTGGTCATCGGTGTGCGTGGATACGGCGTGGGATGCTGAATGTAAGGCCAGTCCACATACTGGCGGGCAAACTCGAGATTGGCCTCGATTGATTCGCGAGTATCGTCAGGATTGCCGACGATCAATCCTCCAACTACTAACATTTTGTTCTGATGCAGATAGTCGATGGCCTTCACCGTGGCGTTGCCGTTGTTGTGTCCGTTGGCGCGATCTGTGTTTTTGGCTGCTGCACGCAGGAAAGCGAGATCGCCTTCCAGTATGTTTTCAATTCCCAGAAAGACATAGCGGAAGCCGGCTTGGCGCATGAGCGGCGCCAGCGTTTCACCGTGAGTCGCGATGGCGGAAGTCATGGCCTGGACAAAGTAGTCGAGATGGTTCAAGCCGGCGTCGATGATCGCGCGACAGAGAGCTTCAAACCGGCGCACATTCAGCGTGATATTGTCGTCTACCAGAAAGAGCGTGCGAGCGCCATGGTCGCGCGCATCGCGAATGTCTGCCAGCACGCGGTCGAAGGTGTAAGTATGAAAATTGCGTCCGCGCATTTCGATAATGGAGCAGAAGCTGCAATCGTAGGTGCAGCCACGCGATGTCTCAATCACGTCAACCTGGCGGCCCAGGAGCGTATACCCCTTCAGTACGCGGGCGCCCCGATTCGGTAATCGGACTTCGCCGTTTTCAATTCCATGCACCGGGCGATCAGAATTGTGCACCCATTGCTTCCCGCTCCGATAAGACAGGCCTGGGATTTGCTCTACGCTTCCGCCATTCTCCAGCGCGCGCAGCAGATCGCGAAACGTGATTTCACCCTCGCCGCGCACAATGTAGTCCACGCCCATTTCGGCATAAGCAGCCGGCGCAAGGCTCGGATCGTAACCCCCGACTGCGACTTTCAGATTCGGTTTTAAGGACCGGGCCAGCTCAATAATCCGTCCGGCAGTGCGCCGCTGAAATGTCATCACGGAGAGACCCAGAACCTGCGGATCGAATTTCTGCATCAGCTCCGTAACGGTCTGGCGTACTCGGTTCTGCACCAGGATCAAATCGGCGACGGCCACACGGTGGTGGGGATCGACATTTCCCGCAAGCGAGGTCAGAGCGCCATTGGGCATGCGGATGACGATTGCCGGCATATGCTCGAAGGAATCCGGCATGGAGAGGAGGAGAACGTTCATGTATTTCTCTTACGCTGACTATTGTAGACCGTGGAGATTGCCAAAATTGCCATAACTGGCCTTTTCTTGCTTCTAGCTCCTGGTCAAAAACCGGGCCGAAAGTCAACGGCAAAAGCAATGGCCGAGGTAGCCACAGATTCGCGCAGAAAAACGCAGATAGAATTCCTGGTCTTGCTTTCCGGCTTCTGGCTTCTGACTTCCTGCATGCGCCTCCGTTCTTGAGTTGCTGCGAAGGGCTTTTCTCGTTGACAATGAGTGTCCTTCAATAATCCTCAAACACAGGAGCAACAAGCATGAGCAAGCTGCAGGGTAAAGTTGCCATTGTGACCGGAGCAAGTCGTGGTATCGGCAAAGCCATCGCTCAGACTTACGCGCGTGAAGGCGCGAAGGTTGTCATCTGCGGACGCAAACAGGAAGTTCTCGATCAGGTAGCGCATGAGATCGGTTCGGCGGTGAAACCTGTTGCGTGCCATGTGGGGCGGCCAGAACAGATTCAGAATCTGGTGGACTTAACCACGCGCGAGTTCGGGCGCATCGATATCCTGGTCAACAATGCTGCGACGAATATCGCCCAGGAGTCCTGTCTGGATGTTGACGACACAAAATTCGACAAGATGGTTGAAATCAATTTGAAGAGCGCGTTCCGTCTGATCCGGCAGGTAGCGCCGGGAATGTGCGAGCGCGGATCGGGATCCATCATTAATATTGCCTCGATCTCCGGCCTGCGCCCGCAATACTACGGCCTGCTCTACAGCATGACCAAAGCCGCGCTTATCATGATGACACAATCTTATGCGCTGGAGCTTGGACCAAAGGGCGTGCGCGTGAATGCCATTGCCCCGGGACTGATCCAGACCGTGCTCAGTGAGTATTACTGGAAAGACGAAAAGCAATTGGCTAACGTGATCAGCAAGCAGCCGATTCAACATATTGGGCAGCCAAATGAAATCGCCGGCCTGGCGGTGTTGCTGGCGAGCGATGACGGATCGTATATCACCGGTCAGACAATTGTGGCCGATGGCGGAGCCACGCTGACAGGAAGACTTTGAAGATCAAGTGATCCGGTGCTCGCGTGATCGGGAGGAATTATGAGCTTTGAATTTTCGCAAAGAGCAAAAGATCTGCAGAAGAAGCTCGCGGCCTTCATGGATGAGCACATTTATCCCAATGAGCAACGCTTCCATGATGAGATCGA
>Ga0126377_10003668_pt1 | contig 10947 bp, 9 predicted proteins | sample PanSoiMetPlot_22_FD_92647 | JGI IMG/M metagenome (GOLD analysis project Ga0126377, IMG submission 92647) | Tropical forest soil microbial communities from Panama - MetaG Plot_22 | ecosystem: Environmental > Terrestrial > Soil > Tropical forest > Bulk soil | place: Panama | collected 2016-02-17
GCTGACATCTTTCGGAAGCTGGCGTCCGTCGGTCCATATCGTGCGCCACTTCTTGTTGAACTCGTACAGGATCACCACGTTCTCAGGTGTCTGAATGATGCGGCTCGTTCTGAAATTGTGAAGGACGATCCGAGGGAATCCCTGCGGATCGCATCCTGGCATCGGGTCGTTGGTCAGCGCTGACGGCACCATGGTCACGCCGAACGTCGGCTTGTGCGACAGAAACGCTGCCCTGCCTTCGGGTGTGAACGGCAGTTCGTGCTCCGGCTTGCCGTCAGAGGGCATCTGCTGCGCGCCGGTAGCGTTAATGCCGGCACTCGCGTTGGCAGCGGGCTCCCAGACACCACCAATATCCCGCCGCGGTGCGGGCGCCGGCTTCTGACCTTTGAAGTCGAAGTCGTACACCGCTCCTGGCTGGCGGACTTCACCTTGACCCTGACCAAACGCGACGCGTGGCATCGGGAAAAACGCCGCGATTGCTCCCGCGGCACCGAAGGCACACATCAACGTCCTGACACGATGCTTCATGACCGCGCTCCCTCTCGAGCCGATGATTCGCTACGGCGCTGGCGGCGCGCCTGGGTTTCCATTAACCGCGCTCAACACGTGGCCATCCGCGAACTGAACCTGGATGATGCTCCCGACCGGCGCGCCGCTCTTGACGGGACGCACTGTCACGGTGACCTCGTCTCCCGCCTTGAAGCTCTTATTGGTCCATCCGCGGTTCTGCATGTCGGGCGGATTGCTCGCTTCCACGACCCAGTGCACGACCTGCCCGTCGTCACCTTTGACGTCGAACTGAAGGAACGTGTGCGGATTGGCCCAGATCCATTGCGTGACGACGCCCTTCAGCACCAGGCGCTTGGCCGGATCGTTCTCGAACGCCGCCGCTCCGTGATGCGCGGCCGCGGGTCGCGACGCGATCAGAAGACCGGCAACCAGCGCGACAAGCGTGACGACTGTCTTCTTCATCGAAGCCTCCATCCCTACTTCCACGCGTCCATTGCCTTTCTCATCAACGATCCAGCAGGCTGCTCGTTGATTTCGATCCGGATGCCATCGGGCGCCGTGACGTTGGACAACTTCGAACCGCTGTTTTCGCTCGGACGCGCATCCGCGACGGTCGTGCCGGCCTGACGGAACTGCATCACGCTGGCCTGAGCATCGTCGGAGTACAAGCCGATGTGGGTCAACCCCGCAGGTCTACCATTTGCCGGCGCCATCTCGATGAATGTATCGCGATTGACCTGCAGGAACGTCGTGCTTGGCTGCCCGTTCTGGCTCGGAAAGCGATAGGCTTCCTTGAAGCCCATGACCTGCGTGTAGAACTTCAGCGACTCGTCAAAATTGGTGACACTGATGCCGACGTGATTGATCCTGTGTCCCGCGGATCGGTTCTGCGCGTCGATCGATTGCGTCAGCAGGGCGCCGACCGCGATGCCCGCCAGAAACAGCGTTACGCTCCGAATCCATTTCATAACGAACCTCCACCAACTCAGAAGATGTCGCGACGTTCACACGCGGGCCACGGGGACCGAGTTCCTCGAAGTTGCATCTTCGAGTCGTCCAACTCCGGTTGAATCGGACGGGTCGTGCGCGGAACATATACCCGGGCAGTAGGACGGTCAAGGAGCGTCCGATTCTCGCTGGCAGGTCTATACTCACCGCGGTCGTAGTAATCCTGGCCCTGTCACGCGTCACCGAGGACTCTATTTTGCTCCACGTTCTCCGTGCCTTCGTGGTTCGTGATCGTGAACGCGTCGGACGATGGACTGTCTTGGCGCTCCTGTTCACGCTCGCTGGCGATCGCGCGCTCGCCCAGGCCGATCTCACCGGAACGTGGCGGCCCATCGCGCGCAATGAAGATGGCAGCGGGATGATCGGCGACGCCGCTGGTATCCCCCTCACGCAGTCGTCGCGCTGGCGCGCCGACAGCTGGTCGCCCGAGGACTTCGACGTGACGGAATGGGCCTGCCGTCCGCACGCCTGGCACTACTCACTCGAAACGGTCCTCACCCAGATGCGCATCTGGGCCGACATCGATCGCGAGACACAGCGCATCACCGCCTATCACGGCCATCTCAATCAGGAGGAGCAGGAGACAACGATCTGGATGGACGGCCGCCCGCATCCGCCGGCGAACGCCTTGCACACCTGGAGCGGCTTCTCTACCGGCGAGTGGGACGGCGACGATCTCGTCGTCACGACCACGCACGTGAAGGAGACCTACATCCGCCGTTCGGGGATGATGCACAGCGATCAGGCGACGATCCGCACCCGATGGCGACGGATGGGCGAGTACCTGCAGGCGACGGTGATCATCTACGACCCCATCAACTTCACCGATCCCTACATCCGCAGCTCGATGATGTGGGTCAACGATCCGTCCATGGTGATGAGCCCGTATCCGTGTGAGGAGGCCACGGAAACAGCGCTGGCGCGCGGCACGGTGCCGCACTTTCTGCCAGGCAAGAGCCCGTTGCCCGGCATCGATCCGAATCTGACCGACCGGTTCGGGACGCCGTTCGAACCTCGGCGCGGAGGCGCCGAGACGATGTATCCCGAATACATCGCGAAGATGAAGACGTTCAAACGGCCAACCGGGAGGGTCCCTGGTGCGACCGAAAGCGAGCGGTGAATGATATATAAGGTGCCTCGATGAGCCGCCTTCGCGCTCCGCGTTTCGGCGCCCAAGCGCTTGCCTGCGTCTTCGCGATGACGCTGAGCGTCTTCGTCTTTGCACAGGCATCGTTCAACACCACTTTGCAGACCACCGACTTCAGCGGCGAGTGGACCGAGATTCCGCACGAGATCGGATTCACCGCGGAGCTGTACGACTATTCGGGGCTTCCGGTGAACGCTGCCGGCCGCATGCGCTACGACACCGGCGATATCTCGGAATGGTCGATCCCCGAATTCGTGTGCCGCCCGCATCCGGGCGTCTACAACTGGTTTTACGGCGGCGGCAACCGCATCACCAAGGAAATCGATCCGATTACACGCGAGCTCACCGCGTATCACATCCAGTTTTTCCGGGCGCCGGATCGGCCGGTCTACATGGACGCGAGACCGCACCCCGCTGAATGGGCGCCACACACGTGGGCCGGCTTCTCAACAGGAAAGTACGACGGCAACACGCTGGTCATCACGACGACGCATCTGAAGGAGAGCTACATCCGCGCGAATACCGCCGTGTTCAGCGAAAAGGCGACGGTCACCGAATGGCTGACGCTCGACGGCGACATCATGACCGTCACCACCTATCTCGACGATCCGGTGTACATGGAGGAGCCGCATCTGCAGTCGATCAGCTTCCGCCGCAACCTGCATCAGGAGCTGCCCTTCTTCCCGTGCACCATTGGCGTCGAGAATGTCGCCGAAGGATTTCCGCATTTTCTCCCGGGCAAGAACCCGTACGTCGCCGATGCGGCCAAGAAGCTGGGCCTCCCGCTCGAAGCGGTCAAGGGTGGGAAGGCCACGATTTATCCCGAGTACCGGCAGCGGCTCAAGGAGCTGATGAAGTGAGAGCCGGAGTGCTCGCGGCGCTGCTTCTCCTTCCGGCGGCGCTCGTCGCGCAGAACGCCGAACTCCACGTGATGCCGATCCGCGGCAACGTGTTCATGGTTGTCGGTGCCGGCAGCAACGTGACCGTATCAGCAGGCGCGGATGGCGTCCTGGTTGTGGATGCGGGGACCGCGGCGATGGCCGACAAGACGCTCGCCGTGATCAGCGAGATCGATCGCGCGACGTCAGAGCCAGGGCGTCTGACGACATGCGTCGGGCCAGCCTGCTATCAGCCCGGAAGTCTGGGGCCATTCACCCCGTTTGGCTGGGCAGGTCCGTCCTACAACGCGGTCATCGCCTCGCCGAAACCGCCGAAGCCAATTCGATGGATTCTTCAGACGACCGTCGATCCGGAGCACACGGGCGGCACGGCAAAGCTCGCACTCGCCGGCAAGACCTACAACGGGGGTGAGGCGGGACGCCTCGTCGGCGACGTCGCCCCCGCGACGGTGATCGGCCACGAGAACATCCTGAAACGCATGACGCAGTCGAAGTTCCCCGAAGCTGCGTGGCCGACGGAGACGTACTACATCCCAACCTACAAGATGAGCCAGTACATCAACGGCGAGGGCATTCAGATGTATTACGCCCCCGCCGCGATCGACGACACCGGCAGCATTGTCTACTTCCGTTATTCCGACGTGATCAGTGCCGGCGACATCTACACGCCCGGCCGCTACCCGATGATCGATCCCGCGAAGGGCGGCACGGTGCAGGGCGAAATCGACGCGCTGAACAAGATCATCGACATCGCCTTTCCAGAGTACCGGCATCAGGGCGGCACGATGATCGTCCCCGGCCACGGCCGGCTCGGCGACACAGCGGATGTCGCCATCTACCGCAACATGATCGTCGTCATCCGCGATCGCATCCTCGACATGAAGAAGCAGGGGATGACGCTGCAGCAGGTGAAGGCCGCGAAGGTGACCTTGGACTACGACGGCATCTACGGAACCCCGGACAAGTTCATCGAGGCCGTGTACCAGACTCTGAAGTGAAATCGACCACCGTGGGCCGGGTCCCGCGAAGCGACAGGTGCCATCGCGAGCGGACCCGGCGAGGAGAAGCCATGCGTACAGCAATGGTTATGGCGGCGCTGCTTGGTGCGGCGCCTGCCTACGCGCACCACTCGCAGGCGGCGCAGTACGACACGAGCAAGCAGGTCAGGATCGAAGGGACGCTGGTCCAGTTTCAGTTCCGCAATCCACACACCTTCATCCAGATCGAAGCGCCGGATGAGACCGGGAAGCTTGTCCGGTGGTCGATTGAATGGGGAGGGGTCGGGCAGTTGAACGGCCAGGGCGTGACCCGTACGACGTTGAAGTACGGCGATCCCGTCATCATCACCGCGAACCCGTCGCGGACGCCGAACGACCACAAGCTTCACATGCTGACGTTGAAGCGCACCTCCGACGGCTTTGGGTGGGGCACGCGGCCCGGTGAAGTGATCGCGCTGGAACCGTGAACACGCGAATCGCCCTCGCCGGGATCGTATCGCTCGTCATCTTCTCCGCATCAATGGATGCGCAGCGCGGCGGAGGGGCACGCGGTCAGGCGCCGCCGACGCCAAAGGCCGATCAAGCGATCGAGATCACGGGCACATGGACCGCGGTGATCACCGAGGATTGGGCGCTGCGGATGGTCACGCCGAAGAAGGGCGATTACACGCGTGTTCCGATGACACCTGCGGCGAGACAGTTGGCCGATGGGTGGGACCCCGCGAAGGACGAAGCGGCTGGCGAGCAGTGCCGGGGCTACGGCGCGCCGGGCATCATGCGGTTGCCGGGCCGCCTTCGCATCAGCTGGCAGGACGATCAGACGCTGAAGATGGAGCTCGAGGCAGGGACGCAGACGCGCTTGTTCCACTTCGGCGCGTCGCCCGCACCGTCGGAACCGACGTGGCAGGGACAGTCGCGCGCGCAGTGGCAGTACACCGTCAACCCGCCGCGCACCGGCGAACTGAAAGTGGTCACGAATCGGCTGCGTCCGGGATATCTACGGAAAAACGGCGTCCCCTACGGTCCGAATACGACGATTACGGAGTACTACCACCGCATGACGGCCCCGAACGGCGACGTCTGGCTGACCATCGTCGCGGAGATCACCGACCCCGACAATCTCCGCGAGCCATTCGTGCAGAGCACGCATTTCAAGAGACTTCCGGCGAATGCGACGTTCAAGCCGGAGGCGTGCGACGCTCGTTGAAGATCCGTTCGCTGCTGCCAAGACCGCTTCCCGCCTCCTAGAACGCCGACACATCCGTGCCTGTGACGGTTTCGCAGCAAAGACGTTGCGACATGTTTGCGAGGTGATTACCGCGCGTTCACCGCCACAGGCCATCCTTTCCGGCCAGCCGCTATTGAGGGGCTGGAGGAAGGGAGCTGCGAATGCGTTCGAGCCGCCGCACGTTGCTGAAGATGCTGGGGTCGGGAGTTGCTGCGGCCGCGTGGCCGCCGAACATTGAGCGACTATTGGCCACGCCGGCCAACAATCAGACGGGGACCATCGCTGACGTCGAGCACATCGTCATCCTCATGCAGGAGAATCGATCGTTTGACCACTATTTCGGGACGATGCGCGGTGTCCGCGGTTTTGGCGATCCTCGCGCGGTGACACTGCCGTCGGGCGCTCCTGTCTGGCAGCAGCCAACTGATGCCGGCTACCTGTTACCGTATCGGGTCAACAACATCGCCACCAGGTTCCTGCCGGACCCTCCGCATGGTTGGAACGACACGCATGCCGCATGGAATGCGGGACGGCACGATCAATGGGTGCCCAACAAGGGCGAGAGCGCGATGACGTTTTATAAGCGAACAGATCTCCCGTACTATTACGCGCTGGCCGACGCGTTCACGATCTGCGACGCGTACCATTGCTCGGTCATGGGGCCAACCGATCCGAACCGGTATCACATGTGGACGGGTTGGGTAGGCAACGACGGCAGTGGCGGCGGCCCGGTCATCACCAACGCCGAGGCGGGTTACGACTGGTCGACGTACCCGGAGCGCCTGGAGCGAGCCGGCATTTCCTGGAAGGTCTATCAAGACGGCGGCGTCGGCCTCGATGCGCCCGGTTTCTGGGGATGGACGAGCGATCCATACATTGGCAATTACGGAGACAATTCGCTGCTCTATTTCCACCAGTATCAGAACGCCCTGCCGGGAACACCGCTCGCCGAAAAGGCAAAAACGGGCACCAACATTCTCGCGACAGACCGTACGAACCCGCGCACGCTCGTCGACATCTTTCGCGCGGACGTGCTCAGCGGCAATCTTCCGCACGTGTCGTGGATCGTTGCCCCCGAAGCGTATTCCGAACACCCGAACTGGGTGGCTCAATACGGCGAGTGGTACGTCTCGCAGTTCGTCGACGTTCTCGCCGCGAACGCCGAGGTCTGGAGCAAGACCGTCCTGTTTATCGTCTACGACGAGGAAGGCGGCTTTTTCGACCACATGGTCCCGCCGACGCCGCCGCAGACTCGAGCTGAGGGTCTTTCGACCGTCACGACGGCTAATGAGATCTTTCCTGGCGATTCGAGCCATCCCAGAGCGCCGTACGGCCTTGGGATGCGGGTGCCGCTCATCGTCATCTCGCCCTGGACCAAGGGCGGCTGGGTCAATTCGCAGGTATTCGATCACACGTCGTTGATTCGCTTCCTCGAAGCGCGCTTCGCGGGCGGCAAACCGGATCTGATCGAGAGCAACATCACCAGTTGGCGAAGGGCTGTTGCCGGCGATCTTACGAGCATGTTCGACTTCAGCAATCCCAATGGATGGCACGGTGTGGTCGTGCCGAACACAGACGCTTACGAACCCAACGACTTCGTGCGGCACCGAGACCAGGGGCCGAAGCCGCCGTCGAACCAGACGATGCCTGCCCAGGAAGGGGGCGTGCGCCCTGCGCGGGCGATGCCGTACGTTTTGCATGCGGACGGCCGCATCAACGACATCAACGGCTCCTTTATGATCGATTTTCGCAACGCCGGCACCGCGGCAGCCGTGTTCCACGTTCGAGCCGGCCACAGCTCCGTCGCACCACGTACGTATACTGTGGAAGGCGGCAAGTCGCTGTCCGATTTCTGGAGCGTGGTCTCCGTCGGAGCATCGGAGTACGACCTGTCGGTGTACGGGCCCAACGGCTTCATGCGCGCTTTCAAGGGCAGCATCGGGCTGGGAGGCGTCAATCTCGAGACGCATACCATCTACGACCCGGCCGCCAACGCCATCACGTTGTCGATCACGAATCGTTCGGCTTCGGCTGTCGTGCTCAAGATTCTTAACGCGTACTCCGGCAACCGGACGACTCACGCGGTCGACGCCGGCAAATCAATAGCGTTACCGCGGGCGCTGACACCAACGTTCGGCTGGTACGACTTCGTCATTACCGCGGATACCGATCCCGACTTTGAGGACCGCTTCGCCGGGCACGTCGAGACCGGGCAGAACAGCTTCAGCGATCCGCTGATGGGCGGCGGGTTGATTTAATCCGCCGTTGAATCCCGGCGAAGAAGCTGCTGGAAGATCAGCGCATGGGTCACCAGTAACGGCGGCACGATCGCCGTCGCGGTTCACGCGTCGAAGCCACGGCCACGCATATAACCTCGCGAACACGACTGAAGCGACCAGACTCATCAACGCGCTGATTCCAAATAACGCGCGTGTCATTGGCGACTCCTTCTGGGGGAGTTTGCGCGTATCAGCAGATTGTCACACTCGAGTGGGAAGGTGACGCACGCGACACAATCGCGGCAGCCAAACATCTGCTCTCAGTTGGCACGCACACTGCCCTCCCCCCGGGTTTCATGGCGGCAGTACCGCACGGCGAACAGCGAAGATTAGGGGCCGTGGCGGGCGAGCCCGCTGGTTAGCATTCAAGGAACAAAAACATGAAAACGATAGGATTCATCGGCGCGGGCCATATCGGAAGCCAACTTGCGCGCCTCGCTGTATCCCGCGGCTATAACGTCGTGATCAGCAACTCGCGCGGACCGGACACGTTGTCGTCGCTCGTCGCAGAGCTGGGACCCAACGCGCGTGCAGCGACCTCTGCCGAAGCCGCCAAGGCAGGGGACATCGTCGTGGTGTCAATCCCGCTGAAAAACTATCGTGGAGTCCCTGTCGCCCCGCTGACCGGTAAGATCGTCATCGATACCGAGAATTACTACTCGCAGCGAGATGGCCACATTCCAGAGCTTGACAGCGAAGCGACCACGACGTCCGAGCTCCTGCAGGCGCACCTGCCGACCTCGAGGGTCGTCAAGGCCTTCAATCACATCACCGCCCAGGAGCTCACCAGGGATGGTCAGCCCTCAGGCTCGAAGAACCGCCGCGCGGTGGTCATTGCTGGCGACGATCCGGCCGCCAAGGGGGCAGTGAGCCGACTGATCGACGAGTTCGGCTACGACACGGTGGACGCGGGACCGTTGAAAGAGGGGTGGCGGATTCAGCGCGACACGCCAGGCTACGGCGCTCGTCACACAGCGGAGCAACTGCGCGACGATCTCGCCAAAGCGAAACGGTACAAGGATCAGGCGGCAGCGCACGCGGCGAGGTAGCGATCTCACGCGGGGCTGTATCGTAGTAGCCCCATGATCATCGCCGACGATCCCGAGACACTCCGTCTGCGTGAAGACATCGCGCGTGAGAAGAATTGGAAACGTTGGGGACCGTACTTAAGCGAGCGTCAATGGGCGACCGTCCGTGAGGACTACTCGCCCGACAACAGCAACTGGGTAAGCTTCCCCTACGAGCACTCGCTGTCGCGCGCATATCGGTGGGGCGAGGACGGACTCCTCGGGTTCACTGATCGCGAGTGTCGGCTCTGCTTCGCACTGGCGCTCTGGAACGGCAGGGATCCGCATCTCAAAGAACGGCTGTTCGGACTGACCAATCCTGAAGGCAATCATTCGGAGGACGTCAAGGAAGTCTATTTCTACGTGGATGCGACACCCACCTACTCGTACTGCAAGGCGGCTTACAAATACCCGCAGCTCGAGTTCCCGTACGGCGGATTGCGCGAGGAAAACCGCCGGCGCGGGCGGCGTGAGCCAGAGTACGAGTTGATCGACACCGGCGTGTTCGAGGACAACCGCTACTGGGACGTCATCGCCGAGTACGCGAAGGCCGCTCCCGATGACATTCTTATCCGCGTCACGGTCGCCAATCGCGGCTCGAGCGCCGCACGCCTGCATCTGCTGCCCACGCTGTGGTTTCGTAACACCTGGTCATGGGGCGCTGCCTACGAAGAGGGTCGCTGGGCGAAACCGAGCCTGACGCGCGTCAGTGCGACACAAATCGCCGCCGACCACGAAACACTTGGCCATTTCCGACTGACGGCCGGCGCTACTGACGGTGGCGCCACACCCGAGCTGCTGTTTACGGAGAACGAGACGAATGCCGCCAGGGTATTTGGTTCGCCGAACGAGAGCCTCCACGTCAAGGACGCGTTCCATGAGTTCGTCGTTCACAATCGCATCGATGCCGTTTCAGCGGATCGCGGGACGAAGGCTGCCGCGCTGTATGTGATGGACGTGCCAGGTGGCGGTGACGGCTCGGTTCGACTACGACTCAGAACCGCAGACGACACAGACATCGATGCGTTCAAGGATTTTGACAGGACGTTCCAGGAGCGACAGCGCGAAGCGGACGCATTCTACGCGGTGACTATCCCCCAACATCTGTCGGCTGAAGAACAGCGCGTGAGTCGTCAGGCATACGCGGGTCTCCTGTGGTCGCAGCAGTTCTATCACTACGTCATTCCGGACTGGATCAATGGCGATGCAAAGGTACCGCTGCGACCCGACCATCGGGCACGGCGAATCAATCAGGAGTGGACACATCTGTTCAGCCGCGACGTCCTGAGCGTGCCTGACAAGTGGGAGTACCCCGCGTTCTTCGCGTGGGATCTCGCCTTTCACATGGTCACGATGGCGAAGATTGATCCCGAGGCCGCCAAGCACCAGCTGCTGCTGTTGCTACGTGAGTGGTACCTGCACCCGAACGGGCAATTGCCTGCGTTCGAATACGACCTGTCGAATGTCAACCCGCCCATTCACGCGTGGGCGTGCTGGGAGGTGTTCAAGCGCAGCGGCGGAACGGACTTCCTGTTCCTTGAACGCGCATTTCACAAGCTGTTGATGAACTTCACCTGGTGGGTCAATCGCAAAGATCCTGAAGGCCGGAACGTGTTCAGCGGCGGGTTTCTGGGCATGGACAACCTTGGCGTATTCGATCGGTCACGCCCTCTGCCGACCGGTGGAAATCTGCAGCAAGCGGACGGCACAGCATGGATGGGCTTTTTCTGCACCAGCATGTTGCGGATTGCTCTCGCACTCGCGCCCCATCACGATCAATCCTACGAAGACATCGCAACGAAGTTTTTCGA
>Ga0126377_10003672_pt1 | contig 10941 bp, 10 predicted proteins | sample PanSoiMetPlot_22_FD_92647 | JGI IMG/M metagenome (GOLD analysis project Ga0126377, IMG submission 92647) | Tropical forest soil microbial communities from Panama - MetaG Plot_22 | ecosystem: Environmental > Terrestrial > Soil > Tropical forest > Bulk soil | place: Panama | collected 2016-02-17
ATGGCTCTGTCACTCACCGGAAGCGGACAGGCGCAGAACAACATGACCTTCTTCATCACCAGCGCCGGTCCCGGCAAAGGCGGCGATCTCGGCGGGCTTGCGGGCGCGGATGCGCACTGCCAGCAACTCGCCCAGGCAGCGGGCGCCGGTGGCAAGACCTGGCGCGCTTATCTGAGCACCAACCAAGCCGCGCAGGGCGGCGCCGTCAACGCGCGCGATCGCATTGGCAATGGTCCGTGGCAGAACGCCAAGGGCACGGTGATCGCGACCAGCGTCGCTGACCTGCACAGCGACAACAACAAGATCATTCGCGCGAACGCCTACAATGAGAAGGGCGAGCTCGTGAAGATGCGCGGTGACACACCGAACCAGCACGACATGCTGACCGGCTCTGACCTGGATGGAAAAGCCTTCGCGGGCAACCTCAACCTGACCTGCAACAACTGGACGAGCAGCACCTTCGGCAGCGCCATGCTCGGTCACGTCGATCGCGAAGGCATCGCCGACACCGTCTATCAGAAGTCCTGGGTGTCGTCGCACATGTCGCGCAGCTGCAGTCAGCCCGATCTCGTCGCCACCGGCGGCAACGGCCTGTATTACTGCTTCGCGCAGTAAGCAGCAGCATTCTGCCCCACTGGGCGTGCGACAAGGGCCCGCGCGGTTTACCGACGCGGGCCCGTGCTTTTTCTAGGTGTAGGTGCCGACGCCGATTTTGGACGGCCTAACAGCTGACACGCACGCCGCTTCAGGCAGTCGTGCAAGCATCAGATAAGTTTGCCCTCCACGACATGCCTTCGTCCTTCGGCGGTGACGCCCCAATAAATGGGACCATAAATGTATTTCCCACTTTCGATGTCGGCCAACCCTGCCTCTTTCAACTGATCGAGATGGTACCTTATGACATTTGGACCCATCTCCAGTTTTCGGGCCATGGTTTCGACGTCCCGCTCCCCTTTCTCGTCAGCCGTGAACAAGTGAACCAGGACCCGCCCTGTGTCGTGCATCAGCGTGCCCATTTAAGCACCTCCTGTGGGCTGCTCGGCTCGAAACTCCTATATTACCATCTTCTAAAAAGATATTATCAGTTCTCGTAACTGACTTTGTATTCATTACATGTGCTTGTTTTATGAGAAGCAATTCAATATTATGTGACAAATGACGGTGCTTTTAAGAATGGCGCGGCTTGCATTCCAAACCCTTCTGATTAGAAGGGTCGATAATTCGACCTTGATTCGCTTGCGCTTTGAGGCCTGAGCCATTCCGGAGTCGGAGTTCCATGAGCTCTTCATTGGCGCACGGGAATCCTATGGACTCCTTTGGAATCATTGCGGAACACGTGTCCGCCAGCGCCGCGGACGAACCCGCTCAATTCGTGCTCGACCTTGCCCACCGTTGGAAGGAGCGGGGCGGCACCGTCGCCGGCAAGCCACGTCACAGCGATCGCTATCTCGACGGTCTTCTGCGTGATCTGGGCACGCCCATCAAGTCACTAACGCCCAAGCTTGTGGGTCGGACCCATCTAAAGCCGGCGGATGCGGGCGTGTTGGTGCGCCTGTTCCTGTCGCATTGGGATTATGTCGGCCATAGCAGTGGCGGGATCGCTGCAAGATCAGCGGACCTTTACCGGCCCATGCTTCCCGACCAGGAGATCGAGAGAGTCTGCGACTACATTGTGGACCGAATTTCCACCGTGGGTCCGGAGTCCAGGAACGGGGCCGAGCGGGCGATCGAGTTGTCTCCTTCCGGACAAGACACGATTGACCTGATTGCGACTGAGTTCAAAAGATCTTCCACTCTATTCTCAATTGGTGCTGGCCAGACCGTGCTCGTCGCGCGGCCTGAATCGGCACTGATCGGTTTCAGAGACGTAGTGACTAGACTGTGGCGTGTCGACGAGGCTGACAGGCAAGAGCGAATCCTCATTTGGATCTTGGACCTGGGCCGGCAGGATTTCGATGATCCTGAATCCAGGTTGCGGTTCATGAACGTCGAAGCCTTGATCTCAAGGTTCAAGGCAATGAAGCGATTCAAGGAAAGCGTGGCAGAAGCTAGGTGGAACTGGTTGCAATCGAAGACCGTCATCGTTCTGCATGACACGCATGGTGGTCGACCCGACGTACCTTGGCTTCCCACATTCGATCCTAATCATGTCCTGTTCAGTGCTATTCCCCCGAGATGGGCCGGCTCGCCTGAGTTTCTTGCGTTGTATGGCGCCGAACGACTGCATGAAACGAATTACACGATATTCTTGAGAAAGTCGGCCGAGAGTTCTTTGGAGGATGGAGAAAACTACGAGCTTCGCTATTTCGGCCATGCTCTGCTCAAATCCGATGAAAAGGGTGGCCGCCACCCGAGGGGATTGCAATTGAATGCGCCGGGCCGCAGCTATACGGAAGCTCTGGGGACTGTCTTTGTGGCGGCTACTCATATCCTCGGTCTGCCGAACGCACCTGTGGGACTAACGATCGATGGGATGAAGATCAACCGGGCGCACGCAGTTGAAAAATTGCGTCATCACGGATTTCTGCTGCTCCGTCTTGATGAGTTCATGAGGTTTTAGTCGTACGCCTTACGCGAGCAAGTCCTGCGCTTGCTCCGCCCTCCAAGCTCACTGCTGTGCCGGCATCGGACAGTGACTGAATTGCAACGCAAGCAAAATATTCCTATGCAATCTGGCTCAATCTATTGGATGGCAATTGCAACCTCTTGCGTGGGTGGGCGGGCGCCGCTAGTAGTCTTGCTACTTGGGGTGGAGGTAACTTGATAAGATGACTTCCGGGGGCGTGCAGCCGCAACCCGACTATAGGCCGGATGCGGCAGGGCAATTTCTGACATTCGTCGTGCCGGCACTGAATGGGTGCAATCTTCAGTGTCCGTTTTGCCTGGTGCGGCAGCGGCAGGAAATCACCGACACTAATCTGCAACCGGATGATTTGGCGCGCTTCATCCGCGAGGCCGCCGAGCGGGCTCCGATCTTTGCCCTGGCGATTCAGGGCTATGAGCCGCTCTTGCCGGAGTCCCTGCCGTATACCCAGGCGGTGCTGGCGACTGGCCGGTTTCTGGGCATACCCGCCACCTTCGTCACCAATGGTGTGAAGCTTGCCGATGCCATTGAGCTTTTGACAACTCTGTCGCCGACCAAAATCGCGATCTCCCTTGATGCTGCCGCGGCCGATATCCACGATCGCATTCGCGGCGTCGCGGGCGCGTGGGCCGCAGCGGTTGCGGGCATCGGGCGTGCGGTCGAAGTGCTGGCTCCGCGCACAAGGTTGGTCGTTACATCGGTGCTGTTGCCCTCGAAGCGGCACTATCTGGACGGCATGCCGGCGCGCTTGCGCGAGATCGGAATCGACCGGTGGATCATCAATCCGCTGCTTCGGGTTGGGCGCGAACAGGCCGGCGGTCCGGTTGGCGATCGGGCAAGCCTCTACCGCGATCTCTTGATCCTCCAAGAAGCAGCGGACCGCGCCGGTGTCAGGCTGACGGTAGACGATGAATTTGATCATCTTGGCCACGCCCGCGTTGCGCATCCGTCGCTGCGCGCACTCCATGTGCGGACACTGCCGCCGAATGTCGATATCTTCCGTTTGGCCCCGAGTGGCCAATGCTCGGTCGGCGATGAAATCTTCAAGCAAGTAACCCCCGATACGCCCCGTTGGCAACCGGGCACCATGCACGCCGGCGATTTTCTTGAGAAACTCCCATCAGCCAAGTTTGCCACGCCGACTGTCCAACTGTGAGTGGAAAGCACAGCCGCTGCTGCTGATTTTCAGCTGGCAAATCATCCGCGGTCATGCGGCGCTGTGAAGTCGAGCAATGGCCCGCGCGGGATGATTCCGCGTGGGTTCAAGTGTCTGTGCGTGCCGTAATAGTGGGTCTTGATGTGATCCATGTTCACAGTGGAAGCAACGCCGGGCACTTGATAGAGCTCGCGCAGATAATTCGACAGGTTCGGGTAGTCGATGATGCGGCGCAGATTGCATTTGAAATGAACGTAGTAAACCGCATCAAAGCGGATCAGGGTCGTAAACAGCCGCCAGTCGGCCTCGGTGATGACCGCGCCCGCGAGATAGCGCTGGCGTGAGAGCCGCTCCTCGATCTCGTCAAGCGTTGCGAACAACTTGGCGAAGGCGTCGTCATAGGCCGTCTGCGTGCTCGCAAAACCTGCGCGATAGACTCCATTGTTGACAGTGCCGTAGACGAGCTCGTTGATGTGATCGATTTCCGCGTGCAAAGCCTGCGGGTAGTAGTCGGTCGTGATATTGGTGAAGCGATCGAACGCGGAATTGAGCATACGGATGATCTCGGCCGACTCGTTGTTGACGATGGTGCGGCGCTCCTTGTCCCACAGCACAGGCACGGTGACGCGGCCGGTGAAATACGGATCGGCAAGAAGATAGATCTCGGCAAGCTCGCCCTTGCCATTGGCGGTGTCCGGTGTGGCACCCGGCGTCGCGCCGAATTTCCAGCCATGCGAACCATATAGCGGCTCGACCACCGACATCGACACCACGTCCTCGAGGCCCTTGAGCATTCGCATGACGACGGTGCGATGCGCCCACGGACAGGCCAGCGCGACGTAGAGGTGATAGCGGCCGCGCTCGGCCGCAAAGCCACCATCGCCGCTCGGGCCTGGCTCGCCATCGGGGGTGATCCAGCTGCGATAGCGCGTGACGGGACGCACGAAATGCCCGTTCTGCGTGCGCACAGCTTGCTCTTCGTCCTGCCAGATCCCGTCGACCAGAAGGCCCATCGCCTGCTCCAAGGAGTTGATGTGCGGATCATGTAGGTACGGAACTCGCTGACCGGCAGCCATGCTCATGGGCCACAATGCGGATTGGTGCAATTGTATGATGAGCACAGGCGCCAATTCTTCAATTGACGGTCATGGCTGCCTGTCGCAGGCTAGGCTGGGCGGACGAAGCGTGAGGAGGGAGCCCTGCTGCATCGGAACACGTTCATCCGGGGCGGGAGCGTGCAACCATGAGCGTCCTCGCAGCGGGCGAGACGGCGACAGGTGCGCGGGGCAACGCGTCGCTGGCGTTGACCTTGGGGCTGGCGCTGTTTCTGCTCATCAACGCGTTCGCGCTCAATAACGTGCTACGACTGGTCTCGCCCGATTACTACAGCGAGACTGTGCTCAATCACACATCCGACGTCCTGCACGCGGAAGGCTGCGACGATTCATGGGGCATCATGGCCTATGCGCTGCGATATGCGCAGTCGCCGCACACGACGCCGCTCTATACCGAGATCTTCTTCAAACAACGGCTCAAGTTCCAATATCCGCCGTCCTCGCTGTTTGCGATCGCCGGGATGCTCTGGCTTGGCGGCCCTGAACTGGTGCGGACCGCCGAGTGTCCGGACTTCGCGCTGGCCTCGGTCAACGACGTGCTGGGCTGGGTTTTTATCCTGATGTCGGCGATCTCGGCTGCAATCCTGCTCGAGCGCGGTTTGCGCCAGACCCTGCCGGGACCGCCCTCGACCGCGCTCATCGCTGCGCGTTCGGTGCTCGTGCTCGGCTTGGCACTGACGTTCTATCCGATCGTGAAGGCATTCACGCTTGGCCAGATCCAGATCTGGCTCAACGGCATGCTGGCGCTGTCGCTGTTGTGCTGGGCCACCAACTGGAAGGCGTCGAGTGGGGTCTTGATCGGTCTGATGTGCCTGGTCAAGCCGCACTATGGCCTGTTCGTCCTATGGGCTGTACTGCGGCGCGAGTGGCGCTTCACTTTCGCCTGCGTGGCGGCCGGTTCGCTCGGGCTTATTGCTTCGATTGCTACGTTCGGGTGGACCGACAATGTCGACTATCTGCAGGTCTTCTGGTTCCTGTCGCAGCATGGCGAAGTCTACTATCCGAATCAGTCGTTCAACGGCCTGCTCAACCGCGTGATGACGCTGATCGATCCGAATAACTACAACAGCCTGGGTTTCGACGACAACGGCTTCCCGCCATTCAATCCTTGGATCTATGCCGGCACAGTCGCGACCTCGCTCGCGATCCTCTCCGCTGCTCTGCTGCGGCGCGGCAACGAGGGTGATCCTGACCGCGTGTTCGATTTCTGTACCATGGCGCTGAGCGTCACCATGGCGTCGCCGATCGCCTGGGAACACCACTACGGCATTATCTTTCCGATCTTCGCGGTGCTGCTCGCGAGCGTGATCGGCCATCGCACGCGGCTTTTATTGCTGGCGGCGAGCTACGTGGTCATCAGCAATTTCTTTCCGGTCATCAATCTGCTGGCGCCCACAGTGTTCAACGTGGCGCAGTCCTATCTTCTGTTCGCAGCGCTCATCGTGCTGGCGCTTCTGCACACCACCCGCCCGGGCTGGCAGCTGGGCCGCCTGTCTCGGGAACCGAGCGCCGAGCCGGTACTTAAGCCGCAATAGACCTGTGCTCCGCCAGATGCTAAGCGCATGTCCCGCGAAGCGCATGGCGCGCCAAGCGCATGTGGCGGTCCCCGTGCTGCTGAACACCAAGCGATGACCGATCTTTCCCTCACGATCCGGGCCGAAATCGCCGACGATGCGCTCGCCATAGAGCGGCTGCATGAGCGCACCTTTGGGCCGGGTCGCTATGCCAAGACAGCCTACCGGCTGCGCGAGGGGCGCGGCCATTCGCTTGATCTGTCCTTCACGGCCCGCGTCGGTACGCTGCTTGTGGGCTCGGTGCGGCTCACCCCAGTCCGGATCGGGGAGACGAAGGCGCTGCTGCTCGGCCCGCTTACGGTCGAGCCGCCATTTCGCGACCGCGGCATCGGGCAGGTGCTGATCGAGCGCGCGCTTGCCGAAGCCAAGGCCAAAGGCCATCGCCTAGCCTTGCTGGTGGGTGACGAGCCCTATTACGGGAAGAGCGGCTTCAAGCGCGTGGCGCGTGGCCGTGTGACCATGCCGGGCCCGGTCGATCCAGCCCGCCTCCTGGTGTGCGAGCTGACCGAGGGCGCGTTCGAAGGCGTGTCGGGACCGCTCAGACCAGAATGGGATGGTTAATCGGAGCTTGGCTCAGTCGAGTTTCTTAAGCAGTCCGCTTGAAGCGAACGAGCTGCCAAGCGCTGGTATCGCGAGACCGGTCCGCGCTGCAAGCATCAGTGATCGGGTACAATACTTTGACCGCAGCGTTCTGGGACGTTAAGCGTTGTCCGCCCGGGCTATCATTGAGGACTCTCTATCGTGAAAACCATCAGTGCCATCCTGGTTGCCATATCACTCATGGCGGCATCTCTGTTCGTGTCCGCTCCCGCGGCAGCGCAGAAGCTCGACCTGTCGACACTGACCTGCAAGCAGTTCATCGACAGTGGCGAGCGGACCATGAGCATGGTCCTGATGTGGATTACGGGATTCCTCACGGATGAGGACGAGCCTCAGGTTATCGACTTCGACAAGCTCAAGGTCGATGCGGGGAAGCTCGGCGACTACTGTCGCAAGAATCCGACGACCAACCTGATGACCGCGGCCGAAGAAGTCCTGCAGTAGCCGCGTGGGCTTAAAATGCGCCGAGGCTGAGGATGCCGTCGCCGGGATCAAGCCCGGTCATGATCCGCTTGCCCAGAAGCTCGCGCAGCGTTTCTGACGTACCGCCGCCCAGCGTTCCGTAGCGGGCGCCGCGATAGAAGCGCGAAACCGCGTATTCGTCGGTGAAGCCGTAGCCACCATGCACCTGGATGGCTTCGCTGGTCACGCGCAACGCCATCTCGTTGCAGAATATCTTGGCGACTGCCGCAAGGTGCGGATCAGGGAATGGGTTGGCGGTTGCGCAGGCACGATAGAGAATGCTGCGGCCGGTCTCGATCTCCTTGTACATCTCGGCGAGCTTCCAGCGCATGCCCTGGAAGTCGCCGATCGGCCGGCCAAAGGCTTGGCGCTCACGCGCGTAGCGAACCGCTTCCTCGAAGGCGCCTTCAGCGAGGCCGAGCGAGATGCTGGGATTGAGACAGCGCTGGGTGTTGAAGGCGGTGAGTAGGCGCACGAAGCCGTCGTCGCGCACCACCAGGTTCTCGAGCGGCAGCTCGCAATTCTCGAAGCGAAGCTCGTGCAGATTCTCGCCGCCCATGGTGTGGAACGTGCCGCTCACGATGAAGCCCGGCGTATCCTTCTCCACCAGCACGCAGCCGATGCCGGCGCGGCCGGGTTGCTTGTTGATCCGAGTGAAAACCACGAACATGCCCGCTTCATCAGCGCGGCTGATCAGCGTCTTGACGCCGTTGAGCCGCAGTCTGTCGCCGATGATATCCGTGTTGGTCTTGTAATTGGCGACATCGGTGCCGGCATCGGGCTCGGTCATGCAGATCGCCAGGATGCAGTCGCCGTTGATCACAGCCGGCAGAATGCGGCGGCGGATATGCTCCGGCGCATAGGTCGCAATGATGCGGGTCTGCACGCCAACCTCGCCAAGCACTGCCATGGCGGTGACGTAGCAGCCCTTCGCGATCTCCTCGAGCACGAGCGCAGTGTCGAGCACCGGCAGCCCCAGGCCGCCATACTCTTCAGGCACCGCCATGCCGAGCACGCCAAGCTTGGCGAGTGCTCGCAGGTTCTCCCACGGAAAGGTGCCGTCCATGTATTTGAGCGCGCGCGGCTTGAACTCGCTCTGTGTGATCTCGCGCACCGTCTGCACGAACCGGCGCTGGTCCTCCGACAAGCTCAACTGCACGCTTGTTCTCCCTTGCCGACCTCGGCTGCCACCGCCTCGATGAGATCGCGAATGCGTGTGAACACATGCGCACCGGCTTCGGTGAGCGCTCTTGTCTTCGACGCGATTGTGCCGACGTCGCCCTGGATCATCGCGCCGGCATGTCCCATGGTGATGCCCTCGCGTACGGTGCGGCCAGCGATCAGGGCATAGACTGGCTTGTTGCAGTTCTGCGCCCGCATCGCCACCGCGAGCTCTTCTTCCTCGCTGCCGCCGATCTCGCCAATCACCACAATGCCATGTGTGCTCGGGTCGGTCAGCATGAACGGAAGGACATCCGCAAAGCGTGTTCCCTTGACCGGATCGCCGCCAACGCCGACCCAGAGGCTTTGCCCAAGCTCGCGACCGACCAGGCGATGGCATACTTCATACGAGAGGGTGCCGCTCTTGGCCATGATCCCAAGCGGGCCGGGAGCGAGCGACACGTCAGGCAGGAAGCCGAGCTTGAGCTTCCCGGGAATGGCGAGGCCCGGCGTCGATGGCCCGATCCAGCGCACGCCCGCCGCTCGCACGATCTCAAGCGCCGCAACAGCGTCACGCACCGGCATGCCTTCGGCGATCGTGACGACGAGCTTGATTCCCGCGGTGACCGCCTCGCGAATGGCATCCAGAACAGAGAGCGGTGGAACCATCGCAACACTGGCAACCGCGCCAGTCGCGGCGACCGCCTCGATGCAGGTCTTGAACACCGGAAGGCCATCAACTTCATCGCCATCGCTCTTGGGCGACACGCCACCAACGATGAGGGTGCCGTAGGCCTGCATGAGCCGCGCGTGGCGGCGTCCCGTGCGCCCGGTCATGCCCTGCACGATGGTCGCAACGTCCGGCGTGACAAACGGCACATGGACCACGCTGGGCACCGTCATCGCCGCGCTCCGGTGAGCGGAGTGAGCGCGAGCTCAATTGCGCGATCGAGATCGGGCTCGACTCGCAGCGGATGCCCGGCGCTGGCGAAGACCGCGATCGCTTCGTCATAGCCGTTGCCAATCAGGCGTGCCGTCACCGGCACGCGCAGTTCAGGGACCGCGTTCAAGGCCGTTACCAGGAGCTTTGCGACCTCACCCAGATGAGTGATGCCGGCAAAGAAGTTGATCAGGACGGAACGAACATTCCGTCCGGCGGCGATCCATTGGAAAACGTTGATGAGCCGCGTGGGATCGCCGCGCAGCTGGCCGGTGCGGATGTCGCAGAAATTGAAGGCATGATGGCCGCGCTCGGCCAGCTCGTCGATCATCTGCATGCTCAATCCCGCGCCGGTCGTGACCAATCCGATCTCGCCGTCAGGATTGACCACGACGAAGTCGAAGCCGTGATTGAGCTTGAGCGCCATCTCCGGATAGGCGTCGGCACGCCTGCGGATGAGATCGCGGAGGCGCGGCTGTCGAACGAGCGCGTTGTCGTCGATCACAAGCTTGAGGTCGCCTGCAGTCCACGACCCGTCCGGGCGAATGAACAGCGGATTGACCTCGAGCAGTGTCGCTTCGAAAACGAAGAACTCGGCGATTAACTGCTCGGCAGCGCTGACAATGGTCTCGCGCGCCGGACTTGCGATGCTGTCCGCCAATCGGCTCGCTGCCGCGATGGCCTCTCGCTCATTGGCTGCGACATCGGCAGATATCAGCGCTCCACGCTCGGCATGCGCCTCGATGTCCACGCCGCCTTCCGATGACAGGAGCACGCGCAGACGCCCCTGCGCGGGATCGAGCGACACGCTCAGATAGCACTCCATGCCCTCGACACACTGCTCGACCCGGCAGGCGCGAACGACGTGATCCCTGATGCCCTTGCCAAGAAGACCCCCAAGCCTCTGTCGCAGTTCAACGATGGTACCTGCCCGTTTGATTCCACCAGCCTTTCCGCGTCCGCCAGTGGGGATCTGAACTTTCACCATCCACGGGCCGTGGAGCGCGGCGGGAAGCTCGATGTCGGCCGTGGTGGCGAGGACGCCCAACGGGACAGGAATGCCATCGGTCGCGAGCAATTCCTTGGCGTCATGCTCAAGCAACATCATGAGGGTGGGGCTTTCCGTCGGAGTGACGCGGATGAGATGTGCAACCGTCAGGCGGGCAGGGGCCGAGCGGGGTTGTCCGGCCCTGACCGCTTGGATGGTCGTGTTCGGCTGCGAGGCCGGTGTCAAGGTCTATGAGGCGCGTCGCGGCCGCACGGCATGGCCGTTCCGTCGGACGCCGCCCGTTTGACAATCGGCTGGAGTCTTACGTGATTGCTATGCGGATCCACGACGTGGCGGCCAC
>Ga0126377_10003673_pt1 | contig 10940 bp, 7 predicted proteins | sample PanSoiMetPlot_22_FD_92647 | JGI IMG/M metagenome (GOLD analysis project Ga0126377, IMG submission 92647) | Tropical forest soil microbial communities from Panama - MetaG Plot_22 | ecosystem: Environmental > Terrestrial > Soil > Tropical forest > Bulk soil | place: Panama | collected 2016-02-17
GCAGACGTAGACGCGGTCGTCACCGGGTCGCTCATGCGGGTCGGGGATCAGATACGCGTCAGTACGCAGCTGACAGCCGTCCCGGCTGGCACGCTCCTGTGGTCTCAGACCTCTCAAGTGTCTGTTGGTGAGCTCTTCCAGGTACAGGACGAACTGACCCATCGCATCGTCGATTCGCTCGCCGTTCCGCTCACGGCATCCGATCGAGGCCTGCTCGCGCGCGACGTCCCTTCCAACGCACGCGCGTACGATTTCTACCTTCGGGGGAACCAGCTCAGTCACGATCGCAAGCAGTGGACGACTGCGCGCGACCTGTATCTGCGAGCTGTGGCCGAGGACCCGCAGTACGCGCCGGCATGGGCGCGGCTTGGACGCATGCATCACGTGATGGGGAAATATGTCGGCACGAGTGTGGACGACAGTCTGGATCGCGCAGAAGCGGCATTCCGCCGCGCGCTCGAGATCAATCCGGAGCTGCCGATGGCGCACAAGCTCTATGCGCAGCTCGAAGTCGATCTCGGCCGCGCGCCCGTCGCAATGGTGCGACTGCTCGAACGCGCACGGAGTGCCGACCCCGAGATCTTCGCCGGCATGGTGAGCGCCTGCCGGTACTGCGGGCTGCTCGAAGCCTCGGTTGCCGCCGATGCCAAGGCGCGCAGCCTCGAGCCGCGTATCCGCACGAGCATTCCGCACACGTGGTTTCACATGGGCGATTACGCACGAGTGGCAACGAGACCGCTTGACGAAACCTTCTACATCGGTCCGATGGCGTTCGCGGCGATAGGAAGAACCACCGAAGCGATTGCCGCATTTGCCGAACTCGAGCAGAAGACGCCAGCGCGCGCGAGAGACATCATGTTAGCGGCGCGGACCCTGCTGGAGGGCCGCGTTGCTGAGAGCCTTGCCGCGGTTCACCGCATCGCGCAAACGGACTTCCGTGACCCGGAAGGACTCTTCTACCTCGTGCGCCACTTGGCACACCTGAACGAGAAAGACGCCGCGGTTCAGCTGTTCCGACGCGTCGTATGTGGTGGTTTCTTCTGCTATCCAGCCATGGCAAAGGATCCCTGGCTCGATTCGATCCGCGATCTGCCGGACTTCTCGAAACTCCTCCGCGATGCGCGCGCGAAGCACCGCGAGGCCCTGGCGGCATTCGAGCGGGTAAATGGCCACGTCACGCTCGGAATGCCGCGGCTGGCCCGGGGCGCACGTTGATCAGAGCGTCATTCAAAGCATCCAACGAGGGCTGTGTCGTTCGCGATCATCCTGGCGAACTCTCGCCACGCCTCTCTCTCGGAGAGGATTGTGTAAAAGTCCTCTTTCATCGAGGGTGCGCGTTCCACGGCGATCCTCCATTCCTCTTTCGAGAAGGGCTGCGCTCGGACGGATGTCCAGAAGCCCGTTCGCGCGAACAGCTCCCCGATTGTCTGGTGGTGCCTGCCGATCTGCAGGCTGCTGACGAGGTAGGCTGCCGTCCCGGTCTGGAGGCCATGGAGCCTCTGCCTCGCCCCGGTCATATCGAGCGCATGAGAAATGAGGTGCTCGCTCCCACTGGCTGGTCGTGACGACCCAGCGATCTCCATGGCAATCCCGTTCAGCATGAGCGCCGTCGCCAGAAGCCGAATTCCCTGTTCGTCCGACACGGGATACGCGATGAACTGAAAGACGCTGGCATCGGACAACAACGCCGCCAGATCATTGACTGGAACTCCCCGCCTGTGAAACGCGAGCTTCCAGTCCGACACGGCTGTGAACTTGGAAGACAGATCGCCAACTCCAGAATGCCAAAGCGTCAAGGGTGCCTGTTGACATATGGCGAGATCGACCACAACCGCTTCAGGAAGACTGGTGGGCACGGATCGCCGGTTGCCCTCCAGCGTCAAACTCGCCTGTGGCGAGCAGAAACCGTCGTTGGAAAGGGAAGTCGGCACGGCGAAGAAGGGTAGTCCAGCAAGCGAGGCAGTGTATTTCGCTACGTCGAGCGCCTTGCCGCCACCGATGCCGACTATTGCCTTGCACGAAGAAGGCACTGCGCCCAGCAGGCGCACCGCTTCTTCTACGCTCGCCTCCTTCACTTCATGGAACAGAGCCTGATTCATGCCGTGCTGTCGAAGGCTCTGACGAGCCATGTCGAGGATGGATTGCAACAGGCCTTCACTGTGAAACAGAGCGACGGGTGTCAGGCGAAAGCGCGCCAAGTACAGTCCCAGACGCTGCAGTGCGCCAGGCTTGATGCGCACGAGCCAGGGCAAAGTGATCTCCGCCTTCATACTGGTGGCCGGGAGAACGTGCCGATCACGGAAAGTGCCCCACGAGGTGCGCTTTCAGCGCCTCGCTGAGTGTCGATGCTAATCTAACCCGAGAATTTCAGCCGGTGGTCGTCAGCAAGATCCCTCGAGCACATCCTGATCGGGAATCTCACGGCTGCTCGTGCGCCAACCCGTTGCGCCACCACACAAGTCAGTCTCCTACGATCATCCGGCGACGTCGAGCGGACGTGGCGGCCCAAATATTGGGCCTTGACGTCGCCCTTCTGCACGGGCATGCTCGCGCCACAAGACGGAGGACCACCATGAAGTCTGGTCGACTTGTCCGCAGTCTCGTCCGCAGCGTGTTGCGCAAAGACGGAAAAGTCAGCGAAGGCGCAAGGAAGCGTTGGACAACGGGCGCGTTCGTCCTTGTCTTCGCGATCGCCGCGGCATCGACGACCGGTGCGCAGCAGGCGCCCGGTGCGCAAGGGCGCGGCGGTGGGCAGGCTCCGGCCGGTGCACAGGGTGGTCGTGGCGGTGGAGCACCCTACACACCCGTGGCTGGAGCCAAGGACCTGCGCTCCGTGCTCTTCAACTGGATGTGGCATCAGGGCATGCTGAAGGGCGCCGACGAGCGCGACATGGTCGCGACGCTCGAGTACCAAGCCAAGGGTGGCACGATTCAGGTCGATGGCCAGCCGTGCACGCTGTCGAAGTTCCGTGAGAGCACGAACTACCAGACGTTCAGTCAGCGTATTCAGTACACCTGCACACGGCCGAACAAGCAGACGTACTCGAACATCGAAGTGGTCAGCTGGCAGTACGCGTGGAACGAGGACACGCGCGGCGCCGAGATCGCTGGAGCAAAGGGCAAGGTCGCTGCGATGCCGGCAACGGTGCAGGAGCGGCTCATTCGCATCTGGGCGAGTCCGCAAGGTGCAGCGAAGTCCGCGCTCGCGGGAACGATGGACACATGGAGGCTGGGTGCGAATCCGGGGACGGTGATCGCCGACGGCGCGATGAAGGCGGGCAATACCTCACTGTCGTGGGACACGGGTAAAGCGGTGTTGACCTTCCCGATCCCGGGTGTTCAGGGCGCGACCGGCGTCGCCACGCTCGATGAGAGGTACATGGTCGAGAAGGTCGTGGTGACCCAGGGCCAGATGACGACCGAGTTCACCTACAGCAACTATCAGGACTGGAACAACCCGCTGAACAAGATCGAGGTGTACTATGCCGGCCGGTTGACCGAGAGGAAGAACGGTGCAGTCGTCCGCGATCTGACGACGAGCGAAACGGAGACCGGCAATGTCTACGTCGTGGCACCGGTACCGCCAAGCGTGCAGAAGGCGATGAACGTCACCGCGAAGGCACCGACGATCGTGTGGGCGAGGACGGAGCCGCCGACGAACACGACGGCGCCGACACCGCGGATCGGCGGGCATCCTGATATGACGGGCAGCTGGGCGGAATTCAACATCGGCTGGATCGGGAACTACGGCAACCGGCGATGTGGTCCCACTCAAGTGGCTTGCAGGAGAGAAACGAACCAGACTGAAGACTTCGAGCTCTACTCGCCCTCGCGGTTCGGCATGCTGGGTCGTCCCCTCTACAAGCCGGAGTACTGGGACAAGGTCCAGCAACTCGACATGTGGACCAACAGGGAAGATCCAGTCATGACGTGCCAGCCGTTGGGCCTTCCGCGTCAGGGGCCGCCGCGGCGCGTCTACCAGACGGAGAACGACGTCACGTTCCTGTACGGGCAATTTCCCGATGCGGGTGGGGGATACCCGGAATTCCGCATGGTCGCCATTGATGGCCGTCAGCACAGCCCGGACGCACAGTACGCGGCCAAATACTTCGGCGACACGGTTGGGCGCTGGGAGGGCGACACGCTGGTGCTCGACTCCATCGGCTTCATCGACACGACGTGGATCGGGCGCGGCGGCTACTTCCACTCCGATCAGATGCATATCGTCGAGAAGTTCAGGCGTGAGGGCGATGCTATTTTCTACGATCTGACGCTCGAGGACCCGGAGGTGTTGGCAGAACCGCTGGTGTTCCCGACACGGATCCTTCGGCGCAGCATGGGCGGGAATGCCGGTCTCATCCCGGAACGTGGCAACTGCGAGACGACCTTTGAACGGGACGCCGCCGCCTCGCAGATTCGGCATTGAGGGCAGGATATAAGGCCGAAGGCTCCCATGTCTCTTCGCGATCATCGGAAGCGCACGCCACCGCCGATCGCGAAGCGGAGGTCGTGGCTGAAAAACGGATCATTTCGAACCTGGCCATTCGCGTCGAGCACGGTGCCGGGATAGCGGAGCGCGCGATCGCTCACATCAACGCGCACGAACGTACGGCCGGTCGGATAGATCTCGATTCCGCCTCCGAGATCGATCGCGAGCACTGTCTTGCCGGCGGCAAGCACACATTGAAGCGGTGGCGGAAAGATCGCGATGCAGGCAAACGGCCCAGGAGCCTCCTGAAAGGCGACGAACCCCGCGCGTGCCTTGGCGAACGGCCTTACGGTCCGAACCTGTGGTCCTCCGGAGACGCCGCCCAACACTTCGATACGGCTGCTACTGAACGCGGGGGCATCGGGAAAATCCTTCAAGTAGAATGCGACCTCACCTTCCGGGCCGAACTTCTCGTTCGGACGCCACGAGGCGGTGACGCTGACGCCTAAATCGGTGGCGTCGAATTCCGAGGAGGACGCCGTCACGAACTGAACGCCCAGTTCCGTGTGAGGTTGCGTCTGCGCAATTGCCGAAGGCGTCGATGTCACGCACAGCAGCAGGCAGACTGCACACGCACGCGGGTTCACAGCGATCGCGAGATTCAGCATGTCTGATGGAGCCTCAGGTGGACGTAGCCGCAGTTTGACAGATGTGTCCTTTGGTTGCGATGCTCGTGGCGGTTCTGGCGTAGTTGAAGCTCATCGGATGTGCGCGTTGAGAGTTGACGACACGATGCGACACCACTCGTGACCGAGGCCCGATTCGTTCGTCGGCCGATCGCGCAGCACGCTCTCGCCGCGCTCACGATCGGAGGGGCGATTCTCGTCGTGTACGCGGGGACGACGGGTTACGGACTCTTTTCGGATGACTTCACGTGGCTGGCGGGCGCGCGCTCGTTCGACGCCGCCAGTCTCATTCAGATCGACGGCCGCGCTCATTTCTATCGCCCTGTCATAGAGCTCTATTTCCCGGCAGCGCTGTTGGTGTGCGGCCCGGCGGCATCGTGCTATCACTGGCTCAGTGTCTCGCTGCACTTCCTCACAAGCCTCGCGGTCGGGGTGCTTGCGGCGTCATTGTCGCGCTCCAATCTCCTCGGCGTGTTCGCAGGCCTCCTGTTTGCGACGCAGCCTGCGGGTGTCGAAGCCGTGGTGTGGGTATCGGCCGTGAGCGAGCTGCTGGTGACGCTGTTTTTCGTGCTCACCGTGTGGCTCTTCTGGCGTGGGCTCAACGGCGGCCGGCGCCGTCATTTTTTTGCCGCGGGGTGCACCTTCACCGCCTGCCTCTTCTCACATGAATCGGGCGTGATGCTTCTGCCGATCCTGGTACTCCTGACGATCACGCTACCGACATCCGCTCACGGTGAGTCCGTCTTGGGGCGATTGCGTGCGCATCTCGTTGTGTTCGTCTGCCTCGCGCTGATCCTCGCGGCGTACAGTGCGATCGCTTACGTCATCAATGTGCGTAACTACGTTGTGGTCGAGGGGCAGTACGGAATCGGGTTGCACATCGCAGACAACGTCCGCCACGCGCTTGGAACGTTCGTGGTCGCTCGACGTGATGCACTCGGGAGTGTGACGGTCGTGCTGTTCTTTCTCTGGGCCTGCACATTCGCGGGGCCGCGCGCGCGGTTTTACGCGCTGTGGACGATCGCGGCGATGCTGCCGTTTGCGGGATTTCGCGGTGGCCTCAGTTCCCGGTATCTGTATTTGGCGGGAGCGGGCTGTGCGGGATTGATCGCCGAGTCGCTCTGGTGGGCGCGCGACCGGCTCGCGGCGACGACGCTACCAGCGGCGGCCGCCGTGTGGGGGATTCTGAGCATCGCTCTCCTCGTGCGGTTCGGCGCGTTTGCGTCGAAGAACGTTCACGCGTGGGATTCTGCGAGCGCGCCGTATCGCGCCTATTACGCACAGATTCGCGACGCGTACCCGTCGCCCGAAACCGGCGCGCTGCTCGAGCTTCCCGCTCCTCCACACGGAGTCGCTTCCCTGAACATTCCAGCGTTTGTGCGCTGGGAGTACGGCGACAACACGCTGCAGGTCACCGTCAAATGAACGAGCAGTGGATCTAGGGAACGATCGGACTCGAGCGGTCCACCTTGGTTCCTTCGCCGACCATCAGGGTGGGCGCGTAGTTCTGCTGCTGGCAGACGTATTCGAACAGCTCCGTCCCGTTTTCCCAGCGCAGGTTCGAGACGCCAGTGAACGTCGATGTGTAAGCCCCCGGATCGTCTATGGTCAGCTCGTACTTCATGCTGTCGAGCGCGGTGCGCGTGTACTTTTCGATCAGGTGCAGCTGCGACGTGTGTGGAAGCTGGCCGCGATCGATCCAGAAGCCCTCGTTGAAGCCGACCGTATCGACGACCAGCGTGTCCCCTTCCCACCAGCCGATCGAGTCGCCGTAGAAGCTCGGCGTGACCGTTTCCGGATGCTTGCGGCGGTCCATGTAGATTGTGCGGTAGGTGTGCGGGCCGCCGATGTCGAAGATGTAGGCGACCTTCGCGTCGGGCAGCTCCAGGAATTCCGCACCGTACGGTGTGAGCCACTGGCGCGGGCCTCCCGACGGCTTGCAGCGGGTGTGCGGCTCGAGCTGCATCCGGCGGCGATCGTCGGACACCGCGCGTGTCCACTCCATGTACGGAATCGCAGTGCACGGGCCGGCCGCGCCACGGCCGAAGCCACCGCCTCTACCAGGTGCCGCGCCGGTGCCTGCAGCGCGACCGCCTTGCGGCCCAGCGCCCGGGTTGAGCGATGGGGGAGCGGCCGCCGCGTTGCCGTTGCAGAAACCGAGGTTGCCCCCGACCCAGACGCCTTTGAGCGTGGCGGTGTTGCCCAACACGATGTGACCGCTCGCGTCGCGAGGCGCTGGTTGGTTGGCGAGCCGGTTTCTGGCTGCCTGTTGCCGATTCTGACGTGCCGCATCCTGGGCTTGATCCGCGGCACCCCCTTGCGGCACCGCTACCTGGACGCCGTTGTTCGTGCCCGCTGGTGGCTGCTGCGCCGCCCCTTGGGCACTGAGGGCCATGCTCCCGAGCACGCCCATCATGGTGGTCGCCAATGAAAGACGAATCAAGCCCAGTCTCATAGTTCGCGAATCCTAACATGGCTGCCCACGTCATTTCGACCATATCCCGTCGACTCAGGTCGGGACGTGACGAGCGGCCTCAGGGCGTCCTTACGGCCACACGAGCGCACGCGACGGACAGCTTGCGCGAATCGCGTCGCTCATCTGAATCGGCCGGAGACCCGCCGGTCGGAAACGAGAGCCCGAGCCGGTTGACTCCGTACTGCCACACTCGGCCGGGCGCAGCGAGCGTGACCGCCTGCAATCCTCCGCGCAGCGTGCCGGTGCCGAGTACCGTGTCATTCAAAGAGACGCTCATGTCCTGCACTGCCGACGCCTCTGCCAGATTCGGCTCGCAGACGATTTCGATCCGCGCGTCGACGCGGGAGCGGCGAGGCAGCAACACCTCTGCGCGATTCCCGTCGACCCAGGCGAACGAACCATCTCCGCGCTCGTCGGCGGAAAACCCAGCGTAGAGAAAGGCACGGTTCGACCGGCGCACATCGACGATCGGGCTCGTTGGGATGTCGACGGCGATCGCGATCGCGAGCACTGTGGCGCAGAGGGGAACCGATACAGCGAAGCGATGCCATCGTCGCGAGAATATGTATTCGGCGACGACCCCGCAGACGAGCAGCAGGAACACATCGAGGTAAATGTAGTGCACTGGCCAGAGCGTGGTCATGCTGAAGACGAGCAGGGCGATGGCCATCCAGGGGAGCGGTCTGTCGCCACGGCGAAGCCGGATGAAGGCCGCGACGTAAACCGCCAACATGGATACCACCTGCGTCGGCTCGACCAGGCTCTTCCATCCCGCACGCAGCAGCAGACCCGTGACCCCGACCGAGTTGTGTGCCCACGTCGTCTGGGTCCAGACGAACTCCTTCATCAGATGCTGATAGCTGCCGTACAGCGCGTGTTCGAGAGCGCGGAAGTCGGCAAGCGCAAACGGAACAAAGGGAAGCACCGCTGATGCGGCGAGCAGCGCTGTCGTTTTCCCCATGAGGCGGCGCTCGCGGTGCCACACCGCGAGTAAGAGAACCGGCGCGACGGCGACCATCGTCGTCCGCGCGACGATCAACACTCCGCCGAAGAGCGCGGCCATCAGCCAGCGCTCGCGCGCGACACACCAGGCGTAGACCGCAATCAGCGGCCAGTACGACGGTGTGTGGGCGATTGAGATGAAGCCACGAAGGTCTGGGCTGAAGACGATCGCACAGAGCATCAGCACACATCCGGCGGCTGCGGCGATGCGGCGGTCGAACGCGAGTGCGGTTGCGCACACCGCGCAAACGGTGGGAATGAAGAGCGCCGAGGCAATCGCTGCGAACCGAATGTCGGCGTGAATCACATACGGGGTGAGATACGGCATCCAAAGCACGGGGCCGTACGGGAGCGTGGCTTCCCACGGAACGTGGTAAGTCGCGTATGGGTTCTGTCCTTCCAGCACGCGTCTGATCCCGTGCTCGATGACGACCAGCATGTCGGCGCGTTGCGCGTCGATGGGGAAGATCAGGATTTGGTGCAGCCACGATCGTGCCGCGACAAAGACGAGCACCAGGGCGACGAGTCCAGCCGCGGCGGCGACCGCAGTCCTTGGGGCTGTGTTTCGTACAGTGCCGGATGCGCTGTCAGACGTCGTGACGTCCGGATCGCGGCGCCAGGTCGTGAGGATGGCAATATTCAGCAGGATGAGAACAAGAGTGCCGATGGCGAATGCAATCGCCGTCGATCCCAGGAGTCCCGGAAGGGCCAGGACGAAGAAATTTACCGCGACGAATGCCGCGCGTGCAGTCTCACGCACGTGGCACATTCTAGACGACGTATCGCACCGGCACCGTGAATCGCTTGGCGAGTTCCTCCTTCAGCCACGTCGCGAACGCCGGATTGATCGGATCGCCGAGGATGATGCCGTCGGGAGTGACGAGAAAGATTGCGTACCAATTGCCGTTCCGCGCTCGATACAGATCGCCGGCGAGGGGAATGATTTCGCGAGCCGGACCTCGCGGCTGTGCCCGTACGACGAGCGCGGCTGCGAGCAGCATCGCGATCAGCGCGGCACACGATTTCGGCCTGCCCTGGGCACGAAGACAACCGGTCGCATTACCAGCAGCAAGGTGGCCAAACGCCCCGTCAAAGGAGAAGCCTGACGTGTCAACGCACTCTCTCATGTCCCGCGCTGCATCGATATTGCCCTTCGTTGGCATCGTGTTGGCGCTGGCCAACTGGGGACTACGACCGCAGGCGGCATCCGGGTGGGTAACGGCGATCGCGGTTCTGCTCCTCATGGTTCTTGCCGAGCTAGGCTCACGGCGCGCCTTTCGACAATCGACAGAGAAGGCCGATGCGCGTCGCCGCCATGCGACGGCGTGCGAGTCCAGAACTTTCAACGGCTGTCCGGCTGGATTATGGGCACTATGCGGCCTGGCGATTGTCGTGTCGTGGCTCGCCCTGCCGGTCGATGTCGCCTCACCGGTATCGACGACCGTGACAGCCGCCAGCGTCGTCTCGACGCTCGTACTGCTGGCGCGACTGCGACAACGGCGACCGACTCACAGCAGCCTCTGAATCTCCGATCCGTTCCGGTCGATAAACGGATCACGGCGCGGCGGCGGTCAAATTGATCGATAATTACCGCGCCCCCTATGAAACATCTGAGCCTGCTGCTCGGACTCGCGACCCTTGCCTGCGTCGGATCGTCGGTTCGCGCACAAGGGTCTTCCACAGACCTTCCGCTCGCGAATGCTTCGGAACCGGCTGCCGCCCAGGCCGTCACCGAGTATTCGCACGCCCGTCTGGACCTGGATCTCGCCGCGATTCAGATGTTCCGGCCGGAGTACCCCTTCTGGCAGCACATTTTCACGATTCCCGACGGACGAATTGCGTTCGGCAGCGCCCAGGACGGACGGTTATTGGCGATCTTTCCCAACGTCGGCGACTGGGCGCGAGATGGTGTCTGGGAAGAGCAGGGGCTGAATGAGCTCCTGAATGGACGAACCCTTCCCAGGGATTTGGATGCGCGGCGCGACGAGGTCGTTCGTCTGCTCACGCCGGTGACCGGTCCTCTGGTGCACAACCCGACACGCGGGGAGTTCCTGACGCCGAATGCGCGGCGTTACGGCAGTTTCCTCCAGGAATGGGGGAAGATCTACGAGCGGTTTGGCGTGCCGGCAGAGATAGGATTGGCCCAGGCCATCCTTGAATCAGGTCTCGACGGGCGCGCCCGCTCCCGCGCGCGAGCCGTCGGCTTCTGTCAGTTCCTGAGCCGCAACTGGGCGTTTCTGAACAAACTGTCGCCGGCCGTGCTCGAGGCCTACAACCAGACGACGCAGGCGCCGTACTGCGCTGCCTACCTGTCGATCCTCGCCACGATGTACGGCAGCTTCATTCC
>Ga0126377_10003674_pt1 | contig 10939 bp, 14 predicted proteins | sample PanSoiMetPlot_22_FD_92647 | JGI IMG/M metagenome (GOLD analysis project Ga0126377, IMG submission 92647) | Tropical forest soil microbial communities from Panama - MetaG Plot_22 | ecosystem: Environmental > Terrestrial > Soil > Tropical forest > Bulk soil | place: Panama | collected 2016-02-17
GATCGCCTGCTGGAGCGGCGTCGAGATGGCCGTCTCCGGGGGTTCCGCCATCTGGCCGATCAGCCCTCGGACAAGCTGGTCGTACGGCATCTGGAGACGCGCTGGGGCGTGCCGCGACGACAGCCCCTTCTCCCACTGGTAGCTGGACCCCTTGCCCCCGAATGCCATGAGCATCCTCCTCGAGCGCCGGGGCAGCGGCGTCCTGCGTCAGCCTGCGGACGAATATCACTCTATCGAAAACGTATCCATGCCGCTCGACCCAGCGGGCGTAGGCGTCCAGCCGAGTCCGTCGGGCAGCGTACAGCGCGGTCGCGGCGTGCCGCCGCGCCCACACGCACATGACGTCACTCAGCATCGTCGGGGCCTCACCAGCACCCGCCCGCGCCCAGGCCCAGGTCACAGCAGCGGTGATGGTGTTCGGGAGGTCGACGTACACCTTCGCAGCCGACCACGCCGTGAGCGCCCCGTCATCGAGCGCCACCCAGATCCCGGCGTGGGGACGCTGCGCGAGATACTTCGTGAGATCGACCCACGCCTCCTCGATCGTCTTGTCCAGCTCGAACTCCTTCGCCATCGAGGGGATGGTCGCGCGGAGCTCGTCCGCGAGGAGGTTGAACTGCGCGGGCGTCTCGATCTCGTAGATGTTGATCATGCGTTGCGCGGGGACATCCGGAGCCAGAGCGTCCAGCGGGTCATCGATGCCGCCGTCCCGGTCGAGACGAGCGCGCCCTGCAAGGCGACGGTGATGATGTTCTCCTGCGGCACCCCTGCCGCGTCCGCGAACTGGCCACGCAGCGGATACGGTCCCATCTCCACCTTCCCACTACTCGAAAATGTCTTCGTCCCCAACGTGATCAGCGTGCCGTCGTCCTTCTGGTACGTGATGGTGGCCGCGACGGCGGGCCCGCCGAGCACCACGTAGCCCGCGCCGTAAACGGCCCACCGCTCGTCGGGCAGCAGCTTCCGGAGCTGGTCCCACGGGATCGAGAACCCGCCGACGACCGTGGGCGTTGTCGTGGAGATCGACGCCACGGCTCATCCCCAGAACGCGGTCGGCTTCACTTCCGTTACTGCCGTGATCCGCCCCTCCGCGTTGATCGTGATGCGCGCAATCCGGGTCGTGCTCCCGTACGTGCCCGGTGTGACCCCCGTCGCGGCCACTGGTCCCGTGGCGATCCACGACGTGCCATCGGACACGTAGAGCATCTTCGTCGTCGTGTTCCAGTAGGTGTCGCCAGCGACCCCGACAGCCGGGGCACTCGCGTAGGGCGCGGCGTTGGTGATGCCGTACGCACGCATCAGCCGACCACCACGGCGCGGTAGCCCGCCCCGAGATTGGGATTGTAGCGGATCGTGACGGCGTTGACGGTGGTCGCATCCCAGTCGACCTCGACGGCGGTGTAGGGCGTCGCGCCGTTCAGCACCTGCACATGCACGTCGCGCGTGTTCAGGTTGTGCGTCACGGTTTCCGGGCTTGCCGTGCCCGTCAACGCCGCCGCAAATTTCTTCGTGACCCCGGTAACCGCCGTGTTGACGTAGGCTTGGGTTGCAATGACCGTCGTATCGACCGCGACGGAATCCGCCGCGACGGTAATCCCCGTCCCGGCGCCGACGTCGAACGTCGTGCCCGTCAACGTCAAACCGGCGCCGCCGATATAGCTCGCGGGCGCGCCAAACTGCACCCACGTCAGCGCCGTCGTGTCGATGGTGATCGGCGCATTCGTGGTCATGACCCACGCGGTATCAGCTTGCGTCGTGCCTTCAGAGATGAAGACCGCCGCTTGCAGGATATCGGTCGACGTCGCCGCATCCGTGGCGCGCGCCCACGCGCCCGATGCCGCGACCCAGATACCATTCTGCGAGCCGGTCGTTTGGTTCTTGAGCAGAATGCGGTCGTTTGCGATGGGCGTCACGCCGTCGATCGCAGTCAGGCCAGTGAGCGCCACGTTTGCCGTCGATGCGAGCCGACAAGTATCCTTCCACGAGAGCCCATTGATCGCGTTATCGACGTACATTCTCGGAACTGCATCCGAGTTGCTCAGTGGCGACGCAACGTTGGTGATTCGAAAGCCACCCAAGTTGACGTTTGCGGTGGGTAACGCCAGCGCGGAGAGGGGGATCGTGGAATGCGCCGCTGCATCATGCGTCGGATTGCCGTGCGTGTGATCGGAGCGGGCGATGTTGACCGACGCCCCGTTGCCCGAGGACGCGCCAAAGGTCGTCTCGGCCGTGACCGTGCCGAAGGCGGGCATGCCGTGCTTGTGGTCGTCGCGCGCGTAGGCGGTGCCGACGCCGACGACGGGGGCGTCGCCAATCGCCTGCGTCGTGACGGTGCTGGCGGGGGTCAGCCCCGCGCCGGACTTCGCCGCGACCCACTGCGTGCCGTCGTACCAGTAGAAGGTGTTGTCGGTGGAGTTGAAGTACATCAACCCCTTCACGGGCGAGGCGGGCGCGGAACCGAGGTTCTGCATCACCGCATTGCGGAGCTCGTTCTTGACGAGATCGACGGCACCGTAGATGGTCGGCATCACATCCCCCCTAGGTCAGGTACGCTTCGCCGCCGACCGCCGCCGAGAACGTGAGCTGCACGGTGGTGTCACTCAGGTAGTCCAAGGCTCCGGGCCAGATCGCCCGCCCGGTCGAATCCACTGCCGTCACATTCGGCCGGAAGGACAGGTTGTGCGTGATCGCCCATGTCGTCGCCGCCGTCGCCTGCACATGGCGGTACGCGAGCGCCGCAGCGGTCCCGCCGCGTTGGAAGGAGACGATGACATCCTGGTTGTTCTCAGGTGCTCCCCCGGCACCTTGGGAAATGCCGGTCACGGGAACCTCGAACCATGTCCCGTGATCGATCACCGGGGCGCGCACCTGAACCTTCGCCCACTTCGACGCGTCCGTGCGCGTCTGCATCAAGAGCACATCGCCGGGTGCGGTCGTGACGAGGAGATTATGTGCGTCACTGCCGGATACCGTGGTGGTCGAGAAGCGCAGCATCGTCGGTGCCGCCGACACGTCGGGCGAGAGGTTGCGGACACCGGGGTCGGTGGTGCCGTCTGCGACCCGCCAGTTCCAGGTTCCTGACGTCGCCTGCGTGACGGGCGGATCGGCCCACACCGTGTCGTAGTCGGTGCCCGTCTGCTTCTCGAGCACCTGCCCCGCCGTGCCCCCTGCTGGCACTCCAGGCCCCGCCGGTCCCGTCGGTCCCGCCGGTCCTGGCGGTCCCGGCTCGCCAGCACCGCCGCCGCCGTCACCGAGATTGAAGGGCAGCACCACCTCGCCGTAGTTCACGGCTTGCTCCAGCGCACGCACACGCTGGTCGACGGTGCCCGTCCCGGTGACCTTGATCGTGTTCATCCAGAGGCGATCTCCGGGTCTGCGCCGTTCGGTCCCACCGGCTCGCCCATGCCGTCCAGCAGCTCGCGCACGGTGCCGATGGCTCCCTCGAGCTGGTGACAGGCAACCTCCGTGTCGCGCGCCATCCGCTGCGCTTCCTGGAGTTGCAGCCGCTGCCGCATGAGCCGGTCGGTCAGGAGTTCGAGTCGGCGGGTGAGTTCGTCACGGGTCATGCGGCCTCCAGCACGGCGACACGTGTCGCCAGTTCCTTCACGGCGTTGACGAGCGCCAGCAGGATGTTGCTGGTATCAAGGGTCTTCAGCGTGACGGGCGCAGGCTTCGTCACGCCTTCTTGCGTGACCGCTGGCTCCCACTGCATCTCGCCCACGCATTCCGGCATCACCTGCTCGACTTCCTGCGCGATGTAGCCGTAGCAAAGGATATCGTTGTCGATGCTGCCAAACTCGCCATTGTATTTGAAGCAGACCGGGCGCAGTTGCGTGATCGCATCGAGGCCCGCGTCGTAGTTCGCGACGTTCCGCTTCATGCGCTCGTCAGAAGGATTCGCCCATGTGGTCCCGGTTTGCTTGGTTGCAGTCGGCCCGAGGATCGTGAGGTTGCCGACATTGCTAAGGTTCAGCAGATTCGAGAACGCGGGCGCTCCTGCCGTCGGCGGAGCACGCCAGACTGACAGCGAATCACCGATATCCAGCTGTAGCGTCCAACTCGGTTGCACCGCATCGTCCGTTGCGGTGCCCGCAAGATTCGCGTTCAAGCGCATGGCAAACGATGGTGACGTTGTGAGGCCGATGTGCCCCTTCTGCCCTGCCCCGCTGCAGGTGATCGCATCTCCACCACCTTGACGTGGGAGCGTCAGGGTGCCCGTGCTGTCGAGCGAGAGCAGCGCCGTGCCTGTCACCGTCCCTGGCGCAACTCGCTGCACCTGGAATAGGTCTGCGGCAGCGGACGCCATCACCCCCCACGACGCCTTACTGACGTCGTCCTGAACCCATGCCGTCGCCCCGGCATTCAAGGTCGCGTTGCACGTAAGGTAGTCGGTGTCGCCGACGGGGTTCTGCACCAGCCGCCCCTTGATGGTGCGATTCCCGAAGGTCACCGCAGTCGGCGTCGCCGGGATCGCGACGATCTTCGTCGTATCGGTCGGCGTGAGCGTCGCCCCTGACACCACCCACAGGTCCATGCCGCCGAGCGGGACCGTCCAGACGGTGCCATCCCAGGTGTAGGTGACGCCGTTCGTGCCGTTGTATATCTGCCCCACCGTGGGGCTGTTCGGGAAATCGAGTGCGGCCATCACGCGCCTACCTTCCCGGCGAGTTCCTTCACCGCGTTCACCAGCGCGACGAGGATCGGATGCATGTCGAAGACGAGCACATCGTCGGTGTCTTCCTCATCGGCGGGATCGAGCTTCATCCGCGTCGTCGTCACGCATTCGGGGAAGACGTCGCGGACCTGGGCGGCGTCGAAGCCGTAGCAGACCGGCCCGTCAGGCTGCGCTTTCAGCCGGTAGGTGATCGGTTCGAGCGCGAGGATTTCCTCTAGTCCCGCCACGTACGCGCTGATGTCGTTCTTCAGGCGCGGGTCGGAGGGGTTCGCCCACGTCGTCCCGCTGGCTTTTTGGCCGACGCTGCCACTGATGGTGAGATTCCCGGTTGTACCATCCATCAGGAACGGAGCTGTCGTCACATTACTAGTCGATCGCACCTGGTACCCGAGCGCTTGGCCTCCCGCACCCGCTTGGAGATAGAGTCGCCCACCGGGCTTCGCCGCATCGTCCCGCGTGCTGCTCGTGGGATCGAAATTGTACGTGAGTTCGATCGTGTCGAACGCTTGAATGTGCCAAAACCGCGATTTCGCACCCGAGGTACCCACTACGGTTGCGAGCGTGTTCGCTCCCTGTAAGTAGAGAGCCCCTATGTTGTCGAGCGTGAGCAGGTTCGTGCCAGCCTTCACGATGCGGAGTGCCCCATCATAATTGAAGCCAAGAAACCCATTCACTGCACCCGCCGCCGAGATGTTCGTGAACGACATCTCTCCACCAGAGGGAAGGTTGAACGTCCATGCATCCTTCGTCGGATCATCGCGTTGCCACGCCGCCCCGTCGAAATAGCGGTTGAAGCTCATCCACATCCCATCTAGGCCCGGCAGGCCACCGAGATGCGTTTTCATGGTCCGAGAGCCCAAACTCAACGAGTGCTGATCCGCACCGCTTGCCGTTGGCCCAGGAATCACGACCCGCTTCGTCGCATCGGTCGGCGTGATGGTCGCGCCCGACACGCTCCACGGGCCGACCGACGACGGCACGGCGGGGACGAACTGCTTGGAATTCCCGTCGTCGTAGTAGATGAACAGATTGCCGTCGGGATCGCTGCGCCACCAGAGTTGGCCGACCTGCGGCGTCGCGGGCGGCGTCGCCCCGGCGAACGTGCCGCCGGTCCCCAAGATCAGCCCGTTCCCGGTGGCATTCACCACGACCGTCTTGTTCGCGTCGCTCGCAATCGGCACCGGGGGCAGCGAGGGCAGCACATCCGTCGCGCTCAACTTCGCGCGGCTGACGGCACCATCCTTGATGTTCACCGCATCCACGCCGCCATTCCAGGCGCTGTAGACCGTGTCGAGATCGGCATCGACCTCGTTCGCCATGATCGGATCCTGGTTGCCCGGTGCGGCGGCCACTTCCGCCACGTAGCTGCGCGTGCCGTACGTCTTCACCGGTCGCTGGATGGTGGCCATTCCCTCTCCCCTCTCAGATCGCGCTCCAGTTTCGCTGGTTCCACGCCATGGCGTTCCACATCCCCGCATTGATCGGCGTGACGATCAGGCGGGCATTCGTCAACCGATCGCTCGCCATCGCCTGGCGGAAGGCGAAGCCGCGAATCCGGGCAAGGCCCTGGAGCACCTCAAACCGGAAGCGGTTGTACTTCCCACGGGCCCGGATGGCGTTCTCGCTGCCACCGGGTGATAGGCGACATCGCTGGCAGTCGGGCACGTTCGCGAACAGCGTCGTCAGGTTCTGCTCGTAGCCAGGGGTGCCGTAGACCGCCGCCTGCCCGGTGAGTCCATCGTTGATGCCTTCGCGCGCGAGGCAGCTCACCTGCACGATGGTCGAGGGGAAGAGCGGCTCCCAGTCGACCTTGATGGCGTCGATGTAGCGATCCGCCGGGAGCGCAAAATCCTTCGTGTCGACGTAGATGCCGGGGCGAGGATTGGACGGCAGCAGCTCGCCCAAGATGTTCCCGTCGACATCGACCACGATGTGCGTCCACGCGGGAGCGCCGACGCCGGTTCCGATATGCACCAGCGTGTGGTCACGTCCGATGGTCCGGTTCTCCAGATGCTGCCAGCCCCAGCCCTCCGTCAGCGGATTGTAGTAGAAGAAGCCGTCGTTCGGAGAGGGGTGAGCAATCGTCGGCACCATGAGTGCCCGGAGCCGGTGGTGCCAGATCAGCCGTGGCACCGTCTGCGGCAGACCGACGGGCGGATCGATCTGGTAGGAAAGGAAGCGCCAGATCTTCGTGCCAATCGGAGTCTCGAGGCCCATGTAGACATTCGAGTACCCGACCGCCGCCGTCCCATAAGGCGTCTCTCCGATGAGCGGCGTCGTCTGCGCGTAGAAGGCTGGCGACGCTCCCTGCTTCGATCCACCGTCCGCGGCCGGGTACATGCCCACGTACGAGCGCGTGAAGGGGGGAATGTTCCCTGACGGGGCGAGGGCGTAGAGCGCGGCGCGGGTGAAGATCCCCAGCGCATTCGCGTTCAGCTGACCTACTCCGACGATGCCCGAAACAGAATCATCGAGGACGGCATCATCAGCGGCATTCGTGATCGCTGGCGTCCAGACCGTCGTGCTGTTCGAGTCGCTGATCTTCACCCGCCGCATATCCGCCTGCGACGTGCCCCACGCGGCCCCGATGAGGAAGCCGCCAAAGGAGACGAGATACGCGCAGCGGAACGTCGTCCCCTGGATCAGCGTCGAGTACGTGCCGGTCCCGTTCCAGCGGAAGATCGAGTAGCCGACGTCGCCGCTCCCGACCGTGATGCAGAGCCAGCCATCGAGGAACGCACTCATCGGCGCGGTCTGGTGCGTCTTGTAGCGGGTCGGGCGACTCCCGACGCCATCCCAGGGGATTTCCGTCGTGCCGACCTGCGTGCCGTCCGACTTGTAGAAGTAGACGGGGGCGGGGTCGGCCCCGGTGGTGTCGTACGTCAGGATGAGCAGCGCCGTCGCGGGGCTGAACGGATTCATCAAGCAGCCGAAGACGGTCTGCGCGGGCGTCTTCGCGGCGAAGAACGTCGCCGGGATCAACTCATGGTAGATCGGGAGCGGGATCGCGCCCTGCTCGTCGGGCAGGAAGCCGTTGCACCAGGACCACTCGTTGTCCGCGATGGCCGACGGGAGCGCGTTGAAGTTCAGCCCGCCGCCGAACGTGGGGACGGTGACCCACTCGCTCGCCACGGATCAGGCTCCCCGCGAGGTGGTGCCCCCCGCGAGCATGGTCGTCTTGTCATCGAGGATCACGCGCGCGAGCATCGACTCGAACATCTGCCGATGCACGCTCGAACGTTCCTCTTCCTGGAGGTAGGCATACGCATCCGCGAGCGCGCCCATGCGAACGACGTGCGGATACCGCTCCGTGAAGAAGTTCGAGTCGTCGGGCGTCGAGAGCGGGAGCTGCTGGCGGTAGTAGTCGAGGACGAGTTGGAGGTCGACCGACGGCACCGGGAGCAGGTAGAGTGACTGTCGCCAGATCGCGTAGCAGACGGGCCAGCCGACTGGCGTCCCCGCCGGGGCCACCTGCGGGTACTCCGGATCGCGGAGCCCATCGACCGGCTTCTCCACCCGGATCCACTCGTCCCGCAGCGTCTTCTCCATGTAGGCGAGGAGCGGGACACTGCCCGTGTCGGTCTGCTGGTAGATTGCCTTCTGGGCGACGAAGTCCACCGGGAGCGACATCGATTCGGTGTTCGCGGCGTACGACAGCGCCACCGAGGTCGTCTCCGCGCCCCGCCAGAGGTGCGCCTCTTCCATCAAGCGCACGGCGGCGTTGATGCACTCGTCGCAGATCGGGTCGGGCAGGACGGCGGGGTTGGCGTGGGTCGCCGTCCAGGTGCGAAGGTCGTTCCGAAGTGTGTTCAGGGTCGCCATGGCGTGCGGCTTTCCGCCCGCCACAGCCGCTGGGCGTCAGAACGGGCGGCGAGCTCCCTTCAGTCTGCTCCGAGCGGGGTGCTGCGTGCGGGCTGGACCTCCGGACCCCGTCCACCCCGGTTCGAGTCGTAGGGCGCAGCGGGATTTTCGGGGGCTGTGTCCTGATCGTCCGTCAGTCCCTGTCCTTCGGGAACCGTGCCCGTCCCGGTGCCGTCACCGATCTTTGCCATTGCTCTGTCTCCTCACATGCCGAGTACGACGAACCGGATCGTCCCGCCGTTGCCGATCGCGGCTGCAGTCAGCGCAGCGCCTGCGGCGTCGTACACCATGACCTTGTTCGTCTTGCCGTCCCAGATCGCACTCAGGGGCACGAAGGCACTCGCTGCCGTCCAGCCACTCGCATGGATGACGGCGAGCACCTTCGAGAAGCCCATCCGGCGGAAGTCGCTCGAGTCGAGCTGGATCGTCCCGGCGGGATTGATGACGTTCGCCGCCGTGGTGAGGCCCATGTCGAGGACCGACAGTTTTGCCCCGTTGTTGATGTTGAAGATGCGGCGACCCTGATCGATGGTCGAACTGAACGTCGCGTTCGCGCCGAGTGCCATCAGGACTCTCCCTTCTCCTCCTTGCCCTCGTCCTCCTTCGGGAGATCCTGCGGCGGGACCGGCGCGTCCATCGGTGGCGCGGGTGGCGGTCCTTCGCGCCGCACGCCCTCCGCAGGCGCGTCGGCGGTATCGGGAGGACGCTCCTCTTCCATCTCCTCGTCGTCGGGCGGGAGATGCTGCTCCTCGTCCGGATGCTTCTTCGCCATGATCAGCCTCCACGTCCACGGACGAAGCCACGGCTGCGCTCGTCCTCGGTCGGAGCACGCGACGTCTGTGACTTCGGCGCGGGCGATGCGTCCTGCAGGAAGTCGTCCCAGTCGGACTGCGGCACATCGGCCACGTCCTGGCGGAACGCGTTGAACCCGTTCGACTTGTTCACCTGGGCGGGCGTGGTCTGCTTGTTCCACTTGACCCCGCTCGAGGCATCGCCAGCAGCCATCGATCAGCCTCCGTACTCGCGGATGCCCTTGAGGCGCGCGTGCGCCGACTGCAGCGGCACGGTCGACGGCGAGTTCACATCCGGGGTGACGCCGGTGCAGTGGATCTCGAACCCGCACTCCGTCAGGAACTCGTCGCGGCTCGCGTCCTCACCAGGCGACTGGCGGTTCCGCAAAAATCGTGTGTCGTCCAAGAACCTGTAGACGAGCTTGTCCGGATCGATGACGAACAAGTCATAGCGCCACGACGGGTTGTCCGTCATCAAGGGGTGGTTGTACAACATGAGGGTTCCGAAGGGAGTAATATATCTCATCAAATGGAACCCGTAGGTATCGTCCGTCGGCGCGAGCTCGATCCTGGCCTTGTTCTTCGCCAACTCGTTCAGGACGAGCAGTGCGCCGCTCCCGGCAAACGCGAGCTTCTCGCGCGAGCCGTAGCGGAAGGCGACCTCGAGGAACTGATCCCAGAGCTTCTCGGTGAGCGATCCGGGCGGGTTGAAGACCGTCAGATCGGTGTTGACCGACATCGTGGTGGTCGTCACCGCCGGGAGCCAGTTGAGGAACCCGCGCGTGGTGCGGAGCGGCTGTCCCTGGGACGTGATGTCGAGCGGGCCCGACGCCGAGGTGAGGGAGATTATTTCCTCTCTCTCCCCGAACAAGAACGCCTTCTCCAGCTCGATCGAGTGGATCTGCAGCGCCTCGCGCTTCGCCTCGCGGTACGGACCCTCGTCGTCGTAGCGGAGCCGGGTCTTCCGCGCCGTGCGAGTGAGCGACAGCGGCGTGCGGAAAATTTGCGTGAAGTTATACTGCCTGACCGGCTTGTAGGCGATGGCGGTGCCGAGCTGCGCGCCTTCCGGGTTGCCCGTGCCGATGATGACGAGCGCGTCGCCGGTGCCGACCGCGCCACCCGTGATGGCAGGGTTCGTGACGAACTTGTCACCGATGTCCCGGCGCACGCGGATCGAGGTGGCGGTGACGGCAGTCACCAGCATCGCTTCCTCGGTCTTCTCGTTGAAGACGACGTGGCCGACCTTGTAGATCGACACGTCGTTCGCGTTCGTGCCGTCCGGGTACATCTTGAGATAGGCGTCGGCGGTCTGCCCCGCCGCGACGCTCGCATCGTCGGCTGGCGCATCCGCAGCGCCTGCGCCCCGGATGGTACCGCGCTGGATCGGCAATCCCTTCTCGAACCAGTGGTACTGGGGATCGTCGGTGGGCTGATCTTTCAGCTTCGACATGAACGCCGTCAGCGGCGCATCCCCGTTCGGGAAGTACAGCAAGATCCCCTGACGCCAGTTTTGCGGGCGCTCGACGTTGCTGAACGTCCCCGTGCCCCTCATGCCCAGAACGGCCATGTGCTCCCTCCGTCCGGACGCGCGGGCAGGCGCGACCGCTCATCA
>Ga0126377_10003675_pt1 | contig 10939 bp, 16 predicted proteins | sample PanSoiMetPlot_22_FD_92647 | JGI IMG/M metagenome (GOLD analysis project Ga0126377, IMG submission 92647) | Tropical forest soil microbial communities from Panama - MetaG Plot_22 | ecosystem: Environmental > Terrestrial > Soil > Tropical forest > Bulk soil | place: Panama | collected 2016-02-17
AATAGGAGTGTCGTCATCACGATCATCGATGCGAATCCTGAGTCCCGGCTAGCGTATGAGAAGATCGGTTCTGACAGATGCGCCTGGCGGAACTTCGGCTGAGGAGTAGATATGAAGGCCACATTGCGCTCCGTTCACCCGGTGTTGATGGTTCGCGATGTCGACGCAGCCGTCGAATTCTACGGACGGCTGGGGTTCGCGCTGGTCTTCAGCAATTCCGCGACCGAACCTACCTATGCCGGGATCCGACGCGATGGGGTCGAGCTCCATCTGCAGTGGCACGACGCGGCGGAGTGGACGTATCCGAACGACAGGCCTACCTACAGATTTGTCGTGGAGGAAGTTGACGGATTGTCGGACGAATTCATGGCTGTCGGCGGGCTGGATCGCACGCTGGTCGGCGACACGGCATGGGGCACAAGGGAATTTCACGTCCGCGACCCGGATGGGAACGGGCTGCAGTTCTACAGGAGTCTTTGATGCTGTCCGCAATCGGCATCCTGGCGATTGTGGCCGAATGGATTTTCTGAGGCGCCGAAGAAACTGGTACCGGGATACCGTGGCTATTCTTGGTGTTCCACTGATCGCCGTGGTCTGTTTCGAGATCGGTTGGGCAATGGTTCATTACTACTGGCCATGGATCCGCACTTGGTATTCAGGGTGACATTCCCGAGGAACGAGATGCTCGGCATTCATGACTACTGGCTTTTCGTGGCGACCGGTGTGTTGCTCAATCTCACGCCGGGCCAGGACACCTTCTACATCCTCGGGCGGAGCATTGCCGAGGGAACACGCAGTGGCGTGGCCTCGGCTCTGGGGATCTCCGTCGGCACGTTGGTTCATACGGCGATGGCGGCCGTGGGTTTGTCCGCGGTACTCGCTACGTCCGCATCGGCGTTTACAGTCGTGAAACCATGGGTGCTGCGTACCTGGTCTACCTCGGTGTGCGAATGATCATGTCTCCTCACACGAGCGAGCCATTGACGCACAACGTCCGGGGCAATGGCGTCATGGGCGCCTTTCGCGACGGCATCTTCACGAATGTGCTCAATCCCAAGGTGGCCCTGTTCTTTCTCGCACTGATGCCGCAGTTCATCGCGCCTGACAGCAGCACCAAGGTTGCGGCGTTCATTGCGCTCGGGTTGACGTTCGTGACTACGGGCACGATCTGGTGTCTCATCCTGGCGATCGCCGCCGGCAGACTGCGCAATTTCTTCGTGCGCCACCCGAGGGGATGGAGAGCCGTGTCGCAGGCGGCGGGCGGTCTTTTTCATCCTGCTTGGGCTGCGTCTCGCAGTGACGCGGCAGTAACGTATGGCTGCGATTGTGAATCACGCTCCGCAGCTGGTTCTGGTCTGTGTCGCACTGCTGAGTCCGCGTAAGGGGCGAGATCGATTGCCCCTCCACGACAACCCACGCACGTGACAGAGTGCGTGGCAAAGAGAATGTTGAACTGCGAGGTTCCGCATGTGGCCATTCAACAGGAAGTCGCCGGGCAGCCAGTCACCGGGAGATCATCCGGCGCCAGAGTTGCCCCCGGATATCGAATCGCAGTTCTCGATCCACCGACTCGGCGGCGAACCTCTGCCTGCCGACCTGCGGCTGTTGCTCAGCCACCGGGAAGCGCTCAGGGAACGCACAGGGATCGTACTCAACTGGTCCTCGGACTGGGCTCCCTGGCGAGACACGAGCTATCTGACGCCGGAGGATCTCGCCGACCCGGGTATTCGCGCCAACGTTCGGGCGATCGATGACGTGTGCCGTATGGTGGCATTCGTGATCGCAGACGAAGACAGCAACTATCTTGGCTATTGGCGCGGGCCTGAACATCTGCCAATCAGTCAGGCGCCCGTCGTCAGGCTCGACAACGAAGGACAGTTCGGCTTCTGCGGCACGGAGAATATCGCCGGCGCCATCCTGGTTCGTGGGCGTGTCGGTCCGTTCGAGGATTTCCACCACTGGCTGCAGTCGTTGGGTGTGGCATCGCTGCCGACCGGGAAACATGACGTGCACGACGTCAAATTGCGACCGTCGCCGCAGGAGCTGCATGAGCAGCTGTATGAAAGGTACCTTGCTGCTGATGACGCATCCTGACATCCCTCTCGAGCCCATTTGCAGGAGAGAGGGCGCGCATCGCCAGGAATTGTCGTCGCCGTCATACAGCACCCATTTCGGAGGTCCGTATGAAAACTCCGCGAACCCTCGTCGCACTTACGGTGATCAATGTGGTGCTTTTCGTCATCACGATGGCGGATCACCTGCAACCGGCGCTTGCTGCCGGTTCGCTGCCCATCCTGCGAGGCAGCGGGCTCGAGATAGTGGACGGACAGAATCGCGTTCGCGCCAGCATCAGCCTCATTCCCGCGGGCGCATCATCGGGCGACAAGGAATCCGCTGAGACAGTGCTGCTGAGGCTGATTACGGAGCGCGGGCGTCCGTCCGTCAAACTTGCTTCCTCCGAGCCGGCCTCCGGCCTGAGTTTTGCCGGGCCGACCGGCACGAAGGACACTTATGTGATCCTGCAGTCGAACGGGAATGTCAGCTCCCTGAAGCTCCGGAACGAAGGTGGCGCGGAGAAAGTCGTTGCGCCATAGTTGCGCCACGGGATCGGAGAACAAGTCCGAAGCGGCGCCTTTGTCCTGGCAAGGGTGAGAATCTGGCGAGCACAGAACAGTTTCTGATCCAGACGCACATGCCTGGCAAGAAGGAGAAACACATGCTCAGGTGGACGGCACTATTCCTGCTGATCGTGACCCTGCCTGTGCTGGCGGAGGATCCGCAGCCGAAGAAGGAACCGAGAAGCAAGATCATCATCATGCTTGATACCAGAGTCGTGGCCGGCAAGAAGCTGAAAGGTCCCGCAGCGGAGTACCAGCCCGACAATGATCCGAACACGATCGAGCTCGTCATCCTCGGTCCGAACGATGAGGGGCCGAGTCACGTATCCGAGGACGGCGAAGTCATTTTTCAGCGTGGCACTCACGCCTCGCAGGAAGAAGTGGACTCGCTGCTCGACCAGGCATTCGAGATCCGCGTGAAACGAGAGAACGCTGGTACCTGACATGCGCTCGGAGGGAGGCGCGCAGACCAACCTGCTGCCGTAGCGATGCTCAGCTCAATCGATATCACTTGAATGCCAAGGCGTCCGACGTTTGCAGTGCTGAAGGACATCGACGACTTTGCTCCCGTACGCGGGAACTGGCGTCGTCTCGATGAGCTGCTCGACGAGCTCTGGTCCGAGGGCGTGTCGGAAGGACAGCTCCCCATCCTGTTCCGGGTGTTCGAGCGCTTTCCTGAAGACGACGGCGCCGGTGTGCTCTGGAGCATCGTGCATGGCGTGGAGTCGTTGTCGTTCAACTACGAGCCGTTCCTGCGGCAGTCGCTGGCGCGACAACCCTCGTTCATGGGAAGCATCATGCTGGAGCGCCTGGAGAAAGCGAACAGAAAGTAGTGTGAGGTCCGCAGGCGCTGCGTGCCCGCGCTGGGAACACCAGTTGAGCGGCGGAGAGCAGTGCCTCACAGGCATCGATTGCAGTGGAGATAACAAGATGAAGAAAGTACTGATTTGCCTGACAGCTCTGCTTTCTTTCGCAGCAGCGGCGGACAACATCGAAACACCCGCCTTCAAGCTGAAGCTCGGAAGTGACTGGAAGAGTGAGCAGACGACCGACCCGGAACAGCAATCCTCCTATTCCCGGAAACTCGATGTTGGCATCACGGCCTCGTACATGCTGATCGATGCCAGGGGGGACACAGAACGGATCGCGAACAAGCTGAGGGACTTTCGTCTTGCAGGCGAAGAAGCGGCTGGCGAGCACTACAACGTCACCATGACAATTGCGGAACCGATCGTGCTGCCGTTCTCGAAGGGGCACCAGGTTGCCTACTTCGGTCATGACAGTGCCAACCGGCAATTTCGCTACCTCGGCCTGGTGATGGCCACGAAGATCGTCAGCCTGTATGCGGAGTCCAGAACGAAGTCCCAGCAGGAGCTCTCGGACATCTTCGATCAATTGATCCAGGGATTGAGCTACTGAGCGGTGTGCCGTCCCCACAAGAAATGTCTTTGGCGAGGGGCGTGATGGTACGGGCCTTGTCGGTCAGGAGGCCGCAACTACGACATGGACACACATGAACTGTCGGAATCGGAGTTCCAGCAAACCCTTGGACATCCGATGCGACGGCTCGGAGCGCATGAAGAGCCACCGTTCGATTTCTGGCCCTATTTCGATGCCATTCCCGCGGAGCACTTTGGCGCCCACGATTGTTCGGAGGGGGACGTGGAGTGGGTGTACCAGGAACCGACTGACCGGTTTCAGCATGTCCTCGTCAATTCGGGGGACAGGAATGTGTTCATGGTCCTCGTCCTGGACTGTACAGCGGGCAAGGTACATGGCCATCGCCTGCTCGACCTCAACAAGGAGTACGGACTTGCGACCTGATGTGTCGTTGATCATTCGGATCCACGGACCGCGAGGATCGCTATGCCCAGCGCACTTCGCAATCGCCTGAGCCAGAAGCTCCGCGAGCTCGGCGTCGAGGAGCGAGCGTGGCCAGGACGCGATGACGGGTTCGCGTCACTGCTGTTCCGCGGACAGGAGTTTGCTCACTTCCACACCCATTGCGAGATCGACGTCCGGCTGGGAAAGGATGTGATCAGGCGCGAACGACTGGTTCATCCGTCGGACTCGACGGTGCATCCGGGTCGCTCGAGGAACTCTCCCTGGTATGAGATGAAAGTATCCAGCGCGACTGACGTAGACGAGGCGGTGCGACTCGTGCAGATCGCGATTCAGGGGCTTCGGGGCGGGAAGTGAACTGAAGGTTGCTGGCGAGGTGGAAAACAGATGCTTACTGAATGCCCTCACTGTTTCACGGACGTGCTTGCAAAGAGTGATGGCACGTGCCCGGCGTGTCAGGTGATAGTGGGCAACACGGCCGGTACTGATCCAGGACTGACGAAGGTGTCACTCAGACACGGCATGGCGCCGCTGCCAGGTATTTGTGTGACCTGCGCGCATGAAACGGATGCAAGGGTTCCTTTCAGCCGAAGGGTTCGGAACGCCCGATACTCGTCCAACCCGATGATGGGCGGCGGAGGCCTGGGGATCGGTCTCACGTGGCTTCTCGATCTTCTTTCGGGGAAGATGCACCAGGAGATCGTGCTGCGAATTCCGCAATGTGAGCGATGCGCCGCCGAGAAGCGCGAAGTCAGGATCAGGTCGCTGGATTTTGAGAACGCCGTGGCGACGTTGATCGTGCGCAGGGAATTTCGCGATGCGCTCGAGCGTGCGAGGTGACTTCGAGGTCGCCGAGGATCTGCCAAGGCGATGCTGATACCGAGACCAATGCAGTACCGCTGATGGCGGATCCGTTCGGGTGCGGTCCTCGAATGTCGCGTCTCGTTGTCATCCTGAAAAGCGGGGTTCACTGCCGCGGGCCATGGCAACTGATTTCGATTGAGAGCGACACTAAACCGAAAGAAGAAAACGTTGCTCGTTCGAAGAACGAGCCAGACATCCGGTGGCGGAGCGGACCAAGTGGAGCGAGATTTCCCGACTAGGCAATACACGCAGCGTGTCCCTGGTCTTTTCACGCAGCCAGGAGACCCGGGCCGCAGAGCCTGTGGCTATTCCTTGATATTCGGGACAGAAATCGCCTCTCGTCATGCAATTCCTTGCGACCGGAGGTGACGCTGCGGTTCAATAGGCCAGCGTAAATCCCCAATATCAGAATAGGAATCGGAGAATCCGCACAAGGTCTCACCTGCCGCAACGGCGGAGCTCCGATGACATGAAGGGCATGCAGCTCGGGCTGCTTGTTGGCGAAATGAACACGAGAAAACTCATGAAACAGTGGAGAAGCAGAGCGGGCAGTGCGCTCGTGGCAATTCTTGCCGGTCTATTCTCAGTGGGTGACTCTTCTCCGGTCTTCGCGGCCGATCCTGTCATTGAACCGTTCTATATTTTTCCTCCAGAGGGTTTGTATCAGTTGCCGCGCGGAGATCTGATCAAGGGGCCCGGCGGATTCCTGTACGGGACAACCGTCTACGGCGGACCTGCAAACACCGGGACCGTGTACCGACTCGCCACCGACGGTTCCTTCGTTCAACTTCATGCCTTTGGTGCGGTCACCGATGACCATGTCAATGCGGGAGGCGCATATCCGCAAGCGGGGGTCGTTTTCGGTAGCGATGGCAAGCTCTACGGCACGACTGTCTACGGCGGTGCTCATGGAGGCGGAACGATCTACCGGTTGACGTTGAATGAGTCAGGTTCCGCGACTGCGGAAACAGTTCACGAATTTTCCGACATCGATGGCGAAAAGAAGAATGACGGTGGCGCGAATTCGTATGCGTCGCTGGTGGCTGGAACGGACGGAGCATTGTATGGAGTGACGCAAGCCGGGGGCAGCGGAGGCAATGGCACCATCTTCCGGCTGACGTCGGATGGTCAGTTCACAACGCTGCACGACTTCAATGCCTTTGGTGTTTCGGTTGCGAATCCGGACGGAGCGCAGCCTATGTTCCGGCTGACGAGCGGGCTGGATGGCAACCTGTACGGGGCAACGGAAACAGGCGGCGAATATGGCTTCGGAACGATCTTCCGCATAACTCCAACAGGGGTATTTGCGACTCTGCATTCGTTCGGAGCAACACCGGATGAAGGACTGGACCCCATCAGCGTTACGTTCGGATCGGATGGTGCCCTGTATGGCCTGACCCAACTAGGCAGCCCTGCTGTGTTTCGCGGGATAGAATCAATCGGGACCATTTTCCGTTACACGGCAGCGAAAGGAGTCGAGACGCTGTTGTACTTCTCCAAGTACCCCGCTCGGCGTTGCTGCAGGGAAAGGACGGGTACTGGTATGGCACTGGTTTCGGCGCGGATGGCCGGGGCGTCGTCTATCGTTTCATTCCTGAGAAGTCGTACGAGGCGTTGTACGTCTTCGGTTCTGTTTACCGCGACATGTCGGTCCCAAGCTCATCGTTGCTGCAAGGGGACGACGGACACATCTACGGAACTACCAGCAACGGTGAATGGGAAAAAGCGAACGGTGGAATCTTTCGCCTGTCAGCCGCGACCACCGGGATCACGTCTTTGACCGTCAACCCCAGTGTCATCACGGTCGGACAGTCGGCGACTTTGACATGGTCCACGCCGCTGCAGTTTTGCTCTGCCTTCCGCGACTGGCAATTGAACCGACCCACCAGCGGTTCGGAAACCGTCACACCCGCAGCTCCTGGGCTCTACCAGTATCAGCTCTCCTGCACTGATAATGGACTGGGCGAAGATTCGAGGATAGTCTGGCTCAAAGTCAACGAGGCACCTCAGAAACCTTCCGCACCCGCGAATCAGGACAGCAGCCAAGGGGGCGGAGGTGGGGCGCTGAATGCGATTGCCTTGCTGATTCTCGGAATGACGTCTCTGACGCGATCACTGCGACCGACCAGATGGGCGCCCACCGCCGGTTGAACGTCAGCGTCGCGGGTATGCACTCACCTGATGCCTCTTCAGAGCCTGCACGCAGCAACAAGGTTGACGTCCGTCGCGAGACGGGAAAAATCAAATCCTTGCGCGCCTCGGAGCTCAACGAGAGATCGCATGGCCAACATATCCGCTGCTGGAAATTCGCCATTATCCGAACGTCTGCCCGGAACCTGGCGTCTGCTGTCGCGCGTCGACGTCGAAGCTTCCGGACTGGCGCATCCCGATCCTGCACTGGGCTCCGACCCTGAGGCGTTGCTGATCTACGACTGCGCCGGGAATTTCTCTGCCCAGTTCATGAAGCGCGATCGCAGCTCTGCTCCGGCGAGCGGATCGGCCAGTACCACCAACAACACACAGGCGAAGGGCGGCTACGACGCCTATTTCGGAACATACGTCATCGATGACGCGACGGGAGTCGTCACGCAGAAACTGGTGGGTGCATTGAGTGAGGCGCATGTAGGAGCAGTGTTGTCCCGACAGATGAATGTCCACGGCAACTCACTCGTCATCAGCCTCGACACCACGGCGTGGGACGGAACGCCCGTAACGCGGACACTGATCTGGGAGCGGGTCGGGTGACTTCGGACAGCCGCGCTCGGCACTCATCTGTCGCCAAAGCGTCACCCGTCCCGCCAATCGTCGCAGCCTGAACGGCTTTCATCTCATTCGCCATTGGCGCGGCTGGTCCGCGGCGTAGGCTCGGACGATGCTGATCAATCTGCGCGTCAATGGGAAGGAACACGCGGTTGATGTGGATCCGTCCACGCCGCTGCTGTGGGTGCTGCGCGACTACCTCGGCATGACGGGGACCAAGTTCGGCTGCGGCATCGCGATGTGCGGTGCGTGCACCGTGCACCTGAACGGCGCAGCGACGCGCTCGTGCCGGATTCCGATCGAAGCGGCGGCAAACGCAGAGATTCTTACCATCGAAGGACTGTCGGCGGATGGCAGTCATCCGCTGCAGCGTGCCTGGCTGGAGTTGAATGTGCCGCAGTGCGGCTACTGCCAGGCAGGGATGCTCATGGCCGCAGCCGCCCTGCTGAAAGAGAAGCCGCAACCCACCGACGAAGACATCGACGCCTACGTGACCAACCTTTGCCGTTGCGGTACGTATGTGCGCGTGCGGGCCGCCATCCACGAGGCGGCGAAGAAAAGCGGAACCAGTGCATGAGCGCTGAAGCACCCGAGACTGGTCCGCAGGATGCCGGGAGCGGCAGGAAGCTGAGTCGTCGCACATTCCTGATCACTACAGCTGCTACCGGCGGCGCGCTCACGATTGCCCTGCTGCTGCCGCGCATGCGCGGGAAGTCGGCGAGGCCCGGTAAACCCGCGGAAGTCGGTCCCTGGCTCACCATCGACGCCGACAGCAACGTTCTTCTGCGAGTGCCCATGCACGAAAGCGGCAACGGTGCGATGACCCTCGCTGCATTGCTCATGGCCGAAGAACTGCGCGCCGACTGGAGCAAGGTGCGCGCGGAGCCCATCGAGCTCAATCGCGATGCGCGCGAGAACAATCTCTATGCCGCCATCGACGGCAAGCTCTCGACGTTCTCGGGCCGATCGACCACGCCCGATACGCTGCGTACCCTGCGACAGGTCGGCGCCAGCGCGCGCGAGCGTCTGAAGGCTGCCGCGGCGCGTGAGTGGGACGTGCCCGTAACAGAAGTCGAGGCACGTGACAGCGTGCTCACTCATGTGCCCACCGGGCGGACGCTGCGTTATGGAGAGATCGCCGCTGCAGCGGCTTCGGTCAAGCTCGATCGCGAGCCCGAAGTCGATGCGCACCGGGATCTCGAACTGCTGCAGGGACGCGCGCCCGGAAAGCTTGTCGATGCACAGATCGTCAATGGCACTTCCGTGTACGGGATCGACGTCCAGGTGCCGGGCATGGTCTACGGCGCGTTGATGCAGTCGCCAGTGCACGGCGGCCGGCTCAAGCGCTATGACTTCGAAGCGATTCGTAACATGCCGGGCGTCATCGGCGTCGCCGTGGTCGATCCTGATGAGCCCCGCAAGCGCCTCAAGACACCGATCAACGACGGCGAAAGCCACGAGCAAAGCACCATCGCTGTGGTCGCCGAGCATTACTGGCAGGCGCGGCAAGCGCTCGAAGCCCTGCCGGTCGAATGGGATGACGGCGCGGGCGCACGCTGGAAGACAACCGAGGAAATGAACGCTGCCGTACTCGGGCGTCTCGATCGGCCGGGCGACAAAGTAGAAAAGGAAGACGGCGATGCGTTGGGTGTCGTGCAGAGAAGCGACCGCGTCGTCGAGGCCACGTATCTCACGCCCTTCTCAGAGCAGGCGCCGCTCGAACCATTGAACGCCACCGCACGCGTGACCGATGACAAGGTCGAAGTGTGGCACGGCGGCTCGATCCAGGCGCAATCGTTCCTGATCGCAGCCGAGGAGTCCGGTCGATCATTCGAGCAGATTCACCTGCATCAGACCATGCTCGGCGGTAATTTCGGCCGCCGCAATTTCGCTGATGACCTCCGGCTCGTCGTCGCGGTGGCGAAGAAATTCCCGGGACGCGCCATCAAGATCATCTGGTCGCGCGAGGAAATGTTCCGGCAAGGGCGCTATCGCTGGCTCACTGCAGGTCGGCTGCGGGCGGCGCTGGGCAAGGATGGGTTGCCGCAGGCATTTCATTCGCGATTGTGCCGCACGGGTTATGGCACTGCGGGCATCAGCAATATCGCCTGGACCAACGGCGCGATTCCGAACGTCCGGCTCGAGAACAGCGATCTGCCGCTGCACGTGCTGTGGGGTTCATGCCGTGCGCCCGGCTACAACTCTTACGCGTTCATGGCCGAAAGCTTCATCGACGAATGCGCCGTGGCCGCGCGCATCGATCCACTCGAGTATCGCCGCAAGCTGCTGGCTGGCTACCGCGATCCCGGCTGGCTCAAGTGTCTCAACGAAGTGGCGCTGCGCGCCGGATGGGGCGAGCCGTTGCCGAAGGGGCAGGGACGCGGCATCGCCATCAGCAACTGGGGCAACTGGGTGAGCAAGGATCTGATCGCCGGCACGACTGCCGCGGTAGTGGCGCACGTGGATGTGTCGCGCGCAGGTGAGCTGCGAGTACTGCAGCTCGACATCGCGTTCGATTGCGGGCGTGTCTTCAATCGCGACGCTGTCGAAGCGCAGATGCAGGGTGGGATGCTGTTCGGCCTCAACATGGCGCTCAACGAAGAGCTCAACATTGCCAATGGGCGCGTTGTCGAAGGCAACTTTGATACCTACCCGATACGGCGCGCAGCCGACACGCCGCGACTGCGTGTGCACTTCGGTGGGCTGAGCGGCCGGGACCGTTTCTCAGAAGTCGGCGAGCCGCCCGTGGGGCCGGTAGGTCCTGCGGTTGCGAACGCCATCTATGCGGCGGTCGGCAAGCGTATTCGTAGCATGCCGTTCCGCAAGCACGACCTCAGCTGGAGCTGACCGCGGCC
>Ga0126377_10003677_pt1 | contig 10938 bp, 5 predicted proteins | sample PanSoiMetPlot_22_FD_92647 | JGI IMG/M metagenome (GOLD analysis project Ga0126377, IMG submission 92647) | Tropical forest soil microbial communities from Panama - MetaG Plot_22 | ecosystem: Environmental > Terrestrial > Soil > Tropical forest > Bulk soil | place: Panama | collected 2016-02-17
AGTGATCGGATTGGCGGCTGCGCTGGCGCTGACGCGATTGATCAAGAGCTGGCTGGTCGGCGTGAGCGCTACTGATCCTTTGACGTTTGCGGGGATCGTGGTTTTGCTCACTGCAGTGGCGCTGTTGGCTTGTTACCTGCCGGCGCGCCGAGCTACGAAAGTAGATCCATTGATCGCGCTCCGTCATGAGTGAGTCCAAAACCGATGTCTGATCGCAACCAACAACGTTTCGCCAAACCACACCTCTGGCTGATCGCATTGGTCGGCGTGATCGTGCCACAAAGGCTTCGCACCGATTGGAGGCAGGAGTGGGAAGCGGAGTTACGTTACCGCGAACGGCTGTTGGCAAAATGCAAATTTGGCTTTGGGAGCCCTGGAGGGGCGACAGACCGACCTCAATCTGCCGCTCCTCCGGGGCTCCCGAGTTTTGGGATCGCAGTCCAGCGGTATCGCCGCCGGCTAATTTCCGGCGTCCTTCCGGGACGAAAACGCTTCCGCAACATGTGCGGAAACCTTAGGTTGAAAGGACTGGCTAAACTCACGGCGCCGCTGCGCGGTGGGAGCAGGCCAGGCAATCTTTGTAAATCTGGCGCCTGAAGCTTAATAGATGCTTGTTGCGCATGTGCTCGTCAAAAAAACTTTTAGTATGTGGCCTAATCGCGTTCGTAACAAAGCAATCAAAATTCGAGTCGCAGCATAAACTCAACGCGACGTGGAGCGCCCGTCCCGGTGGCGCCGGTGTTAATGATGTCGGTGATCTTGCCAAAGCTCGCGGAAGGCTTACCACCGCTGAAAGCGCCTAAGCCGGTCGCCGGATTGCTGTACATGGGATGGTTGAACAGGTTGAAAGCCGCTGCGCGGAAATTTAAGCCGAACTTCTCCGTCAGCTTGAAGGTCTTTGTGAGCGAACCGTCAATCTCATAGTTCCCGGGGCCACGGGCGATGAATCGGCCCAGATTGCCCCAGGCGCCTTTCGCAGGAATAGCGAACGCCGCTGGGTTGAGCCAGTTGTCAATAGTCTGATTCGCCGGGTAGAGCGGCACACCCGGAACGAGGTTCGGGCGCTGGCCGGAGGTGTTCCCGTCGGGCAGGTCCGAGGCCTTTCGCGTCAGCGTGATATTGAGTGGCAGTCCAGTGCGGGCGAAGGCGATGCCGGCCAGCGTCCATCCGCCCAGCATCTTAGAGGCAACACCATTGTTGTTCAGAAATGTCTTGCCGGGTCCGAAAGGCAACTGGTAGACGGTGTTTATCGTCACGGTGTGGCGGACGTCAACGTTGGTGTCGCTGCGGTCGCAGGCGCGGCAGCTTTGATTCTGGAAGGCCACGGATTCACCGGCGCCGATTGAAGCGTCGGTGATTCCGTGCGACCACATGTAGTTCATCTGGAAGAGCAGGCCGTTGACGAAACGGCGCTCTACAGAGGCCTGCAAGGCGTTGAAGTTGTTATTGCCGTCATTTTCCTTCAGGCCGAACGATCCGAACCCGGCCAGGGGGCGCTTGCCCGTCGTTGGATCAATCAGGTTGACCGTGTGCCTGGTGAAGAGGTGATGCCCCGCGCTGCCGACATAGCCGACCTGCGCCACAACATTGCCGGGCAATTGCTGCTGGATCACGAGGTCCCAGTTTTGGTAAGAGAGATCCTTGCGATGGCGGTCAATCGCTTTCGGGCTAAAGAGCTGATTCTTCGGATCCAGGAACGCCACTAGCGGATAAGACAACGCTGGGAAGTCTGACGAACTGAGTGAAAAACGAGGCACCGCGCTCTCCGCCGGGTCACTGAAATCGTCATTCTGGTTGCCGCCGTAATAGATGCCATAGCCGGAGCGGATGACAGTCTTCCCGTGGAAAACCGATGGCGCCCATGCCAGACCGATGCGCGGGCCGAAGTCTTTTGTGTTCGGATCATAGTACGGTGTGCCCTTCGGGCAGAAACCGCCGCAACCTTGAATGTCTACTACCGCGGATCGATTCAGAATCTCATGAACCACCGAGTAATACTCATAACGCAGGCCCAGGTTCAGCGTGAAATCAGGCGTGACTTTGAACTCATCCTGAAAATAGCCCTGGTAAAAAGTGCGACGGTTTCCGACTACCCCTTCGCCCTGCAGGTAAGTGGCCGAATCCGCCTTGTTATTGATGAAATCCTCCATCTTGGCGTAAGTGATCGACGAAGTGGTAAGGGTATTGCCGGAGTTATTGAGCTGGATGCGCCGGATATCTACGCCCGCTTTGAAGGTATGGCGGCCGCGAATCATGGTCAGGTTGTCAATGAAGGAGAAGGTGTTGCCGACCTCCGTATCCAGCGAAGTTCCGGTCACATCGTCGAAGCCGTCGATGCTGACATCGAGAGGAGCCGTCCCTATGCTGAAGGCATGGAAGTTGGCGCGGTTGAATCCGAATTTCCATTCATTGATCGTGCTTGGAGAGAAGCTGTGTTGTAACTGAAGGACCACATTCGTCGGGACATGTGGAGTTACGTCGTGCGACCCCAGAGCGTCCGTGGGGTTGTCGATGAAGGCGTCGTCGATGTTGTAGCGGGCATACATCGAGGTTTTGTTGGAAAACAAATAATCGAAGCGGAACATCCCGGCGTCTTCGCGGATGGTGTCGCTGGCTACCTTAGAGATCTGGTTCGTGAAGTCTACGCCGTCAACCGGCGTCCCACCGGTCGGGTAAGCGTCCAGGATCGGCTTGAGCGCCGGCGACGTTGCCAATACCTGGGAGCGAAACGCGGCGTTCGGGACGAAACCGATGAAGGTCTGGCCGAGACTCTGGCGCAAGCCTTCGTAGTTTACGTAAAAGAAGGCCTTTTCTTTCTTGATGGCGCCACCGAAGCTGCCGCCGAACTGATGCAGCGTGAACGGCGGAAGTCCGGTCGTCGGATCGTCGAACGTGGAGCGCGCGTCGAGCGCGTCGTTGCGAACGGCGTAAAACGCGCTCCCGTGAAACTGGTTTGTACCGGTCTTCGATACGACGTTGATCTGCGCGCCGCCGGCCGCGCCGCTCTCGGCGGTATAGACGCCGGTGCTGACGCGGAACTCCGAGATGGCGTCGAGAGCGATATTGAGCCGGGTGTCGGCTTTCTGCGTCTGTTCCTGAACGCCGCTGGTGTCTATGCCGTCAAAAGTAAAGTTACTATCGTCCAGGGAATGGCCGGAAAAGCGGATGGCGCGCTGGGCGCCGTCACCGTAATTGATGGCGCCCGGCGCCAGCAACATCAGGCTGGCCCAGTTACGCCCGCTGATCGGAATCTGTTTAATCTGCTCGGTTTCAATCAAACCGCCCACCTCGGCTGAACTGCGGTTGAGTGTCTCGACTGCGGCGGTCACTTGGACCGTGGTGGAGATTGTTCCGATTTCCAGCCGGACATCGATTGTGCGTGGTTGACCAACCGACAATTCGACGTTGGAGAATTCGACCGATTTGAACCCCTCTTTCGAGACGGTGATTTTGTAATTGCCAATTTGAAGCGCCGGCAAATGGTAGATGCCGGTTGTGTTCGTTGTGGTATCACGATGTAGGCCCGTAGTGGGAGAGAGCAGTTCGATCCTTGCGCCTTGAACCGCCGCGCCCGATGAATCGGTCACAGTGCCGCTGATCGCGGCCTGATCAACCTGCGCCGCGAGCGGCAAGGCCAGCATTATGATTGTCGATAGTACTGAAACAAGCCTGAGCGCGACATGACGATTTGCGACCATAAAGCATTCCTCCTAATCTATAACCTAATTACCGTATGACGGTGTTAGTACCTTGTTAGTAACTTGGCTGTTTCTATAAGGGTCGCCCCTTTGCATTATGGGACACGCATATAATGTAAATGTAAGGCTTACAATAAAACGGTATTAAATGTGTTGGCCTGACAGGGAAGTTACGCGTGCGCAGGAAATAGAAGTAGCAGGCAGTAGCAGTACTAAATAGAGGCAAACAAAAACCGCCCCGCCACTCAATTGGAAAGAGGCAGGTGGTAGGCAGTAGCGGGAATAAATGGAACTAGCGGCGCGTTTCAGTCTGAGGAAGTCTCTTACCAATGCGGCTAGCGCCAAGATAAATAGTTACCAGGTCGCAGATAAATAGAAGATAAACATGCGGGGAATGCATGTTATTACTTCGTTAAGTTTGCTAAGTTCGACTTGTAGTGGGCCTCAACAATTGGACAGTTTTTGATCAACAGCGCGCAAACTCCGGAAAGCTGTATTACGCCGGGCTGGGCGCGCAGGGGATGATCAGTCGCGTGATCATCGAAGATGACGGCAAGGCAGGGACTGCGCCGGTGGAGTTCATCAGTCATCGTTACCGGCATAACAGATTCAATCTCGAGTCGGCGGTCGTGGGCAAGAGAATCAAGGTCAACAAAACGCCCGTCAGCATTAACGAAAAGCTTAGCGCGCGCCGCAAACGAATTTACAGGCTGCTGCCGACGGCGAGTCGGTCGGCGAGGCTGGCGATGACCATGGCCAACTCGGCAGGCTCGACCGGCTTGGCGACGTGCATTCGAAAACCTGCGGCCAGGGCCTTCAAGCGGTCCTCAGACCGCCCGAGCGCCGTCAGGGCGATGGCGGGGATTTGATCTGATTGCGTGACGCCTCGTTCGGCTTCGAGCGCGCGAACTCTTTCGAGCGCTTTGTAACCGTCTTCGCCAGGCATGTTGATATCGAGGATTAGGATGGACGGGCGCTCGCCTCCCGGCGGGTCAGCCAGGATCGCCAGGGCCTCGACGCCTGATGAGACCGCCGTCACCTGGGCCCCGCATTCGCCGAGGGTTTCCGTCAGCAACTGTCGGGCCTCCTCCTGGTCGTCGACCACCAGCACGCGCACTCCCGCGAGCGACGGCACTTCGTCGAGCGGAATCGCGCCTTCCATTCTTACCTCGCGCTGGGCGACCGCCCGAGGTTGCTGTGGGATGACGGCGCTGACCGGCGCGGGGCTTTGCGGCAGCATCACCCTGAAGGTCGCGCCACGGCCCGGGCCGTCGCTCGCCGCCTCTACCGTCCCGCCGTGCAACTCCACCAGTTGTTTGACCAGCGACAGCCCGAGCCCGAGACCTCCGAAGCGCCGCGCGGACGATGAATCCGATTGGCGGAAGCGGTCGAAGACGAAAGGCAGGAACTCGGGCTCGATGCCTTTGCCGGTGTCGCTGACTGTGATGCGGATGCAATGATCCACGCTCTCCATCCGCAATTCGACGCGCCCTGACCGGGGCGTGAACTTGATCGCGTTCGAGAGCAGGTTCCAGACGACTTGCTGCAGTCGGCCTGGATCGCCGGTGATCTGGCCGGCGCGCGGATCGATGTCGGAGACCATCTCGATGCCTTTGGCCTGCGCGGCCGGACGCACCGCTTCGATCGCGGCTGCGACCACGCCGACGAGCGCCACCGGGTGCACTTCGAGTTTGAGTTTGCCGCTGATGATGCGCGCGGTGTCGAGCAGGTCTTCGATCAGTTGCAGCTGCATCCGCCCGTTGCGCTCGATGATCTCCACCGTCTGTTTGATCTGCGACACGTCCGACGGGCGTGTCCGCAGCAGCCGCGCATAGCCGAGGATCGAATTGAGCGGGCTGCGCAACTCGTGTGAGACGACCGTCAGGAATTCGTCTTTCGATTGATTGGCCGCCTGCGCCTCGGCGCGCGCCGCCTTCTCCTGTTTGAGGAGCTGTTCGCGTTCGCGCTCCGCGCGCTTGCGGTCAGTTATGTCAGTAACGACCGCCACTGCTTTTTCGATGGCGCCCTGCTTGTTATAGATGGGTGAGACATTGGTATTGACCCAGACATACGAGCCGTCTTTGCGCCGGTAACGCTTCTCCATGACGAAACTCTCGCCGGTCTCCAAAAGGCGTTGGTAAAGTTCGGCGCAGCGCGGAGAGTCTTCAGGGTGCGTGAGGTCATACACCGGCATCCCCAGCAACTCGGCCTCGGTATGGCCGGTGATGTCGCAAAAGCGTTGGTTGACCATGGAGAACTTCCCAGTCGCGTCGCCTTCGACGACGCCCGCCAACATCTGTTCCATAAGGGTTCGCCGCGCTCGCTCCTCGCTTTCGCGCAGCGCCTCTTCGGCCCGCTTGCGGTCAGTGATGTCCTGGCAGACGCCTTGCATGGAGATCAGAGCCCCGTCCGCGTCAAAGATGGGCCGGCTGTGCGCGAAAACCCAGCGCGACTCGCCAGTCGGCCGGACGATGCGATACTCGTGCTCGAACGGCTCTCGTGTCCTAAGGGCATGTTCTACGGCGCTGCCGACCTGCTCCCGGTGATCGGGATGAACCTGCTCGATGTAGGTTTTGTACGTGATGGACGACTCTCTTGGTTCAAGGCCGTAGATGCGAAAAAGTTCGTCCGACCAGGCGACCGCATCGGCGCCCACATCCCAGTGAAAACTGCCCACATGAGCGATGGCCTGGGCCTCACGGAGGCGTAGCTCCTTCTCGGCCAGCGCCACTTCGATCCGTTTGCGCCTGGCCCGTTGCAGCGACAGCGCCACGATCAGGAGCGCCTCGATCGCGCATAATGAGATGGAGCCGATGAGCCACCACTTGTACTGCTCCCAGAAGGTCGGCTCCTTGAGGCGGAAAACGCTACCTTTCGGCAATCGGTCCTCGCTGATCCCCCAGCGCCGGAGTTGACGCCAGTCGAAGATCGGAACGGTCGGGACCATAACCACTGGCATTTCTTGCGGCTTGGCGCCGTTGACGATCCGCATCGCGGTCTCCCCCATCACCCTTCCACAGTCTTCGAGGGTGGCTGTTTGACCGCCTATGCTCCCGTGACCCAATAGAGACTCGAAGGCGGTATAGACCGGAACCCTGGCCGCCCCGGTGATCAGGGTGAGGGAGTTGATCGAGTCCAAAACCTTGCCGAGTTCCTCCTGAGAATACCGGACATAGAGGATGATGGAGTGATCCGGCGCGCTCTTCACTTTGGCTATCAATGGATCAAGTGAAAGGTCACTCAGGGATGTGAGCTTCACCCCTCTGTCCTCAAACTCCTTGAGTTCCTTCCGGACTTCCATTTCGAGTCTATTGTCATGCGCCGACGACCCGGCAATGATCAACACTTCATTCGTTTGAGGTTGTAGCTTGAGCGCCAGATCGATCGTGTTTCTATAAGGATTATCGACCTTGACCGCGACTCCCTTCGCTTCATCTTTTATATCCACATCCGCGCGGTGTACCGCGTGGAAAACGATGGGGATGTTCGGGAAGAGATCGCTGCGGTACTTGAGCAGGAAATTGAGCGCCTGCTTCGACGGGGCGATGATCACGCCAATCCGGTCGTTACCGTATTTCTGGCGCAGGTAATCGCGCATCGCCAGAGAATGGCTTTCTCCGGGGAAGCGGTTGTCCTCCAGGTATTCGGAGTAATATTCGAAGGAACCGGCTGGCGCAGATCCGAGTCCTGCCTGGATGCCATTCTCGAAAGGGACATTGGCGGGATTGTCTTTCCCGTTCCAGATGAGGACCAGTACGCCTTTGGGTCTTGCGGGTTCCTGAGCGTCTCCCGCGCCGGTAGGCGACAGAGACAACGCCAGCAAGATGAGCGACCCAGCCACGATGGCGAGTCTTAATTTGTAGCGCTTAGCTGTAGCTCTTCGGGGTTCCATTTTGCCCCTCCGCGGTAATCTGGCGCTGAATTGTTGGTTTATGCGACAAAAGACGAATTTCAAATGAAGTCGCAGCCCGTTCGTTTAGGGATCGGAAATTAGCTGGCCCGATATTACTGCATATAGGCGCCAGTTGCTAGGCGCCGCCGGCTTCGTCGTTGTACAAAACAGAGTGTGAAGCGTCAGCGCTCCCCGTACTGCGGCGCCTAATGATCAAAACTGAATGTCTCGGCGATCCCGCGATACGAAAAATCCAGTCATGGCTTTGCAATCCGCGAAAACCGTTATAGTATGACGCGGCACGCCATGAGAATTTATCTTGAGTCGCCTCGCTCCCTGAACAACAGCCTGCGCGACCAAAGACGCTAGTGCTCACGCTGAATCAAATTTTCTCGGCGAGATTGTCACATCAAAGAGTTTCAGCGACTTTGATGTGGCTTTAAGGATTATACCCACGATGATCCTTCATACAGCGCGCTTGATCCTCGGCGCAAACATCCTTACTTACTGGCTCCCTCAGGAGCCGGTCCTAACCCAAATGGAGATAACCTCATGTTCTCAAGCGGTAAAAGCAAAAAGGCGGCGGTTCTGACCATGGCCTTCAGCTTGATTCTGGCGCTGACGCCGGCGCCGCAGATCGGAGCGGCCGATCATGGCGACGGTCCCGGAGTCGGGGTTGATCGTTCGGCCGATCTCAACGACGTCTATCTGTTCCTCGATCCCAACGACAACACGAGGGTGGTGATGATGCTGACAGTCTGCGGATTCATCGTGCCCGGCGAAGCCGTCAACTTCGGCGTATTCGATCACAACCTGCGCTACCGGTTTGCGCTCGAAGCAAATGGTGACGCGACGCCCGATGACTTCATTGACGTGACTTTTTCGGAGAAGGTGACTTCGGGCGCGACGCCGCAGACCGCGACTATCAAATCGACTTTCTTCCGGACCTTCACAGCCAAAACCACCAATCCCAATCTAAACCCGACCCCGCCGGATCCGGTGGTTACGACCGATCAGGACTCAGGCGTCACATTCTTCGCGGGATTGGTTGACGATCCGTTCTTCTTCGACATCCCGGCCTTCAATCGTTTTGTCAGTTCGGTTCTGGCTGGTCAGCCCAATCCGGGCTTCTTCAACCGCGCGCGCGACAGCTTCGCCGGTTACAACACGCTATCAATCGCGCTGAGCGTGCCGGTTTCGTTGTTGCGTTCGCGTTTACATATAAAGAACGACACGATTGGTTTGTTCTGCCGCACGCAGCGCCGCGCCAATCTGGTCTCGCATGGCCACAATCATTTCCAGAATCAGGACTTTTGCGATGATGACGACCGCGAAGACGGTCGGAAGGACAAAGATAAAGATAGAGATAAAGATGGGCCGTTCAAACGCGACTTTTTCGATGTAGACCGCATGGGGAATCCGGCGGTCAATGTCGCGCTGATACCGTTCCCGCGCAAGAACGAGTACAACCTGGCGAACACGAGGGACGACGCCGCCGGGGTTTTCGCCGGAGACATCGTCGCCACGCTGACCGCGCTCGGCACGAATGCGACCAATATCGGCATCCTCGCGCAAGTGGCCGTGGTTCGCGGCGATTTCCTGCGCCTCAATCTAAACCAGACCAACAGCGGCCCCGGCGGCGGTAACAATACTGGCGCCGGTTTCCCGAACGGACGCCGCCTGGGTGACGATACGATTGACACGATCCTCTTCTTCGTGGCCAATCAACACCCGCTGGGCGACAACGTCAACGCGAACGACGTGCCGCTCCGCGACCTGTTCCCGTTCTTCGCGCCCCCGCAGCAGCCCCGCGACAGCGGGCTAGATGACAACACGCGCAACTAACAACCAAGGGGGAAGAAAGATGGGGAGACAAGGAGACAAGGAGACAAGGAAACAGGGAGAAATTGAATCGCGAGATCTCAAGCCCACTCTGTCCCCTTGTCCCCTTTTCTCCTTGTCCCCTTTTCTCCTTGTCCTCTTGTCTCTCTGTCTCGCGGCTCTGTCGGGCGCCGGTTGTGGAAGCGGCATTTCATCGTCCCCATCGAATTCGTCGTCAATAACCGTCCCGGCCGCCCGTCCGGTTCCTGCCTACGCCGCTGGCGGTGATGGAAGCGAGCAGGCGATTCGCTTTCTCGAAGACCGCGTCAAACGAGACCCGGACGATTTCATCGCGTTGAACAAACTAACGGGCTATTACCTGTTGCGGTTGCGCGAGACGGGGAGCGCAACCTGGCTGGACCTGGCGGCGCGCGCCGCCCGAAACTCGCTCAAAGCGATTCCGGCGGAGCAGAACGCAGGCGGATTGAGTTTGCTCGCGCAGGTCGAAATGGCCGGGCACGATTTCGTTTCGGCGCGCAATCACGCCGAGCAGTTGGCTCAATTGGAGCCGCGCAAGGGTGATCCGTATCTGCTGCTCGGCGACGCGCTGATGGAATTGGGCGATTACGAAGCGGCGCAGTCGGCATTTCGGGAGATGGGAAAGCGGGGAAGCGCGGATGTTGCGGCCAGAACGCGGTTGGCTCGGATGGCCGCGTTGACGGGCGACAAATCGCGCGCCGAACGGCTTTACGCGGAGGCGCTGACCCTGGCGGTCGAAGCTGTTCCGCCCTCGCGCGAAACCATCGCCTGGCTCCGCTGGCAGTTCGGCGAATCGGCCTTCGGAGCCGGCGATTACGACCGGGCGGAAAAACATTACCGCGACTCGCTTGTGACTTTTCCCGATTACTACCGAGCGCTCGCCGGACTCGGTCGCGCGCTGGCGGCGAAAGGGGATCTGAACGGCGCCATCGAACATTACGAACGCGCCGTCAGGATTTTGCCCGACCCGGCCTTCGTCGCCGCGCTCGGAGATTTGTACCAGATCGCAGGTCGAGCGAAAGAGGCCGAAACGCAATACGCTTTGTGTGAACAGACGGCCAGGCTCAGCGCCGCGAGTGGACGGCTTTACAATCGCCAACTCGCGCTCTTTTACGCCGACCACGATTTGAAAGCCGGCGAAGCTTACCAGCTCGCAAAACGTGAATATGAAACGCGGCGCGATATTTACGGCGCGGACGCATTGGCCTGGACGGCGCTCAAAGCCGGAAAGATTGACGAGGCGCGGCAGGCGGTCAAGGAGGCTCTGCGATTGGGCACACAGGACGCGAAGCTGTTTTACCACTCCGGAATGATTGCGCGAGCCGCGGGAGACAGGGCGACCGCTCAGGAATATTTGCAGCGAGCGTTGAAGCTCAATCCGCGCTTCGATCCGCGACAGTCTCAGGTTGCCAAACAGGCCTTGGCCGAGTAGGCTCCATAGCATTCAAGAAAAGAATATCAGCCACGAATGAACAGGAATGAACACGA
>Ga0126377_10003678_pt1 | contig 10938 bp, 12 predicted proteins | sample PanSoiMetPlot_22_FD_92647 | JGI IMG/M metagenome (GOLD analysis project Ga0126377, IMG submission 92647) | Tropical forest soil microbial communities from Panama - MetaG Plot_22 | ecosystem: Environmental > Terrestrial > Soil > Tropical forest > Bulk soil | place: Panama | collected 2016-02-17
GCGCGCCGGCTTCGATGGCGCGTCGGTATGTCTCATCGGTATTCTCGACATATACGTACAAAAAAGCGGGTGCCGGCTGGCGCATTCCGGCGTCGCTAATCATCATCCTTGCGTCGCCGAGGCTCAGGACAGCCGGTCTGTCTGGCTCGTAGTCTCCCCTAGCCCCGAACACATGCTTAACAAACTCAACCAGCTGTTGTGCCTCGTGAACCACGATACGTGGCGTCACGCTGTGCCAGCCGTGAGGAGTAAAATGCGAATACTCATCTGTCTTTTTCATCGCAGACTTTGGAAACAGGTCACGTTCGGGCCCGTTACCGACTCGCCGTGCTGCTCTCGATTACTTCCTACAAGAGCGCATCGTTGGTTGCAATCTCCCGAATCGGCTTCATGTGCTCGGCGGCACGCGGCTTCCTGCGTTGCGCTTGTAGGGATCTCGCTAAGTTTTGTAAGCGGCTCCTTGCGCTACGCCATTTTCTAAATTTCTCATGAATGCGGCGATGGCGTCGGCGGTAGCGCCGGGGTTCGTATACAGGGCTAAGTGCGCTCCGTCTATCGTGACGACTCTTGTCGACGGGGACTCTCTGAGCACCTCGCGGGCGTTTCGGCTGGGAACTACTCGATCTCTCGATCCAGCCAAATAGAGCACGGGACACGGACAGGCCCGCAAGCATTCGCGCGCGTCAAGCGTGAGAATGGCCCGCGCGCGTGCCCCCAGGATCCTGCTGGAAACTCGATTCCACGTTGCTCCTTTGTCGCGGCGAATAAGATCGTTCGAGTCGCCAGCCAAAAACAGAGGTGTCCTGCGCGCCACCCGAAGGAAGTAAACGAGCGGCGCGGCGGTTGCCAACTTGAGCCAAGAGAGGGCCGGGAGCGGTGGGCGGACGAAGGAGGCGCAAAGGATTACGCCTCGAATCCTTGTTGGGTGTTTGCCGGCAAGCGTGAGCGCGAGCGGTCCGGAAAACGACCAGCCCAGAACGTAGAATTCCCTCGAGTCCACGATTGCCGCCTCCACTACCTCCAGCAAGTCAGAGTAACCGTTGGCGCCCGAGGTTGGATACGTGACCACGACTGGCTTAATCCAGCCAGGAAGAGCATCAAGCAGTGGCCGGAAGAAGATCTCCGTGCCGTCAAGGCCGGGCAACAGTACCAACGTTGTTCTTGTCAACTTTTGCTGTAGAGACTGGTTGGGTGCGCGTTCGCTATCCGAGAGCTTTTTTGCATCACGAGCCGATCTGCGAGGAGCGGAGTCAGCTCGATGATCCGATCGATGATCTTTCGCACATGAGCTTCGACCGCAACTGGGTTCGTCTCATAATCCACAACGGCTTCCTCCACATCGGGAAGAGGCTCTGCGGAAAGACCGCATGCCTCCGTGAATAACGGTACGCCGCGACGATTGAAACGTTCGGCCAAAAACGATCGATGCTCGATGCTCATCGCGATTACAAGGCCCGCCTCCTGAAGGAGCTGAGTTGTCAAAGTTCGCCGGCGATGGCCGCTGACGTCGATGCCCCGCGCCAAGAGGTAGTCTCTGACCAGCGGACTCACAACGTGCGGAAAATTCTCCGTGCCGGCAGAGGCAACGACAATGTCGGTTCCATTGCTCAAGATATCACGCAAAGCGTACTCGGCGGTCAGACTGCGAAAAATATTTCCGGTGCAAACGAACAGGACACACATGCAGGATCGTCTGATGACAGGTTAACTGAACGGATTCCGTCGTCAGTCACGTCAGCAGCGTGAGGCAAGATCGAGAGAACTTCAAGGCCCGCCAGGTTAAGTTACTGTTACAACTGTTGGTATTTGGTGTCAGACTTACCCAGTTGCCGGGCAACTCGCAAATGACCGCGTATGGAAAACTACGAAGGGACGTTTTAGCTTTACGCTATCGAGCTAATCAGCGGCCGCCTGAACGCCGGGTTTTAAACCTTCGATGCAACCGGCGGGGCCGGCGATCGGTGTAACTGCGCTGGTCCTCCGAGGATCGCTGTTTCGGTGTCACAAACTCACAGGTCTCCTTAGTCCAAAGTCCAAACGGTCGGCTAAGGCCTGCGATCGCGTCACACACTTTTAGTATAGCCGTAACCTAAGCGAAATCTTCCGACAGTATGTTAGCGAGTGCAGAACGTAGTTATCCGCTACTAAACAGTGGAATAGAGTCGCGATGCAGTGGTCTCAGCAACCGCTTCGATGACCGCCACAAACCAAACCCTCGTACAAAATGTCTCAGGTAAACAACGACACATTTCTATTGTCACTGAAACCTATCCTCCCGAACTCAACGGAGTGGCTCTCACGCTAGCACGCTGGGTCGAAGGTCTACGCTCGCGTGGATACTTCGTATCCGTAATCCGCCCCCGCCAAAGCTTTGATTCGGCTTCCGCTCCTTTCGATCCCGCGCTAACTTTGGTTCCCGGCCTGCCATTGCCGGGCTATAAAGGGCTGCGCTTCGGGTTGCCCGCCGGGCACAGGTTACGGCGTTACTGGACCGAGCACCGTCCGGACGCGGTTTACGTCGCCACCGAAGGCCCGTTGGGTTTGTCGGCCGTGAGCGTTGCCCGACGCCTCGCAATTCCGGTATTCAGCGGCTTTCATACCAATTTCCACAGTTACCTGAAGCATTATCATGTTGGCTGGTTACACTCTGTGGTGTTTCGCTACCTGTGCTGGTTCCATCGTCGTACAGTCGGCACTTTCGTCGCGAGCGTGGATCTTCGTGATCACTTGCGGGCGATAGGCCTGAACAATGTCAGTATAGTTGATCGCGGCGTCGATAGTGAACTTTTCAACCCTTGCCGGCGCTCCGCTGCGCTTCGACGCGCCTGGGGCGCGTCGAGCAATGATGTCGTTGCGCTCTATGTAGGACGCCTCGCGCCGGAAAAAAATGTAGACCTCGCCGTCAAAGCCTACCATGGCATGCGCCGATTCGACCCGTCGGTAAAATTTGTGGCGGTTGGCGACGGCCCCATCCGTACTGCCCTCCAAAGAAAGTATCCCGAGATAACTCTTTGCGGCGTTCACACCGGTGAGGAGCTGGCAAAACGCTATGCGTCCGCGGACATCTTCCTCTTTCCCAGCGAAACCGAGACCTTCGGCAATGTCACCCTCGAAGCAATGGCCAGCGGTTTAGGGGTGGTGGCCTATGACTATGCCGCAGCACGAATGCATATTCGTAATGGCTGCACGGGGATGCTGGCGCCGCACGGAAACGCTCAGGCGTTTGTTGATGCCGCCTTGGAGCTGATACGCGAGCGGCAATTGCTGGCTCGAATCAGGCGTGACGCCCGCGCCCATGCGCAGTCCGTCAATTGGCAGCGCGTCGTCGAAACCTTCGCGGCGCTTCTCTTCAGCTCTCTTAAGGAACGCTATCCGACGCGGGCCGAATCAGATTCGGAAATTCTTTCACAGCAGGATTTACTAACTCAATAACAGTGAACCATCTTTAAAAGTCCGGGGAGGACCAACAATGTTGTACCATGACACGATCGAGGCGCTAAACCTATATCTTGTGGCGTTCTCCAAATCAGCAGTGAACGTTCGACTGTGGCTGGCCGTCTTCGTCGTCGGCAGTTTGGCGCTACACGTTGGGCGAAAGCTCGTCAAAACCATTTCGACGCTGCCGGCGATAGCATGGATGCCTACCCTTTCCCGCCGGCTGTCGAACTGGGTCAAATCTCGCGACTACACGGAAGAAGAATTCCTGCGCGCTGATGGCGCGCCGGACTCTTGCGTGGAGATTCGCAGGAAGGCCCTTGACCAGCTGGCGAGTTCGCTTCAGGCGCGCTATGGCCGATCCATCGCCTGGGCTAAGTCTATCCGGGAGGCCTTCTCCGATCTGCGCTTCACGGACGCCAACCGGGTGCCGTTCCCGTTCGTCCGGGTGATGCGCGAGAAGTTCGATCTCTGTTCGGTGGTCGTCGCATCCCAAGGTCCCAAGCTGCAAAATCTCGACGGCGACTGGACCATCGACGTGAGCGGCTCCTACGGCGTCAATGTCGCCGGCTTCGATCGCTATAAGGAATGGATTCACAAGGGCTGGGAGCGCGTAAAGGATCTCGGCCCCGTGCTGGGACCGATCCACCCTATCGTTGCCGACAACATTGAGATTCTCAAAAGAATCTCGAACACGGACGAAGTGTCATTTCACATGAGCGGAACCGAGGCGGTGATGGCTGCCGTGCGGATGGCGCGCTTCAATACTCGGCGCAAGCTCATTGTCTGCTTCTCCGGCGCTTATCACGGCTGGTGGGACGGCGTGCAGCCCGGCCTCGGGAGCGAGCGGTCACTCGACGATTGTCTGACACTGAAGGACGTAAACCCCGCGTCTCTCCGGGTGATTCGCCGGCGGGCCAGGGAAATTGCGGCGGTGCTGGTGAATCCAGTGCAGTCTTTCCATCCGAATTCGCCGCCGCCGAACGACGCGGTGTTGCTGACCAGCGATGCGCGCAAGACCCAGGATTCCACCGAACGTTATGCCGAATGGCTCCGCCAGCTGCGGCAAGTATGCAGCGAGTGTGACGTCCCACTGATTTTCGACGAAGTTTACACCGGATTTCGCCTCGCTCCCGGCGGAGCTCAAGAATATTTTGCTGTGTCAGCGGACATCGTGGTTTACGGAAAAACCGTGGCTGGCGGCATGCCCATCGGAGTTGTGTGCGGCAAAAAGACGCTCATGCGCCGCTTCGATCCGCGGCATCCAATGCGGATCGCTTACGTCGTCGGCACCTTTTCAGCGCATCCCGCCGTGATGGGAGCAATGAACGAATTCCTGCGCTGGGTGACGCAACCCAAGACGGCGCAAGCTTACCAGGAATCCAACAGCCGCTGCGTAGAATGGGTGCAATCCACAAATCAGAGACTCGCCGCAGCCTCACTGCCTTTGAGGGTCGTGAATCTGGCGACGGTTTGGACGGTGCTGTTCAAGGAGCCGAGCCGGTACAACTGGCTGCTTCAGTATTATCTACGCGGCGAAGGCGTGACTTTGAGTTGGGTCGGTACCGGCCGGTGCTTGAGCAGCATGGATTTTACTGCTGAAGATTACGGCGCGCTGGAAGCAAAGCTGCTTAGCGCGGCGCAAGCGATGAAGAGCGATGGCTGGTGGCCGACCACCCAGGAATATCCAGAAAGGGAGAAAGTTATGCGCAGTCGTTTGATTCGCGAAATGGCGGGAAGTCTGGTGCAAATCCCTCAACCGCTAACGAGCTTTTATGCCGAGGTGATGCAGCGCAAGCACGACGATCATCACGCATCCCATAGCAACGGGATCAATCAATTTTTTCATCTGCTCAGCTCGAGTGTTTTCATTTACTGCTATGTGATCGCCTTTTCTGATCTCACTAGAGCCATGTGCCTGGGGTTGGCCGCTCTGTTCGTGCGGCAGTTTGGCCACGCCGTTTTGGAACCGCCGTGCCACGATAAAGAAGCTCTGTTGCTGGGGTACAACACTCCCAAAAAAACGATGATTGTGCTGGGATATATCCTGATCCCAATCGCCCACATGGCGCAAGGAAACTCCTGGACCTTCGACAGTTTCATGTCGCTCATCGGTTCTATTGCGCTCTATTGGGTTTTCTGGACGCTGCTGGTGGTATTCGGGCGCGTTGTTTACCTCATGTGGAAGCACGATTTTCGGATCTCCATGGTTTGGTTCATTAAACTGATCACCGATCCGTTGACGGACATCGTCGCCTATTTCCCGCGCTGGCCTCAACGCGCGTAGGCTGTACTCTACGATCGAAACAGCGCTGCCCAGTGAATCTTGGGTGTTTTTTTTGCGTCGCGTTCGTGCTGAGCCTCGAGCGCATCTGCTACGTCTGGATCTGGCGTAAGCCAGCTGCCTTCCGTTATTGGAGCGCCCGTCCGGCCTGGGCGTCAATCGGCACGCCCGTTGATGTCTTGGCCGTCCTTTTCAGCGTCTTTAAGGCGCTCCAACTCATCGTATTTGCGGGCTGGTGCTATGTTCATGGTAGCGGATCGCTTTGGCCGCACAACGCCACCGTGATGTCAGTCGCCGCAGGCGTGCTTTTAATCGCAATCGGTCAATTGCTCAATATTGGGGTATTTTACCGGCTGGGCAAAGTGGGAGTATTTTATGGCAACAAGTTTGGCTACAGGATTCCTTGGCAGGTGGGCTTTCCGTTTTCTTTTTTCAAGCACCCGCAGTACGTCGGAGCAGTGCTGTCGATCTGGGGCTTTTTCTTGGTCATGCGCTTTCCCAACGCTGATTGGTATGTGATTCCAGCGCTCGAATCATTGTATTACGCGGCCGGCGCCTATCTGGAGGGTGAACGACGCCCCTCCTTCCCGACGCGAAATCCTTCTAGCCGGGATTGTTCCTACCACGAGCAAAAACGAGTAGACACCAAAACGACGAGGAAGCCTCGCAGAGTCCGGGCACTGAGCGTTAACTGGCGGTGACTTGTGCGGGCGTGGCAGTCAATTCGCTTTTTTACTCGAGCCGGCGGCATCACTAAAAAATGCAGGCCTCCTCAAGGTAGAGACCCATTGCCCGCGATCGGCGAGGCTTTCTCCTCGTGGCGATTGAGCCTGAATGATCCGGGGCTAGATGACACCCGTCCTCCCAGTCGCGGATGGTTTTTCTAGGGCCTTGCCGCTAACCAACTAAACCCTCGCGCGATTCCAATCTTCTGCGTGTTTCTTAATCTCTCCGTTGCTCGGAGATTTTATCGACACCGGTCTCGCTTACCTTAGCTAATTTTCCCGCTTCGTTTTCTGCACCGGTAAGAGCCCCGGCTGATGCCCGCCTCCAATTGAAACCGCTCGCGTTTGACCTGGAGTGAATTCCGGAAAGTATGAGGCGGAAGAACGTGCCTGCCGTTAAATGCAGGAAATCAATCGCGGTTACCATACGTTTTTTTCCTTTCTTTTATGCGGGCATCATGATGGATGCGACGCATCCACCGATGAGACCGCCCGCAATTACGTCGGTTGGGTAATGAAGACCAAGAACAATCCGCGACATAGCAATCAGAGTACTGAAAGGGACCAGCACCCAGGCCAGATCGGGATGGTGCGCAGTTGCGACCATCGAGAAAGCCACCGCGTGCATCGTGTGTCCTGATGGAAAGCTGTATTGATCCAGTGGCGTTGTTCCCATGTCTATGCTCAAGTTAACCGCGCAGGGCCGGGGACGGCTCGTGAGTTGTTTGATAACCTTGTAGAGCAGCAGATTTACCAGCCCCACCTTCACCATAAAGAAGGACGTGCTGAATCCGTTTTGGCCGTAGATCAAAGGCAGAAACAGGATCAGCACATACCAGGCGCCGCCGTCGCCAAGTTCGCTTACTGAGACGAAAAACATTCTGATGCCGGCGCGACGGGAGACTCGGTTGAAGAGCTTACAGACAACGACTTCACGATCGACCACCCACTGAATCGATAGAATCAGTTGATCTTTGCTCAAGGGTCTTTCCCTTCCTTTCGGGGAAAGATTACCGATTTAGAATTTCATTCTATTTACGAAATCGTGAATTCTATGTAAACGCCAACCGACAACAAGAGCCATCGCGTTTCATTTACGTCCGAACATCAGCTGGTTGGTTCGCACGCGATTCTCTTCGTGCTCCCCTCAAAAAAAACGTCTCCAGGAGTTTCGAAAACGTTGCGATTATGTTAAATCCCTGTGTCGCCGCTGAAACGCAACTCGGTCTATCGCCGTCTTAGAAAATCATGCTCAGGAGATCGATGATTGGCTGGTACAACGGTTGCGGACTGCATGCACCCAGCGCCAGTTTAGAAGACACAAACGTGCGATAAGTTTCGAATCGGAGGTTTCTATTTGGGCCGTGGAAAAGAACGATCCTTTGAAGCTGCAGTTCGCTCATAAACGCGCAGGTTTGCCTTCGCTTCAACGATTCGCTGCACCGACTGGCCGTAGCGCCGCTCGTGCAATACCTTTAACGTCGCGCTCAGTCGCGGGCCGCGCATCCTTACAGATGACGATGGTGTGGTGGCTGGTCCTCTGCGGCATTGCCCTCCTGAACATAACAGTATGGCTTGTCGCCGCCTCTCTCGATCTTCCCTCGACGCACTACAGGTTCTGGCAGCTAGTTTTGTCGGGTGTCTATGTTGCTGGGTGCACGTTCCGCTCTCTGTTCCCGCGCGTGGACCTTGAGCGTAACTGCTTATGGGATACAGCGCTTTCGGGGATCTTTGCCGGCCGGTTTGTGGCGACGCTGGCAGAGATCTGCTTTGCCGTTCAATGCACGCTATTTCTCTCTAAACTGTCGCAAATGGCAGGGGTCGGTTATGCGGAAATACTTTCGATATGGATTGTTCCAGTGATCGTGGTAGCACAAGTATCATGTTGGTATGCGGTTCTAACGCTCGACCATCTCGGCCATGTGGTTGAAGAACTTCTCTGGACGGTAGCTTTCGTCATTATGGCGGCTGCCTTCGCTGGCTGCTGGATCAACTCCTACGGTTTCCTGAAAGTCATCATTGCGATCGGCATCGCCTGCTGTGCCGGAGCGGCACTTTTGATAAGCGTTGTCGATGTCCCCATGTATATTTCCCGATGGTATCGTCACCGGCGCGCAGAGAATAAGTACCTGTCGCTTCATCGAGGACTTAAGGATACACTAGCCCGAAGGCACTCGACGACCAGCTGGCTCGTATGGCGCTGCGAAGTGCCCTGGATGACCCTCTACTTCAGCGTTGGCGTCTGGCTCAGTATCGGCATGGTATTCCTGGAACAGATGCCACGATAACAGGCGTTAAAGCACTAACGCCGCCGCTCTGCGGGGGCCACTCGTACCCTGCCAAATTCCTCATTTAATCGTTTGTTCACATAGCCGTAAATAAAATCAGTTTTTATTGCGGTAGATTGTTGTGCAGCTGGTTAAGGTGCGCCGCAACTAAGCGAGGTTCACATCAGAGCGAATCGGCTCATCAACAACGTAGATAACATCTACGATTCCGATGAAGGAATAGAATCATCGCTGGCCCTCTCGAACCGCTGGGAGACCGGCCCGAAGCGGCGCGAGGACGTGGATACGCTGATTGTTTCGGACGTCCATCTAGGTTCGGAGCTCTGTAACGCAGAACTATTCTGTAAAGTCCTTTCCGGATTCAGGTTCAAGCGTCTGGTCCTGAACGGAGATATATTCGATCATCTGAACCTCGAGTTCGAAGTGAAGACCCGACATCTAAGAGAGGGCGAACGACCGCGGGTGAAAAAGCACCGGCTGAAAAAAAGTCATCTGAAGGCCCTCAGCCTAATCAGCGGATTGTCCAAGCCGGAAAATAATTGCGAGGTGATTTGGATTGAAGGCAACCACGATGAAGGGATATCTCACATCTTTTCCTCACTCATCGGGGCAACTGTTCACGACGAGTACATGTGGGAGTTTGCCGGGAAGAAATGTCTTGCGATCCACGGAGACCAGTTCGATGAGTTCTACAAAGACCACATCAACCTGGTCGAATGGGGGACATGGGTCTACCAGGCGCTGCAGAGTTTTGGACCGAAGACAACACCACTTTGTCTGTATTTGAAGAACAACAGCAAACATTACGCCCGGGCGATTCATATCGTTGCTGAAGGCGCCGCCAGGTATGCCAAGACAAAAGGCGCCGATGTTATCTTTTGCGGGCATACGCATCATGCTGAGCACAAACGGATCGGGGAAATTGAGTACTACAATAGCGGTACGATGCAGGCTGCCATCGTCTCCTGCATTAGCCTCGGCGAGCAGGGTTTCAGAATTCACGTTTTCGAAGAGGACGACGGCTTCGCAAAGCCGATACACGTCGCTCCCTGAAACCGCGTTCCCGGATCTCCCCCACTCCAGCGTCTGTCAACGTGGTCTTGTAGTCAGCTCTTGCAGTGACACGTCTTAGTTGTTTTGACGTTGATAAGTAAACGGAGTGGTCTCTCGTTGCCGCCGGCGACTCGCGCGATGGTTGCCAAAGGATAACGAGACGTGTGTTTGGTTCATCTGTCATGCGTGCATGCTCCTTTATGTTGGATCGACCCGCTTTCAGGACCGCGTTCCCTACGTGAACATGAAAGGGATAGAATTCATGCTCAAAACACTAGAGCTAAGTGCTTCTCGAGCCAAAACTTTCGATCCTGCCAATGTGGTGGATTCAAGCTTCATCCAGGAACTGGAAAAAAGCGGCTTCATCGACACCGTGTGGAAGAAGTAATTTCAAGTTGCCGCGATCGGAAGAAATTTCAGCGCGCATCGCGTCCTTAACCTGATGGTTAGGCGCTCCGTCGTACGTTACGCACACACCGTCTTAAGCTTCATCTGTTCCAGCATCGCGCGGCCGAGCAGACCGTAGGGATTGCCCAGTGTCTCGAACATTTCAAAGTGGTTGTAGCCCTGGCCGATCAAGAACGTCACAGGCTTGCCTGCTGCCTTTACGGCTGCGGCGAAAGGTTTGACCGTGATAACCAAAAAAAATGCTTGACCAGCTTTCCATCGTGGGGCACATGCCTCCAGAAAATGCGACCGAGTCACGGATGTCGGTATGAGTCCACCAATCCATCTAGCGTGTGACCTCAGGATCACAAGCGTATTCGTAGATAGCTGTGGCATCTGAGAGTAAGGGGCGACGTAGGAGCAGCCTTTCTGTTGTGAGAATTTCAGGTACCTGGATCACAACCAACTTTCCTTGCACGGCCTAACGCTCCGGTTCAGCGGCGGCGCGCAGCGCCGTCCGCTGAAGCGGCTGTTAGACCGCTTGATCTTAGGTAGTCGCCACTAGCAGTTCCTCTGAATTATTTGGCGGCCGAAGGCCATCCGTCCTGCCCGCGAAGTAGCGCTGGGCAAGCGTAGCTACGGATACGTGCCGAACCTCTGAACCATCCGGTTCATCTCCGAATAGCAGAGCCGTTAAGTATCACCCGTCAAATCTTCAGGTCCTCTGCCTTCGAAATACTTTGGCGTGCCCCTGAGTTGAGGAAGC
>Ga0126377_10003679_pt1 | contig 10936 bp, 12 predicted proteins | sample PanSoiMetPlot_22_FD_92647 | JGI IMG/M metagenome (GOLD analysis project Ga0126377, IMG submission 92647) | Tropical forest soil microbial communities from Panama - MetaG Plot_22 | ecosystem: Environmental > Terrestrial > Soil > Tropical forest > Bulk soil | place: Panama | collected 2016-02-17
CGGCGGCACCACCTGGCGCGGCCGCCACGGCGACCGCAGCCGCCGCCGACACGCCCCACTTCTCTTCCAGCATCTTGGCGAGCTCAGCCGCTTCCAGCACGGTGAGGCTCGACAGATCAGTGACGATTTTTTGCAGATCAGCCATTGTTTACGTCCTATCGGTTCGAACCAGTCGAGATTGCGAAGGGCCTTACGCCGCCTCGCCCTTGTTGGCATAGGCCGCCACAACGCGAGCGACTTTCGCCGCCGGCGCGTTGATGACCTGGGCAATCTTGGTCGCCGGCGCCTGAATGAGGCCGACGATCTTGGCCCGCAACTCGTCGAGCGACGGCAACGCAGCAAGTGCCTTGACGCCGTTCTGGTCGAGCGCGGTCTTGCCCATCGCCCCGCCCAGGATCACGAACTTCTCGTGCGCCTTGGCGAAGTCGGAGGCGACCTTCGGCGCAGCAATCGGATCGCCCGAATAGGCGATTACGGTCGGCCCCTTAAGCAAGGGGATGACCGCGGCTGCGTCGGTGCCGTCGAGAGCGATCTTGGCGAGCCGGTTCTTGGCGACCTTCACCGTCGCGCCCGCTTGCTTCATCTGCCTGCGCAGGTTCTGCATCTGGGCCACGGTGAGGCCAGAATTTTGAGCCACCACCACCACAGCAGTGTCCTTGAAGACACCGTTGAGCGTTGTGACGAGCTCCTTCTTAGCCGCTCGATCCACAGCAAGCTCTTTCCGGTTTGGCGGCCGCGCTGCGCGCGGATCCGCCGGTTGCGACCTGCCGCCTCGTCCCGTCGCGCGGGCTGAGGCGACGCTTTCTATGCCCTGCCGTGAGATGCACTCACGCACATCCGAGGTTCGAACCGGTCGCGCGGGCAACCACCACAAAGGAGGGGTGCCCGAAATTCCGTCTCGACCCATCTATGCAGGACATTAAGCCTCGGGGTCGAAGCCCCACAGAGCCGAAGCCCTAAGGCACCTGCAGTCTCGGACAGGACTTGCCCAGCTCGCGCCGGGCCGTTTCGCCCCATTCCCCGCCATAAGTCTTTGTCGTCCCTAGAATAATCCGTAAGGATGGGTTCTAAGGTTGACACCGCCTTGGCTGATAAAGGGACGCGTAAAGGCGCGCCGACAAACTGCTTCGGCACGCCCTCAGGCACAGTATCTAGTGGGTTTGAGTGGTTTTGCCAAGCCCCCGACAAAATGGTTCTATTTCACCTGTTACGTCCCGCTGCTTCGCGCCCCGCCACCCGGCTGAACACGACATTTCGGGTCTGTCCGGTATTGCCTGGATAGTTGTGGAAGAACAGGCCGACGACATCGCCCGACGCATAAAGTCCACGGATCGGCTTCCCCGACGTGCCGAGCACCTCAGCCCGGGTATTGATCTTGAGCCCTCCGAACGTGAAGGTGATCCCGCACACAATCGGATAGGCCCGGAACGGCGGCCTCTCGATCCTGACCGCCCAGTTCGACTTCTTCGGCGTGATCCCGGCCGTGCACTTGCCGTCCATGTTGCCAGGATCAAACGGGAGATCGTCGCGGCAGGCGGCATTGAACTCCTCGACCGTGTGCTCGAGCACTTCCGGCGCCAGCCCGATCTTGCCGGCAAGCTCGGCGATCGTATTGGCTTCGAAACCTTTGGCGCCCGCATAGGCGCCCTCGCGGAACAGCTTGAAACCGGTGTCGTCGAAGATCTGGTGCGCTAGGCCGCGCGGCTGCGCCAGCACCGCGCGCCCGGTCTTGGCGTAAGTGTAGGAGTGCTTGGTCTCGCCTTCGTCGTAGAAGCGCTGGCCCAGCGTGTTCACCGTGATGCCGAACTTGTACTCGTAGCGGTTAGCCGAGTTGCCGTGGCCATCCGGCCGCAGCGGAATGGCGCCGTCCTGCGACTCCGCGCCGATTGGAGTGGCATGCGCGCCCTGCCAATGGCCGGCGGTCATGGCGCCGAGCGCAATCAGCATATTGAGCACCTCGCCGGTGTCGTGTTTGCTGCCGCGCACCCGCATCAGATCGCCGAACGGACCGAGATAGCGCGCACGCATCTCCGCGCTCGCCTGGAAGCCACCGCTGCAACAGATGACAGCGCGGCCGACGAGATCATATTCGCCCTCGGGCGTGAGCACGCGCACACCCTCGATGTGGCGCTCGTTGCCGTGAAAGCCTGTCACCTTGGACTCGTAGCGGATCTCGACGCCTAAGCCGGCTGCGATGTCGCGCCACTGCAGCAGCTGACCAAGTCCGCCGCCAACCGTATGGATCACAGCGCCCGGCTCGAAGTATTTCTTGCCTTTGACCGGCACAGGCTTCTCGTGCTCGAAGCGAATGCCCTTGCGGCGCATCCAGTGCAGCGAGGCGTTCGAGTTGTCGACCAGGAAGGTCGCGAGCTCCTGATCGATGCGGCCTTCGGTGACCCGGTTGAGATCGGCGAGAAAGTTCTCGCGCGTATAGGGTGGCATCACGAACGTGCTGAAGGTCGTCTCATCGATCTCGATGAACTGCCTGATCTCACCGGCACCGTCATAGACGAAGCGAAAGCCGGTGTGAGAATAGCGCGCATTGCCACCGAACTCCGGCTCCGGCGCCTTCTCCAGCATCACAATGCGCTCGGCACCCGCCTCGCGCGCCGCCACTGCGGCCTCATGCGCCGCACTGCCGCCACCGATGACGATGATGTCGCAACGCTCCTCCCGCGCCATGTCCCTCAACTCTCTGTCTTGGTTTTCTGAAGCGGCTGACGCCAGCCGCCTCGCAACGTGTTCGCGATAACGGAACTCAGGCCGTAACAGGCTCCTTGCGCGGCACCGTGGTCGACTCTTCCGAGCCAAATCCCTTCACCGAGATGTCGAAGTTGTTGCCGTCGGGATCGGTCGCGCGCGTCTCGGCATAAGGCCGATCGGCCGGCCGCTTTGCCGGAGCCTTGACGCCGTTCTTCACCAGCCGGTCGGTGATCTCGTTATGGTCCTCGACCTCGAAGCCGAAATGATTAAGGCCGGACGGCTTGCCCTCCGCCTTGTTCTCGAGCAGCGCCAGCGTGATGTAGCCGTCGGTCATATAGATCGCCTTGCTTCCCGACGCGCCCTTGGCAGGCAGGCGAGTCATCTCGAAGGTCTGCTCGTAGAACTTGGCCAGGCGCTCCGGATCGAGCGTGATGATGGCGAGATGACGGATCTTGGGGCGCTTGGCCATGGCAAATCTCCGGTTGCGTTTTCTTGGTGACAGTGGGTTATCACGAAACCCTGCTTATTGCTTATAGCCTGCCCGCATATCTCGAATGCCGCACGCCTCGGATGTCGCGCAGGCTTCGATGAACCTCCGATCTCTCCCGGCCCCTCATGGTGAGGAGCCGCAATCGGGACCCCCTTCACTAATCCGCCGTCACGTGCGCGGCGGCTCGAACCATGGGGGCCGCCCCTTCCTTCGAGACGGGCGCTACGCAATGATTGCGTCCGCTGAAGCGCAGGGTACTTGCGCCCTCCTCAGGATGAGGCGGCGAGAGTCGGAGCTTCGTCGTAACCAAAGCGATATACGCTTCAGATCAATGGGCCCGGACTTTTCCTGTACCGATTCACGATCGCATCTGCTGTCATATAGGCCAGCGCCTGAATCGTGAGCGTCGGATTGAAGCTCGACTGCGACGGGAAGTTCGCGCTGCCGACAACGAACAGGTTGGGGATGTCCCAGCTCTGGCCGTATTTGTTGACGACCGAACTCTTCGGATCGCTGCCCATGCGCACGCCACCCTCGTGATGACCACCAGGCGCGCCATTGCCTTCCGGCGTATGCCAGATGCGCGTGGCACCTGAAGCGCGCGCCATCTCTTCCATCTTCCTGGCGATGAACTCGGTGCGCTTGAGCTCGTTCGGCCGCCGCCAGTCGTAGGTCATGCGCGGAGCAGGCAGACCCCAGGCGTCGCGGACGTCGGGATCGAGATCGATGGTCTGGTGCGCATAGGGCAGATCTTCGATCTGCGCCGCAATGACGGTGTGGCGCGTGTAGTACTTGGCCAGGAAGTCCCGATAGCCGGCGCCCCACCGCGGCGTGCCGGGCGGTGGCGGCATGCCCATGGCGGCCGCGATCGGCCCGCCTTCGAGTCCCGCCGGGCCAACCGAGATCTGCGCGCCGAGAATGAAATCGAGATCCTTGTGATCGAAGTTATCGCCGTTCCAGTCGTCGATCGAATGCTTCTGCGCGCTCGGTCCCATATAGACGTTCACATGCCGATCGTCGAACGCGACGAACACGCGCGAGCGGATGTGGGTCATGATGTGCTTGCCGAGGTGCCCGCTCGAATTGGCAAGCCCGTTTGGGAATTTCTCTGTCTTCGAGAGCAGCAGCAAGCGCGTCGCGTCATAGATGAATGGTGAAACAATGACGATCTCGGCTTCGATCGTATTGTCGGATGAGCCATCAGGCCCGTAGTAGGACACGCCGGTGACCCGGCCGCTGTTGTCGCTGTTGACGCGATAGCACATCGCCCCGGTGATCAGCTTGAAGTTGCCGGTGGCGTCCGCCTCCGGCAGCTTGGTCACCAGGATCGACGACTTGGCGCCGACATGGCAGCCAAAGGCTTGGCAGAAGCCGCAATAGCTGCAGCCGGGCCGGCCGTTATAGGGTTGCGAGATGATTGCGCGCGGCGTCGGAAACGGGTGCCAGCCAAGCTTCTTGGCTGCCTCGTCGAATACGATTCCGGACTGATCCGGCGTGAGCGGCGGCAGCGGGTACTCGCGCTTGCGCGGCGCTTCGAAGACGTTGCCACCTTCGATCTTCTTGCCCTGCAAATTGCCGGCCCTGCCCGACACGCCGAGCTCGTATTCGGCGCGGTCGTAGTAGGGCTCAAGCTCGGCGTAGCTCGTGGGCCAGTCGGTGAGCGAGGAGTTCTCTGGAATGGCCTTGGCGCCGTACCGCTCGATCGTCTTGGTCCGGGTGCGAAAATCATCCTCGTGCAGCCGCCAGGACACCGCGCCGTAATGCACGGTGCCGCCGCCAGCCTGGTTGCCGTAGCTCATGGTCTGCAGCGGCCGGGCGCGCACGTTCGGATTGGCCCGCCAGGTCACCGGCTGGCGCTTGACGTCTGGGCGCAGGTCCTGGCGCTGGAAGTAGCGCAACTCGTCCTGCGGAGCGAAGTCCTTGGTCGCAAGCCGCGGGCCACGTTCGAGCCCGATCACTTTCATGCCGGCTTTGCCAAGCTCGGCCGCCAGCACACCACCGGCCGCGCCGACTCCGACAATAACGACATCCGCCTTTTCGGTCGCCATGACGTCCTCCCGAAGCTCTTCTCTCGATTGTTCTTGTGCGTTCAACGGCGGAGTTCGCGAGCTCCGCCGTTGTCGTTTGAAGGACCGCTAGATCAGCTTGCCTGGGTTCTTCTTGTATTTGTTCACGATCGCGTCGGCGGTCATGTAGGAGAGCGCCTGGATCGTCAGCGTCGGGTTGAAGCCCGCCGAGGTCGGGAAGTTCGCGCTGCCCATGACGAACAGGTTCGGGATGTCCCAGGTCTGTCCGTATTTGTTGACCACAGAGTCGCGCGGATTGTGACCCATGCGCACGCCACCTTGGTGATGCGAGCCGGGTGCCCCCGGGCCCGTGGGCGCCGTCCACACATGTGCGGCGCCGGTCGCGCGGCCGATCTCGAGCAGCTTGTTGTTAATGAACTGGACGCGCTTCACTTCATTCGGCCGCCGCCAGTCGTAGGTCATGCGCGGCGCCGGCATTCCCCAGGCGTCGCGCACGTTCGGATCGAGATCAATGACCTGGTCCGCGTAGGGCAGGTTCTCGGTCTGCCCGGTCAGCGCAAGATACCGCGTGTAGTACTTCGAGAAGAAGTCGCGATAGCCCGCACCCCAGCGCGGCACGCCGGGCGGTGGCGGCATGTTCATGGCGCTGGCGATCGGCCCGCCTTCGAGCCCGGCAGGACCCGCCGAGATCTGCGCGCCGCGGATAAATCCGAGATCCTTGTGATCGAAGTTGTCGGCATTGAAGTCGTCGATCGTGTGCTTCTGCGCGCTCGGCCCCATGTAGACATTGATGTGGCGGTCGTCGAAGGCGGCAAAGCCACGGGTGCCGAGATGCGACATGATGTGCCGACCGAGATGTCCGCTCGAATTGGCGAGCCCATTCGGGAACCGGTCCGTCTTCGAGAGCAGCAGCAGCCGCACCGCGTCGTAGATGAAAGGCGCCACGACCACGAGGTCGGCTTCGATGGTGTTGTCGGAGGAGCCATCCGGCCCGTAATACGACACGCCGGTGGCACGCCCGCTGTTGTCGGTGTTGACGCGATAGCACATCGCGCCGGTGATGAGCTTGAAGTTGCCGGTCTTGTCAGCATCGACCAGCTTGGTCACCAGGATCGAGGACTTCGCGCCGACGTGGCAGCCGAAACCCTGGCAGAAGCCGCAATAGCTGCAGGCGGGCCGGCCGTTATAGGGCTGCGACACGATCGCGCGCGGCGTCGAGAACGGGTGATAGCCGAGCTTCTTGGCCGCTGCTTCGAAGTTCACGCCGACCTGATCCATGTGCAGTGCAGGATTCGGATAGTCGCGCTTGCGCGGCGCCTCGAAGACGTTGCCGCCTTCGATCTTCTTGCCCTGCAGATTGCCAGCCTTGCCCGAGACGCCGAGATCGTATTCGGCGCGGTCGTAATAAGGCTCGAGCTCGGTGTAGCTCACCGGCCAGTCGATGACGGAGGAATCCTCCGGAATGGCGGCGGCGCCATAGCGCTCGATGGTCTGCGAGCGCACCCGGAAATCATCCTCATGGAAGCGCCAGGACACCGAGCCGTAGTGAACCGTGCCGCCACCGGCCTGATTGCCGTAGGAGAGCGACTGGATCAGGGTTGCACGCGCTCCTGTGTTGGGGCGCCACGTCACGGGCTGGCGCTTGGGATCGGGACGCAGATCCTGGCGCTGGAAGTAGCGCAGCTCATCCTGCGGCGCGAAGTCCTCGGTACGGAGGCGCGGGCCGCGCTCGAGCGCGATCACCTTCATGCCGGCCTTGCCGAGCTCGGCCGCCAGAACGCCACCGACGGCGCCAGCGCCGACAATGACGACATCGGTCTTTTCCGTTGCCATGGCTCAGGTCCTCCGCGTTGGAGCCTGGCCCTGCAGGCCGATCAGCACACCGCCCGCGAAGGCTTCCTTGCTCGCCATGTCGGCCGGCGTGAACGCCGGATGCGCGCCGGGGAAGCCAACGAGCCGCCAGCCCGCGAAGTCCTTGTTGCCGCCATAGACCGGGTCGGCAAACATGCCTTCGATGGTGTGGGTCCGCAGCGTGTTGAAGAACGCCTGAGGAGTCGGATACGTGAAGCCGGTGGCCTTGCCCTGCTCGAGCGCGGTGATCACCTCATCCTGGCGCGCCGTAGGTAGCTTCGCGAACGATTCCTTGAAGGTTGCCTGGCAATAGGCATCGAGCTGTGCGATGCCGCGCCGATAGAAGTCGAGCTGGTCGGAGTAGGCGCCGGCGAGCGCGAGGTCGATATAGTTGAGCACGTTGGCGTCGGTTGCGCCCGGCTTGCCCGGAGCGCCCGGCATCAGCCTCTCAGCAAAAGCCTTGATGGTCGCCGATTCATCGACATTGAGCGCCGCGCCGTAGCCCGAGCCGCTGGCAGCCGCGTGGTCGTGACCAGTTGCTGCTGTATTGGTGGCGGCCGGCTGTTGCTGCGCGAGTGCGTCGGGCACCAATCCGGCGCCGGTCGCCGCCCCCGCTCCCACCACCGCCGCGCCAACCAGAAATGCGCGGCGAGCTTCGTCATGCTTGCTCATGAGCGTTCCTCCATCGATCAACCGACGTTATTTTGGGGCCGGTCTAAAGAAGGAGACTGCGCCTGTTGAGCAGTCCAGGCAAGACCGCGGGCCATGGTTCGCGAAGCGACGCGATACCGTGTCGCGCACCAGCCGATGGCCAATGGCTTACGTTGCAACCAGCGCTTTTTTCCAGGCACCACAGTCACTACAATAAGTCCCATGAACGTCCAGCCGCGAGTGCCAATGGACAAAGACACGTTCCTCGCCTGGGCGCAGGGGCGCGAGGGACGATTCGAATTGGTGGAGCGCCATGTCGTGATGATGGTTGGCGGGTCGAAGACGCATGCGCTCATCGCCAGCCAACTCATGCGAGCCTTGTGGGCCCGCATCGACGTGAAGAAGTGGGTGGTTCTGGGCTCCGATCTCGCCGTCGATGTGGGACCCGACAGCTTGCGCTATCCAGACGCCATCGTGGATTCCATCGGCGGCCAGCGCGCGTTGGTGGCTACAGCACCGGTGCTGATTGCGGAAGTGCTCTCGCCATCGTCGGCAACGCTCGACCTCGGTGACAAGGCCGCAGAGTATCTGCGACTTCCAAGCATCACGGCTTACCTCGTCCTCTCGCAGGACGAAGCGAAGGCTTGGGTCTATCTGAAAGGCTCAGAGCAAAACCTTGGCCCAGGGGTGATCACTGGAGCGAGTGCTACGATTGGCATCCCAGGGCTCGGGATCGACCTTCCGCTGGCAGAGATCTATCGCGGGGTCCAGTTCGAGAACGACGTATGAAAACGGCCGGTGCGTCGTCGCACCGGCCTCAATCAGTTCAGCGCTTAGTGACCGTCAGCTCCCCGGCTGCGGGAACAGCGAGGCCGGCTCGACCTTCACGCCCGGGCCCATGGTGGACGACACCGCCACGCGATTGATGAAGGTGCCCTTGGCGCCAGCGGGCTTCGCCTTCTGCACCGCGTCCGCGAACGCTTTGATGTTCTGCACCAGCTTCTCGGCCGAGAACGAGGCCTTGCCGACGCCGGCCTGGACGATGCCGGCCTTCTCGACCCGGAACTCGACCGAGCCGCCCTTGGCGCCCTTGACCGCACCGGTGACATCCATCGTCACGGTGCCGACCTTCGGGTTCGGCATCATGCCGCGCGGCCCCAGCACCTTGCCGAGCCGGCCGACCAGCGGCATCAGGTCGGGCGTCGCTATGCAGCGGTCGAAATCGATCGCGCCGCCCTGCACCTTCTCGACCAGATCCTCGGCGCCGACCACGTCGGCACCGGCGGCCCGCGCCTCATCGGCCTTGGCACCGCGCGCGAACACGCCGACCCGCACGCTGCGGCCGGTTCCGTTGGGCAACAACACAACGCCACGCACCATCTGATCGGCGTGGCGCGGATCAACGCCGAGATTCATTGCGATCTCGATGGTCTCATCGAACTTCGCCTTGGCGCGGTCCTTGATCAGTTTCACCGCGTCGTCGATCGAGTAGAGCTTTTCGCGATCGATGCCTTCGCGGGCCTTGGTCGTGCGCTTTCCGAGATTTGTCATGGCGATTACTCCGTGACCTCAATGCCCATGGAACGGGCGGAACCGGCAACCATCTTCATCGCGGAGTCGATGGTGTCGCAGTTGAGGTCCTTCATCTTCTGCTCGGCAATCTCCTTCACCTGCGTGCGTGTAATCGCGCCAGCCTTGTCACGGCCTGGCGTCTTCGATCCGCTTTCGAGCTTGGCCGCCTTCTTGATGAAGTACGACACCGGCGGCGTCTTCAGCTCAAAGGAGAACGAGCGATCCGCATAGGTCGTGATCACGACCGGGATCGGCATGCCCTTTTCCATCTTGGCGGTTGCTGCATTGAACTGCTTGCAGAAGTCCATGATGGCGAGGCCGCGCTGGCCGAGCGCCGGACCGATCGGCGGCGAGGGATTGGCCGCGCCGGCCGGGACCTGCAATTTTAGAAAACCCGTGACTTTCTTTGCCATGCCTTGCTCCTTTAGTGGTGCGGTTGTTGGCGGTTGGCAGCCGCCTCACCTTCCACGCTCCATCAGGCAGCTAGATCTTTTCCACCTGCCCGAATTCCAGTTCGACCGGCGTCGGCCGGCCGAAAACGCTTACCTCGACCTTGACGCGCGAGTGCGTGTCGTCGACCTCCTCGACGGTGCCGTTGAAGGATGCGAACGGGCCATCCGAGACCCGGACCAGTGCGCCGACCTCAAAGGAAACTGACGGCAGCCGCCTCACCTTCCACGCTCCAACGGACAACTAGATCTTTTCCACCTGCCCGAATTCCAGCTCGACCGGCGTCGGCCGGCCGAAAATGCTCACCGCGACCTTGACGCGCGAGCGCGCGTCGTCGACCTCCTCGACCGTACCATTGAAGGACGCGAACGGGCCATCCGAGACCCGGACCTGCTCGCCGACCTCGAAGGACACCGACGGCTTCGGCCGGTCGATACCCTCCTGCACCTGGTGCAGGATGCGCTGTGCCTCGGCATCCGAGATCGGGAACGGCTTGTTATCGGCACCCAAAAAGCCGGTCACCTTCGGGGTGTTCTTGATCAGGTGGTACGCCTCGTCGGAAAGCTCCATCTTCACCAGCACATAGCCGGGGAAGAACTTGCGCTCGGCGTCGACCTTGCGGCCGCGCCGCACCTCCACGACCTTCTCCTTCGGCACCATGATCTCATCGAACAGGTGCTCGAGATGGCGCTGCTTGGCCTGCTCCCGGATCGATTCAGCGACCTTGTTCTCGAAATTCGAGTAGGCCTGCACGATATACCAGCGTTTGCTCATGGCCGTTTCCGCTCGCCCGCTCATCCGCCGCCACCGCCAAGACCCAGCACGAGGGTTACAATCATCCGCATGATCTGGTCCGCGAACAAGAAGAAGACCGCTGCAACTGCTGTCAGGATGAAGACCATGGCGGTGGTGATCGCGGTTTCACGCCGCGACGGCCAAGTGACCTTCTGGCCCTCGGACCGTACTTCCTGCAAGAACTTGAACGGACTGACTTTCATGGGACTTGCTTGCATCGATTTACTTGCCAAACGGCAATATGCCCCCGCCGCCCGGATCAGCTTTTTCGACCCTACGGCAAAGAGCGTTAAGAGTTCTCGTGGCTTAGCCGGCCCCACACGGCCCGGCCGGGGCGCTCGGAGTTCAGATACGGTCTCCCTGCCCGCCGGTCAAGATACCATCCCGGCCTACCCCC
>Ga0126377_10003680_pt1 | contig 10936 bp, 10 predicted proteins | sample PanSoiMetPlot_22_FD_92647 | JGI IMG/M metagenome (GOLD analysis project Ga0126377, IMG submission 92647) | Tropical forest soil microbial communities from Panama - MetaG Plot_22 | ecosystem: Environmental > Terrestrial > Soil > Tropical forest > Bulk soil | place: Panama | collected 2016-02-17
CCGGGAGTTCGTACGGATGGAGCTCCCGGATCACCCGCTCCAGCAACTCGTACCGATCGCGCGTGGTCTTGGCCAACACCGGATGCTCCTCGGCGGTCTCGACGGCAGCCTGCCAGCGATAGACGGAGAGACAGGGCGCGAACACGTTCACGCACGCCGCCGCGCGGCGGTCGATAAGCGCCCGCGCGAGCGCCTCCGCGCTCGCGCGGTCCGGGAGGTTGCTGATCACGAGCAACGCGTCGTTCGGAGTCATTCGTGAGCCTCGCTTCCTTCTCCCCCCCGGGCTGCGGGCGAGAAGCTTATACGCCTTCGAAGACCGTCGGGTAACGCAACTGGACACCGAGGGCCTCCTTCAAGCGCCGGTTCACCAGCCGCCGCGACTCGCCCATGAACGAGAAGAGCAGGCGCGGCAGCCGCGCCTCAGCGTCGGCGCGCGAGACCCGCGGCGGGCGCGCGAGGCCGTGGCGGTCGGCGACAAGATCGAAGTAGTCGCCCATCTTGAGCTCGGTGTCGTCGCTCGCGTTGTAGACCCCTGGCGGCGCGTCGAGCGCCAAAGCCCGAACGCAGATGGCCGCGAGATCGTCGCCGTGGACATGGTTGGTATAGACGTCCTCGTCGGCGCGCAACACCGGCGTTCCCTGCCGGAGCCGCTCGAGCGGCAAGCGATCTGCGGCGTAGATCCCCGGCACGCGGAGGATGACGACCTCGACGCCACGCTCGGCCCCCCATTCGCCGAGCGCCTGCTCGGCGTCGACGCGTCGCCGCGCGCGCTCCGTCTGCGGCGCGAGGGGCCGCGACTCGTCGACTCGGTCGCCGCCGCAGTCGCCGTACACGCCGCTCGTGCTGAGGTACACGATCCTGCGTGGTAACATCCGCGCGCCCGATAGCGCCGCGACGAGATTGCGCGTGCGCGCGTCGCGAGCGCCGGTTTCGGCCGGCGGCGCCGCATGCAGCACGAGCGCCGCGGTCCCGGCGAGCGCTGCGAGCGACTCGGGACGATCGAGATCACCGGCGAGCGTGCGCACCCCGCGTCCGGCGAGCGTCCCCGGATCGCCGCGGACGAGCGCAGCGACCGCGTACCGCGACGTGAGCGCCGGCAAGGCGCGCCGGGCGATGTCCCCGGCGCCGAGGATGAGCAACCGCTCCACGAGCCGATTTTAGCGCCCGCCCACCCCTGTTCCAGCGCATGAGCCACCGCGTCACCGTCCAGCCGAGCGGCAACGTCTTCGAGGTCCCGGAGGGCGACACGATCCTCGCCGCTGCCCTGAACGAGGGCTTTCACCTGCCGTACGGCTGCCGCAACGGCGCGTGCGGCTCGTGCAAGGGCAAGATCGTCGCGGGCGAGATCGACTACGGCAAGTACCAGCACAGTGCGCTCTCCGACGACGAGCGCGCCGCGGGGTACGCGCTGTTCTGCCAGGCGCGGCCGCTCACCGATCTCACGATCGAGAGCCGCGAGATCGGCGCGGTCAAGGACATCGTCGTCAAGAAGCTGCCGTGCCGGGTGCACAAGCTCGAGCGCGTCGCCGACGACGTGGCGATCCTCTGGCTCAAGCTGCCGGCGAACGAGCGCCTCCAGTTCCTCGCCGGTCAGTACATTGAGTTCATCCTCAAGGACGGGTCGCGGCGCAGCTTCTCGATGGCGAACGCGCCACACGACGACGAGTTCCTGCAGCTCCACGTCCGCCACGTGCCGGGGGGTGCCTTTACCGATCACGTGTTCAAGACGATGAAGGAGCGCGACATTCTCCGCTTCGAAGGGCCGCTCGGCTCGTTCTTCCTGCACGAGAGCGAGAAGCCGATCGTGTTCGTCGCGAGCGGCACCGGCTTTGCGCCGATCAAGGCGATCATCGAGTCAGCATTCAAGCACGAGGTCGGGCGGCCGATGACGCTCTACTGGGGCGCTCGGCGGCCGAAGGATCTCTATCTCGATGCGCTCGCGCGCCACTGGTCGGCCGAGTACCCGGCGCTGTTCGAGTACGTCCCGGTCATCTCGGATGCGCTGCCGGAGGATCAATGGACCGGACGCACCGGCTTCGTCCACCGCGCGGTGATGGCCGATTTCCCCGACCTCTCGGGCGTGCAGGTCTACGCGTGCGGTGTACCGATCATGGTCGACTCGGCGCGGCGCGACTTCACCCACGAGTGCGAGCTGCCGATCGACGAGTTCTTCGCCGATTCGTTCACCACCCAGGCCGATCTCGCGCAGGGCGGCTAGCCGGCCTGCGCCCGCGATCAGCTCTCGAGCAGCGGCGGGCCGAGCTCGGCGATGAGGCCGGCGGTTTCCGCCGCCATGCGCGTGAGCGGCCGCTGTGCGGAGGTCGCGATCGACATGACGCCGCGCAGCGCCGGCGCGACGATCGGCCGCGCGACGAGCCGTGTGGCGTCGCCGGCTTCGATCAGCGCGGTGCGCGCCAGCACCGCATGGCCGTAGCCGCGCACGACGAGGTCGAGGATCGCGCGCACCCCGTCGACCTCGAGCGCGATCTGCGGCTTGAGGCCGACCGCCTCGAGGCGCGATTCGACGAGCATGCGAATCGTGTGCGGCCGGCTCGGGATGATCAGGGGGTAATCGGGGACGCGGCGCAGCGCAACCCTCGCAGGAGACTTCGCCGTACGCGCCCGCGGCGGGCTGATCAGGCAGAGTTGCTGCGTCGCAAGCGGCCGCAGCTCGATGGCTGGCGACGCTGGCGGGTTGTAGACGATGCCGAGGTCGACGCGGCCGAGCGCGAGCCATTCGAGGATGTGCACGGTGAGACCCTCGACGATGCTGATGTCGGCGCGAGGGAAGCGCGTGCGGAACTCCGCGACGAGCGGCCCCGATAGCATGCGTCCGACGGTGGGCGGAACCCCGAGCGCCACGCGCCCGATCGGTGCGCTGCGTGTCTCGTCGAGGTCAGCGCGTGCGCTCTGCACCTGCTGCAGGATGCCGCGCGCGTGGGCGAGCAGCCGCGTCCCCGCGGGGGTGAGCGTGACGCCACGCCCGTTGCGCAGAAAGAGCGACTGCCGCAGCTCGACCTCGAGCGCGCGGACCTGCCGGCTCAGCGCGGGTTGCGCGATCGACAGCAACTCGGCAGCCTTCGAGAAGCTGCGCGCGTCGGCGACCTGCACGAAGTAGTCGAGCTGACGGAAGTCCATGTGCGAATAGGGTAAGCGACCGGCGAGTGTAGGCCGTGCGGTCGCGCCGAGCAATGCCGAAATGCGATAGCAGCTATACGATCAATGCCGTTTCATTCTGGCTGGCGATCCGGACAATCCAGGCCTTGGTGCAGAACGAAGGGGGCGGCTGCTGTGGCGAGAATTATCGGCGCGATCGCGAGTTCACATACGCCCACGATCGGCTTCGCGCTCGACCGCAAGAAACAGGACGACCCGGTCTGGGCGCCGATCTTCGCGGCCTACGAGCCGATCCGGCGCTGGCTCGCCGAGAAGCAGCCCGACGTGCTCGTGATGACCTACAACGATCATGTCACCTCGTTCTTTTTCGATCACTACTCCGCGTTCGCCCTCGGCATCGGCGAGGCGTACCCGGTGGCGGACGAGGGCGGCGGCGCGCGCGCGCTCCCGGCCGTGCGCGGCCACGCTGCTCTGGCGCATCACATCGGCGCCTCGCTGATGGCCGACGAGTTCGACATGTCGTTCTTCCAAGGCAAGGCGCTCGACCACGGTGTCCTGTCGCCGCTGTCGATGCTGCTCCCCCACGAACGCGGTTGGCCGGTGCCGATCGTGCCGCTGCAGATCGGCGTGCTGCAGTTCCCCGTCCCGAGTGCGCGCCGCCTGTTCAAGCTCGGCCGCGCGCTGCGCCGCGCGATCGAGAGCTATCCGGCGGATCTCAACGTCGCGATCGTCGCAACCGGCGGGCTTTCGCACCAGGTGCACGGCGAGCGGGCCGGCTTCAACAACACCGCCTGGGACCTGCAGTTCCTCGAACTCATCGCCAAGGATCCCGAGCGGCTCGCCGACATGACTCTAGGCCAGTACGCCGCGCTCGGCGGCATGGAAGGGTCGGAAGTGATCATGTGGCTCGTGATGCGCGGCGCGATGTCGTCGACCATCCGCAGGATCCACCAGACCTACTACCTGCCGTCGATGACGGGCATCGCGACGGCGATCTACGAGAACGAGCCCGTGGAGACGCCCGTCGACACGCTCGCGGCGCATCGCGCGCACATGGCGCGCGAGCTCGCCGGCGTGGAGAAGCTCGAGGGCACATACCCCTTCACCCTCGCGCGCAGCGTCAAGGCCTACCGTCTTAACAGGTTCCTGCACGCACTCGTAGAGCCCGCGCATCGCGCAAAGTTTCTCGCCGACCCCGAAGGCGCGTTCGCCGATGCGGAGCTCAACGAGGAGGAACGCGGGATGGTCCGCAACCGTGACTGGCGCGCCCTCATCCGCTACGGCGCGAGTTTCTTCATGCTGGAGAAGCTCGGCGCGGTCGTGGGCGTCTCGAACCTGCACATCTACGCGGCGATGCGGGGTCAGTCGCTCGAGGATTTCCAGAAGACGCGCAACGCGCCGGGTGCGCTTTACTCGGTCGCCGGCCGAGACGCCGGATCGGTCGCGTGGGACGCCCCCGGCGGGCGGGCGTAGGAACTGAACGGCCATTTTCTACCAGACGACAGGAGAAGTCTTAGATGCGAATGAAGTGCTTCGTCGCCGTGCTTGCCGCTGCGCTCGTCACTGGCGCCGCGCACGCCCAGCAGTACCCGACCAAGCCTGTGAAAGTCATCACACCGTTCCCGGCCGGAAGCGGACCGGACGCGGCCCTGCGAGTAGTGGCCGACAAGCTCTCGAAGAGCTGGGGGCAGCAGGTGCTCGTCGAGAACCGCCCGGGCGCAAACGGCTTCATCGCGCTCGGCGCGGCGAAGGCCGCCCCGGCCGACGGCTATACGCTCGCCCAGGCAAGCAGCGCGCAGCTCGCCACGCATCCGCTCGTGTACAAGTCGCTCCCGTACGATCCGGCCAAGGACTTCGAGCCGGTCACGCCGCTCTTCCGCAATCACTTCTTCGTGGTGGTCGGTGTCGCCTCGCCGTTCAAGAGTGTAGGCGAGCTCGTTGCCGCGGCGAAGAGGAAGCCGGGCGACATGACCTACGGCTCGGAGTTCATCGGCAGCCCCGGGCACCTCGGCTCCGCGCTCCTCGAGTCGGCGACCGGCACGCAGATGATGCACGTTCCGTTCAAGGAAACGACCCAGCTCTTCACCGCCGTCGGAACCGGCGACCTCCAGTGGGCGTTCGGCACGGCGGGCACCGCCGGCGCGACGCTTCGCGCCGGCAAGGTCAAGTTCCTCGCGCTTGCCGCGCCCAAGCGACTGCCGCAGTTCCCGGACGTGCCCACGGTCGCGGAATCCGGCGGTCCGGCCAGCTTCGAGGTTGCCGCCTGGACCGGCATGCTCGCGCCGCGCGGGACGCCGAAGGCGCTGGTGGACCGAATCGGCCGCGACATCGCGAAAATCCTCGCCGAGCCGGACGTCCGCGAGCGGTTCGCCGCATTCGGCTACGAAGCTTTCCCGCAGTCTTCCGCTGAAATGGCGGCGACCATCGAGGCGGATCGGAAGCGTTACGACGAGGTGATCAGGCGGCTCAACCTCTCGCTCGATTGAGCGCGAGGCGCATTCTCCGGGAGATTCCGATGAGCGGCGTCGTTGTCCGCAACATCGATCGCGCCGACCGCGCGGCGGTGGCCGAGCTCGCGCGCTTCGGCGTCGCGACGATCCACGAGGCACAGGGCCGCACCGGTCTCATGCGCCCCTTCATGCGTCCCATCCACCCCGGCGCGCGAGCCTGTGGCACCGCTTTGACGGTGCTCGCGCATCCGGGCGACAACTGGATGCTGCACGTGGCAGCGGAAATGATCGCGCCCGGCGACGTGGTCGTCGTCGCACTCTCGGCCGACAATACGGACGGCATGTTCGGCGAGCTGCTCGCCACGTCGTACCGCGCGCTCGGGGCGAAGGGCCTGGTCATCGAGGCCGGTTGTCGGGACGTCCGGGCGCTCCACGAGATGGGCTTCCCGGTGTGGTCGCGCGCCGTTTCCGCGAAAGGGACCGTCAAGGCCGCAGTCGGCTCGGTGAACATTCCCGTGGTTTGCGGAGGAGCCCTCGTCCATCCAGGGGACGTCGTCGCCGCTGACGACGACGGCGTGGTCATCGTACCGCGCCCCGCGGCAGCGAAGGTCGCCGAAGCTGCCGCTGCCCGGGAGCAGAAGGAGGACGCCACTCGCCGCCGCCTCGCGGCGAAGGAGCTCGGGCTCGATGTCTACGGCATGCGCGAGGCGCTTGCCAAGGCAGGTCTGCGCTACGTCGACCGCGCGGACAAGATCTGAGGAGAAGAGATGAACTGCACCTACCGCGCCATCGCCGGTTTGCTGATCGCCGCTGCGGGTCTCGCCGGGAGCGCTGCCGCCTTCGCCCAAGCGTACCCGATGAAGCCGGTGAAAATCGTCGTCGGCTTCGCGCCGGGCGGCGTGGCGGACATCACCGTGCGCATCGTCGCCCAGAAGCTCAGCGAGCGGCTCAAGCAGCAGTTCCTGGTGGAGAACCGCCCCAGCGCAGGCGGCATCGTCGCGGCGGAGGCGGTCGCCAAAGCCCCGCCTGACGGTTACACCCTCCTCCTGATCAGCAACGGCAATGCCGTCAGCGTGTCGCTGTTCAAGAAGCTGAGCTACGACCCGGTGAAGGATTTCGCGATGGTCTCGCAGATCGGGTATTTCGGACTGGCGATCGTGACGAGCAACGAGTCCAAGCTGAAGACCGTGAAGGACGTCATCGCCGCGGCGCAGGCAAACCCAGGGAAGCTGACCGTCGGAACAATCGGGATCGGGAGCACGCAGCACCTGTCCGCGGAGCTGTTCAAATCGCTCGCGGGTGTGGACATGACGGTCGTCCCCTTCAAGGGATCCTCCGAAGTCCTGACCGCGCTCAAGGGCGGTGATCTCCAGCTCGGCTTCGAGATTCTCGCGCCCGTCATGGCGCAGGTGAAGGGCGGCGGCCTGCGTGCGCTCGCGGTCACGACGAAGAGCCGCTTCCCGGGCCTGCCCGATGTGCCGACGGTGATCGAAAGCGGAGTGCCCGGTTACGAGGTCGCCTCCTGGAACGGGATCGCCGCACCGGCCAACACGCCCCGGCCGGTGGTCGATTCTCTCAACAAGGAGATCAACGCGGTGCTCGCGCTTCCCGAGGTGAAGCGGCGCTTCGACGAGCTTGGCGTCGTTTCTCAGGGCGGCACCCCCGAGGAGCTCGGCACGCTGCTCGCGAAGGAAATCGCCAAGTGGAAGGACGTCGTGGCGAAAGCCAAGATCGAGAAGCAGTGAGCGATGCCTGCGAAGATCACCGGCATCTCGTCGATGGCGACCCGCGAGGTTCTCGCCGACCTCGCTCCTGCGTTCGGGCAGCGCTGGGGTTGCCCAGTCGTTTTCGAGTCGGTCGGCGGGGTGGATGCCGCCAGGCGCGTGGCCTCGGGCGAACCGTTCGATGTGGTCGTGCTCGCGTCGGAGGCGATCGACAAGCTAATCGGGGCCGGCCACATCGTCGCGGGAAGCAAAGTTGGGCTCGCCCGTTCGGGCGTCGCCGTAGCGGTCCGGTCGGGCGCCGCGCGGCCGGCGATCGGTTCGGAAGAGGCGGTCCGGCGCGCGGTGTTGTCCTCGCGCAGCATCGGCTATTCCACCGGACCCAGCGGCGTGGCGCTGGCCGGGCTGTTCGAGCGCTGGGGCATTGCCGCCGAGATCAAGGAGCGAATCGTCCAAGCGCCGCCCGGCGTGCCCGTTGGCGTGCTCGTCGCCCGGGGCGAGGTGGAGCTCGGCTTCCAGCAGCTGAGCGAGCTGATGCACCTGAGCGGCATCGACGTAATCGGACCGCTGCCACCGGCTATCCAGATCATCACCACCTTCTCCTCCGGCATCTGCGCGAGTTCGACGCAAGGCGATGCGGCGCGCAGTCTGCTCGATTTCCTGACGTCGCCGTCTGCCGCCGAAGCGAAACGCCGCCATGGCATGGAACCGGTCTGAGCTTCCGGACGCGGCCGCGAACACGAGGACAAGACGAGACCGATGATCATCGATTGTCACGGCCACTACACCACGGCGCCCAAGGCGCTCGAGAACTGGCGCAACCGGCAGATCGCCGGCATCCAGGACCCGGCGGTGATGCCCAAGGTCAGCGACTTGAAGATCAGCGACGACGAGCTCCGCGAGTCGATCGAGTCCAACCAGCTCAAGCTCATGCGCCAGCGCGGCTCGGACGTGACGATCTTCAGCCCGCGCGCGAGCTTCATGGCGCACCACATCGGCGACTTCAACGTGTCGTCGACTTGGGCGGCGGTTTGCAACGAGCTGTGCCACCGCGTCGCGCAGCTTTTCCCGGACCACTTCGTCGGCGCCGCGATGCTGCCGCAGTCCCCCGGCGTCGATCCGAAAACCTGCATTCCGGAGCTGGAGAAATGCGTCGCGCAGTACGGCTTCGTCGGCATCAACCTCAACCCCGATCCTTCGGGCGGTCACTGGCAGGAGCCGCCGCTCTCCGACCGGCATTGGTATCCGATCTACGAGAAGATGGTCGAGCTCGACATTCCGGCGATGGTCCACGTGAGCACGAGCTGCAACCCGTGCTTCCACACCACCGGCGCGCACTACCTGAACGCCGACACGACGGCCTTCATGCAGTGCCTGACCTCCGATCTCTTCACGGACTTCCCGCGGCTCCGCTTCATCATTCCGCACGGCGGTGGCGCGGTGCCGTACCACTGGGGCCGGTTCCGCGGCCTCGCCCAGGAGCTGAAAAAGCCGCTGCTGAAGGACCATCTGCTTCACAACGTCTTCTTTGACACCTGCGTCTATCACCAGCCGGGTATCGACCTGCTGACCCGCGTGATCCCGGTCGACAACATCCTGTTCGCGAGCGAGATGATCGGCGCCGTGCGCGGCATCGACCCGGAGACCGGCCACCACTACGACGATACCAGGCGCTACATCGAGGCTTCGAGCGACCTGAGCGGGGCCGATAGGCGCAAGGTGTACGAAGACAACGCGCGGCGGGTGTTCCCACGCCTGGACGCGGCGCTCGAGGCGAAAGGCCGTTGACGAAGAAGCGGGAGTGCGACATGCAATTCCAGAAGACCCCCGGCTGGCTCGATTGGTGCGCGAGCCCGTCGCAACCGCAATTCAAGGTGCCGGCCGGCAGCGTCGACGCGCATTGCCATGTCTTCGGACCGGGCGCCCAGTTCCCCTATGCGCGGGAGCGCAAGTACACGCCGTGCGACGCATCGAAAGAGCAGCTGTATGCGCTGCGCGACCGCCTGGGCTTCGCACGCAACGTCGTCGTGCAGGCGACCTGCCACGGCGCCGACAACCGTGCGATGGTCGATGCACTCGTGCATTCGGGAGGCAAGGCGCGCGGCGTGGCCACCGTCAGGCGGTCGGTCACGGACCGGGAACTGCAGACGCTGCACGCTTCTGGCGTGCGCGGCGTGCGCTTCAACTTCGTCAAGCGGCTGGTGGACTTCACGCCAAAGGACGAGCTGATGGAGATCGCCGGCCGCATCGCGCCGCTCGGCTGGCACGTGGTGGTCTACTTCGAGGCGGCCGACCTGCCCGAGCTGCGGGAGTTCTTCACCGCGCTGCCGACCACCGTGGTCGTCGATCACATGGGCCGCCCGGACGTTAGCAAGGCGATCGCCGGCCCCGATTTCGAGCTGTCCGTGAACTTCATGCGCGAATATCCGAACGTGTGGTCGAAGGTGAGCTGCCCCGAGCGGCTTTCAATCACCGGGCCCAAAGCGCTGAACGGCGAGCGCGCGGCCTATCGCGACGTCGTGCCCTTCGCGAGGCGCATCGTCGAGACGTTTCCCGACCGCGTGCTGTGGGGCACGGACTGGCCGCACCCGAACCTGACGGACCACATGCCCGACGACGGGCTGCTGGTCGATTTCATCCCGCACATCGCGCCGACCGCCGAGTTGCAGCGCAAGCTGCTCGTCGACAACCCGTTGCGGCTCTACTGGTCCGAAGAGGCGCGCTGACGCATTCGCCGAAGCAGGCCATCCATCCGTGGCTCGCGCCGCCAGTCGCCGGCCACGAGCGCGGTAATCGGTTGCGCCTGAGCTGCTCGCCCGCCGAGCAGATCGGCTCCTCCTTGTAGCGAGCGCGAGCGGTGCGATACCGTGCGGGCCTGTGAACCGCCCCACCTCGCGCACCGAACGGCTGCTCTCCGCACCGATCGTCCCGACGCTCGCGCGCTTCGCCGCGCCGGGCATCGTGCTGGTCGCGTTTCAGACGGCGGTCAGCATCGGCGACACCTACTTCGTGGGGCGGCTCGGCACGGAGCCCCTCGCCGGCCTCGCGCTCGTGTTTCCGCTGGTGATGCTCCTGCAGATGACCTCGGCCGGCGCCATGGGCGGCGGCGTCTCCTCCTCGATCGCGCGCGCGCTCGGCGCGGGTCGTCAGGACCTCGCGCGCCAACTCGCGGTCCATGCCGCAGCGCTCGCTGCCGCACTCGGCGTCGGGTTCACTGCGCTGATGCTCGCCGGCGGCCCCGCGATCTATCGACTGCTCGGCGGCAGCGGCGACGCGCTCGCCCAAGCGCTCGCCTACTCGAACATCCTCTTCGCCGGGGCGACGCTCGTCTGGTTCGCTAACACCTTCGCGAGCATCCTGCGCGGCAGCGGGAACATGCTCGTGCCGGCGGTCGCGCTGTCGGCTGCTGCGACGCTTCACGTGCCGTTGACTGGCGCGCTCGTGCTCGGCGTCGGGCCGTTCCCGCGGCTCGGGATCGCCGGCGCTGGGGCCGCGTATCTCGTCGACTTTGGAATCGCCTCCGCCATCATGCTCGCCTGGCTGATGCGGCGATCGGCCGGCCTCCGCCCGAGACGCGGGTATCTCCGCCTCCGAGCGGAGCCGTTTCGCGAGATCTTGCGAGTGGGTGCACCGTCGATGGTCTCCTCG
>Ga0126377_10003681_pt1 | contig 10935 bp, 12 predicted proteins | sample PanSoiMetPlot_22_FD_92647 | JGI IMG/M metagenome (GOLD analysis project Ga0126377, IMG submission 92647) | Tropical forest soil microbial communities from Panama - MetaG Plot_22 | ecosystem: Environmental > Terrestrial > Soil > Tropical forest > Bulk soil | place: Panama | collected 2016-02-17
GCGCCGCGCGGCAGCGCGCCGAGCGCGACGCGCACGCTGCCATACACCGCCGCGCTGATGCCGTCGTGCAGGACGCGAGCCGGCACCGCACGGGGACCCGCCGCGGCGAACGCCCGGCGGGCGATCGCGGCGTGGACGTCGCGAACGAGGTTTCCGGTGCCTGCGGCGGCCGCGCCGGCGAGGTCGCCCACCGCCCGGATCTCGGCGCATTGCACGGGCCGTACCGTACAGTTCGCGCCGCCGGGTGGCAGCGGCCGGGGCACCGGCCTAGGCTCGCACCTGATGCCGGAGCTGGCACCCGGAGCCGTGTTCTCGGGCCACAAGATCGAGGCCGTCGTCGGGCGCGGCGGCATGGGCGTCGTGTACCGCGCCCAGCAGGTCGCGCTGGGGCGCACCGTGGCGCTGAAGGTCATCGCGCCGGAGCTCCTCGACGACCCCACAACGAAGGCGCGCTTCCTGCGCGAGGCGCGCGCGGGCGCCTCGATCGAGCACCCGCACGTCATCCCGCTGCTGCACGCCGACGAGACCGACGGCGTCGCCTACCTCGTCATGCGGTTCGTCGACGGCGACGACGTCCGCACGCTCGTTCGGCGCACCGGGCCGCTTGAACCCGAGCGAGCGGCCACCATCGGCGCCCAGGTCGGCGAGGCGCTCGACGCGATCCACGCCGCGGGCCTCGTTCACCGCGACATCAAGCCGGCCAACGTCCTGCTCGGCTCCGGCGACCACGTCTACGTCAGCGACTTCGGGCTGGCCAAGGAGGCGCTCTCGCGCGGCAGCGAGACGCGATCCGGCCAGTGGGTCGGCACGCTCGACTTCGTCGCCCCCGAGCAGATCCGTGGCGAGCGCGTCGACGCCCGGACCGACGTCTACGCGTTGGGCGGCTTGCTCTTCTACATGCTCACGGGCACCGCGCCGTTCTCGGATCACGAGGGCGACGGGGCGAAGCTCTGGGCGCATCTCAGCGAGACGCCGCCGCCGGTGTCGAGCCTGCGTCCGGACCTGCCCGCGGCGTTCGACGGCGTGCTCGCGCGCGCGATGGCCAAGGACCCCGACGAGCGCTACCCGTCGGCGGGCGACCTCGGCCGCGCTGCGCTGGCCGCCGCCCGCGGTCAGGACCCATCCGAAACGGAGCGCACCGTCGCCGTGGGCGCCGCGGCGCCGGAGATGGCGACGGCGGACGGCCCACTGCCTCCGCGCGCGCCGCGGCGCCGCGTTCCGCTTTGGGCATTCGCTGCCGGCGGCGCACTCGCGCTCGCTGTCGTGGTGGTCGCGGTGATCCTGTTGACGGGGTCCGGCGGCTCGCCGGGACGGACCGCGGCGAGGTCCGGCGACGTCCACGTCGGGCTCACGGTCGACAACGTCGGCTTCCGCCCGAACGCGGTCGTCGTCTCGGGCGGGGCAGCCTGGGTGTCGAGCGGCGGCGCCGACCGGGTGACCCGCCTCGACGCCCGCAGCGGGCGCAAGGTCGCGCCGGCTCCGGCGGTTGGGCGTTCGGTCGTGGGCATGGCGGCGACAGCGGACGGCGTGTGGGTGGCGCTGCGCAGCCCTGGCCGGATCGTCCGGTTCGACCGCGCCGGCGCGAAGGTCGGACCGACGCTGCGGCTCGCGAACGACCCAGTCGACATCGATGCGACGCCCGACGCGGTCTGGGTGGTGCTGCGCGGCACCCGGGATTCGGTCCTGCGCTACGACGCGGCCACCGCGAAGCGCGAGCTGACCGTCCCGCCCGCGGGCGGCGCCCGCGCGATCGCGGCGGCGCCCGACGGTGCCTGGATCGCGCACCGCGACGCGCCGACGGTGGCGCACCTCGACGCGCGCGGGCGGCAGAGCCGACTCGCCCGTCTGCGCGAGCCGCCCTATGACCTCGAGTACGGCGCGGGCTACACGTGGGCGAGCCTGCGTAAGGACAACACGCTCGCCCAGATCAACCCGCGCACCGCCGAGTTCGTCTATGTCGCGGCGCCGGAGGATCCACGACAAATCACCACCGCGCGCGGGCGCGCGTACGTCGCCGGGTTCACCGCACATGCGGTGGCGGTCATCAACCCGCGGACCGCCCGCCAGGTCGGCCGGCAGATTGCCGCGGGCCTCAACCCGTTCGCCCTGACCGGCGACGGCAACCACGTGTGGGTCACCTCGGTCGGGTCCGGGAGCGTCACCCGCCTCGATCTGAGCTGAGCTCCCGCCGGCTCACGAGCCCGAGCTCGAGCGCGCGCAACGCCAGCACGGCGCGCTTCTGGTTCTGCGGCAGGCCCTGCACGCCGAAGGCTTCGAAGAGCTCGTGCAGGGTCCCCTTCACGGTGTCGACGCTGACGACGAGCTCGTCGGCGATCTGCTTGTTCGTCGCCGGCGCTGCGTAGGTCGAGGCGCCGAACGGGCGGCAGAGTGCGACGAGCACGCGGCGCTGCGCAGGCGTCGGATCGATCGCGACGGTCGGCCCGCGCGCGGTGGCGGTCGACGCCGCCGTCGTCGAGCCGGACGGCACGAGGAACGCGATCAGCGTCGCGCCGACCGCCACGACGTCGCCGTCGCGCAACGGCCGGCGCCCTTGCACCTTCGCGCCGTTGACGAAGGTCCCGTTGCGCGAGAGGCCGTCGTCGGACAGCAGCCAGTCGCGCCCCACACACTCGAGCTGCGCGTGCAGCCGCGACACCGACGGATCCCACTCGAGCGGGACGTCGCTGGACTCGCGGCGCCCGATGGTGACCCGGTCGCGGTCGCGCAGATCGAGGATCACCTGCTGGTCGGCGCCGTCGCGGTAGAGCAGGAACGGCGTGCCCCGCCGCTCCGCCTGGATCCGGTCGCGGATCTCGGCCGGGGTCGCGACGTGCGAGTCGAGGGGCGAAGCGCCCACGGGCGCAGCGTAGCTACCCGCAGAGGTGGGGTTGTGGGCCCACCTGCGGGGGGCGCGGTCGGCACCGGTGGCCCATGGGAGCGGCGCCCGTCCGGCGGGACGTTCGTGGCGACCCGAGGAGCCGCCACATGTTCACCGCCACATGCCCCGTCCGCCTCGCCCATCTCCGCCGCGCCGCCGTCGCATTCGCGGCACTGTGCACCGCCCTCGCGCTCGCTATCAGCGCCCTCACGCACCACGGCGCCGACCCTCACCCCGCCTCCTCGCCGCCGCTCGCGGACGGCGGCTATGCGGGCATGTCCGACCGGCTCGCGCGCCTGCTCGACCACCTCTGGGACGAGCGCCTCGGCCGCTACCGGCCCGGCGCGGATCTGACCGAGACGATGGTCAACGCGAACCTGCTGCTCGTCCATGCGGTCGCCGCGCGCCACGGCGCCGGCGGCCCGGCGCGCAACGACGCGCGGGCCCGGCGGATCGCGGACTGGCTCGTGGACTCGCCGGTCTGGACCGAGCACGTGCCCTCGGGCCACAAGCAGGGGCACGCGCCCGGCTGGATCGCCGAGACCGGCGGCTGGCAGCAGCACCTCGTCATCGACGCCGAGGTCGTCGACGGGCTCACCCACGCATACCGCGCCCGCCACGAACTCGGGCTGCCGGAGCGGACCGTGCAGCTCATCGCCGACCGGATCCACCGCGTCGCGGCCGGGCCGTACTGGCGCTGGCCGACGCTGCGCCTCAACCAGTTCAACTGGCACGTGCTCGTGTTCGCGGGCGACGCGAGCGTCTCCGGGAACACCGCCGGATTCGCCCGCGACGCCGGCGCGCACATCGATCGCTTCCTGCGCGGCGTCGGCAGGCACGGTCGTTCGGCCGGGAACCTCGGCCCGGGGCTGCGCTTCCACTATCTCCCCGCCGAGCCCGTCGCCAACCGCATGAACGTCGACTCGGCCGAGTACGCGAACATCGTGCTCAGCTTCAGCCGCTTCTACGAGCAGGCGCGGGCCGCCGGCATGCCCCGGCCGTCGCGGCTGCGGCTGCTGCGCGAATGGGTCCGGCGCGCGCTCGCCGGCTACTGGACGCACAGCGGCTACGCGAACTGGGACAGCGGCTTCGGCTTCGAGCGCTGGCACCAGACGAAGAAGCTCGCGCTGATGCAGCAGGCGCTTATCGGCGTCGCGAGCGCCGAGGAACTGCAGCCGTCGCCCGCCTGGGGCGCCTGGGCGAAGTGGATGCTCGACCGCAGCCTGTCGTGGTACGACGCCCTGGCCGCCCGGGCGGGCCGGATCCCGGACCCGGTCGCGTTCGGCGTCCACGTGGCGGCGCAGTCGAGCGCCGACGCCGCGCTCGGCGCGGCGCGCATGGCGGCCAACGCGGCACGCGCACTCGACGCCGGCCTCGATCGCACGCCGAGCGCGCGCCCGCCGGCGCTCTACGCCTACGACCCGGACACCGGGCGCCTGGCGGTCACGACGCCCGCGTACAGCACCGCGATCGTCGCGGTCAACCAGGGCGCGTTCCCGTACGGCGGCATCGACCTCGCCCGGCTCATGGACGCCGACGGCCGCGTCGCCGGCACGATCGGCGGGGTGCCGCCCGCGGCGTTCGGGATCGTCCTCCGCGACGCTCACGGGCGGATCGCCGCGGCTTCGCAACGCGGCCGCACGCGGCTCGCGCAGCGCACCCCGCCATTGCGCCTGGTGCGCGCACCGCAGGGCGTCGGCGTTCCAGCGCACGCCGCGCCCACACGCGCCTACGCCGGACCGTTCACCGACCTCGTCGCGACCGGCTCGGTCCACGCCGCCGGACGGACCGTCACGAGCCGCTACCGCTTCACCGCGACCGCGATCGAGGCTCGTTGGGCGGTCGCCGGGCCCGCGAGTCGCGCCGACGCGCTCTTCCCCAGCTGGGGTCCCGGCGCGCACGTGACCGCGCACCTGCGCGGCGGCGCGAAGCAGCGGCTCGGGCGTGCGCCGATCGCGCTCTCGCGCATCGCCTATCTCGAGGTCCAGAGCGCGGGCAGCGGCTACCGGGTCACGCCGCTGACGCGGGCGCGCGGCGCGGCGGTTCGGCTCGTGGCGACGAAGCCGCAGCCGTCCGCGCCGGCGCCCGGCCCGACCGCGGCGGTGTCGCTCGGGCACAGCGCATCGTTCGCCGCACGCATCGCGCCGTGAACGGGAACATCCCTTCCGTCATGCGCATCTGGGATCTCGACCCCGCGTGCCTGTGCGACCGGCACCTGCTCGGCGAGCACCGCGAGCTGCACGCGATCTGGTCGATCCTCACCACGGACAAGAGCGGGTATCGCGCGCACCCCGAGACGATGCGCTGGCGCGGGCGGCTCGCCGCCCTCTACGCGCGCCACGACGCGCAGGTCGCGGAGATGCGGCGGCGCGGCTTCAACCACGCCAGCCCGCTCGACCCGCGCCACGCCACCGGCGCGTCGCGGCAAACCGAGCTGGTTGACTCCGTGGAGGTGCAGCGCAAGCGCCTCGCCCAGCACTCGTGCGCCTGCTTCGCGCCGGCGAGCCGCTGACCCGGCGACCGATAGGGTCCGCGCAGCATGAGGCGCGTCGTCACCTGCCCGGAGTGCGGCACGACCAGCCGCGTGGGTTTGACGGTTGCGCTGCTGGCGGTTGCGTTCGGCGGCGCGCCCGCGCCGTCGAGCGCTCTGACCGCGAAGCACGCCAAGTTCGTAGCCACGCTGACGGGCACGCAGCACGAGTCGTCCACGGTCCCCGGTGAGCCGGGCTCACCCTGCCCGACGACGGTCGAGAGCACCGAGAACCTGGGCTTCCAGACTCGCGCGCCGTTCAAGCTCGATGTCACCTACCTGGGCTCGGAGATGATCGTGGGACCCAGGGGCAGCGAGGCGCGGCTTACGGCCACGGGCAGCGTCGTCCGCTCGAAGACCGGGGTCGCCTGCGCGGACCCCGACGATCGCGACAAGCCGCTTGACTGCGGCACCCGGCAGTTCTCGCGCTGGAGGCTGTTCGTCCAGGCGGCTGACGGCGGGCTGAACCTCCAGCAGGAGCCCCTCGAGCGCCGGGACCTCTTCGCCAACTGCACGCCCTTCGGAACCCACTTTCCACAGCTCCTCAGTCCCGAAGACAAGCTCGCGGTAGCCCACGTCTCCAAGCGCACGATCCTCGACCGCCGCCGCAAGACGATCACCGTCAAGGCGCACGCCACCGAGACCGACCGCCTCGACGGCGGGGGCTCGACGAGGACGACGCTGAGCTACACGCTCAAGCTCAGGCGGCGCTAGCGTGGTCTGCCAGTGCTTGACGTGAAGACCCGCGCCCCGGGCTTCGAGCTGCCGGACACAACCGGCGGGGCGGTCGGGCTCGACGACCTCGTCTCGAACGGACCGGCGCTGGTGATCTTCGCGTCGGAGGAGTGCCCCACGTGCGCGCTCGCCCTCCGCCGGCTCGCTCCAATCGTCGCGCCGCTGCGCGAGGCGGGCGTCGGCCTTGCGGTCGTCTTCGAGGACCCGCTCGACGTCGCCGCCCGCGTTGCCCGCGACGCGCGCTTTCAGGGCACCGTGCTGGCGGAGCCCGCGCCGTACGAGACGTCGCGCGCGTACGCGCTCGAGAGCCTGCCGGCGACGTTCCTGGTCGACGGCGACGCGTCGGTCATGGGGACCGTGGTCGGTTGGGACACCGGCGCGCTCTCGGCGCTCGTCCGCCAAGCCTGCGGCGCGGTCGGCGCACCGGCTCCCGACATCACCGACGAGCCGCCCCGCACGAAGCCCGGGTGCGCAGCCAAGTCGACGTATGACGAGGAGATGCTGGCGCTCATCGAGCGCGTCGGTACAGGCGACGAGATGGAGGACATGTTCGAGCGCGGGTGGACCGACGGGCTGCCGGTCGTTCCCCCGACGCGCTCGCGCGTCGACGCGATGCTCAGCGACCGCGACCCGCGACAGTCGCTCGGCGAGGTGCCGCCCGGGATGGGCGAGGCGACGCTCGAGCGCGTCGCCGCGTGCGCGGTGCTCGCGGGCTGCCGCCCGGAGTACTTCCCTGTCGTGCTCGCGGCGGTCGAGGCCGCGCTCGACCCGGCCTTCAACCTCAACGGGCAGGCGGTGACGACCCAGCCCGCGGGCCAGCTCGTGATCGTCAGCGGTCCGATCCGCGAGGCGATCGGCGTGAACAGCGGGATGGGCGTGCTCGGTCCCGGCTCGCGGGCGAACCTGACGATCGGGCGCGCGCTCAGACTGGTGGTCACGCTGACCGGCGCGGGCGCGCCCGGGCGGCTGGACCGATCGACGCTGGGGCACCCCGGCAAGCTCGGCTTCTGCATCGCCGAGGACGAGGCGGGCAGCCCGTGGGAGCCGCTGCATGTCGAGCGCGGGTTCGCGCCCGACGATTCGGTCGTGACGGTCGTGGGCTGCGACGCGCCGCTGTCGATCTCCGACCACCGCGCCACCACGCCGCAGGACCTCGCGTACGTCCTGGGCTGGGCCGGCGCCGCGACGTGGAGCCCGAACTGGTGGCCGCTCGGCGGGACGTCGGTCTACATCGTCTGTCCCGAGCACCAGGCGCTGTTCGGCGCCGCCGGCTGGGACAAGCAGCGGTTGCGCAACGCGATCTTCGACGCCGTCCGCAGGCCGGCGCGCGAGCTGCGCCGCGGCGAGACCACGCCAGAGGTCCACGCGGCGGACCCCGACACGCTCATCACCAAGTGGGACAGCCCAGAGGACATCGTCCTGATCGCCGCGGGCGGCGAGGCGGGGCGATACTCCGCCGTGCTCGGCCCCTGCTTGGGCATGTCCACGCAGATGGTCTCCCGGGAGGTCGCATGGAATACGTGAGCCCGTTCGACGAACGCCGGCGCGCATCGGAACCGCTCGCGCCGCGCCCCGACACGCTCGAGGGTGCGCGCGTCGCGTTGCTCGACATCACCAAACGCCGTGGCGATGAGTTCCTGGACCGCGTCGAGGCGCGCCTGCGCGAGCACGGCGCCGAGACGTTCCGCGTCGCGAAGGAGATCTTCTCCAAGCCCGCCGATCCCGAGCTCATCCGCCGCATCGCCAACCGCGGCGACCTGGCCGTGGAGGGCCTGGCCGACTGAGGCTCCTGCACGTCGTGCAGTGTGCACGACATGGTCAGGCTCGAGCGGCTCGGCGTCGCCACCGCGGCGGTGGCGACCGAGCCGTTCCTCGATGAGGCACTCGAGCAGGCGCGGCTGCTCGGGATGCCGGACTACCGCATGGTGTACATCCCGCACCCCGTGCAGCTCCTCACGCTCGACGAGCTGCATGCCCGGGCGGACGCGGCGTTCGAGCAGATCGTCGCGCGGCTCGTCGGGCAGCGCGACGGCGGATGATCGGCCCTCAGAGGACGGGACGCACGACGAGCATCCCCCGGCTCGAGGCGAGATGCGCCAAGTCGCTCTCCAACCGTTGGATGTGTTCGCTCGCCTGTTGCTCGAAGCGCTCCACTTCGACGATCTCGGCGATCAGCACGTAATCCGCTGAACCGATCGACTGTCCGGGCACGTCCGCCGGCCGCGTGAGCCGCCATTCCGAGACCGTGTCCAGCGACCCGCGGACGATGTCGCGGTCCTCCGCCATCAGTCGCTCAAAGTCGTCGGCCAGCTCCGGCGAGCGCAGCTGAAACCAGATGAGAAGGGTCGCCGGAGGACTCATCCACGAAGCGTAATGGCGCGGTAGCGTTGGGCGCGTGCCCGGCGCGCGGTTGTCGCTGATCGAGTTTCCCGCGGATGACCCCGAGCGGGCACGCCGTTTTTGGGAAGGGTTGCTCGACCACCGCCTCGACGAGCGCGTCGAGTCCGAGGGCACGGGCCGTCAAACCCACGGTGAGAGGCCGGCGGTCGGGATTCACGCGCGCGGCCGCGGACCGGGAGACACGGCATCGCTGCCGTATTTCGTCGTCCCTGACATGGCGCTCGCACTGGAGCGCGTCCGTGCGCTGGGCGGCAGCGTGATCCATCCGGGGGAGGCCTGGTCGGTGTGTCGCGACTCCGAGGGCACGCCCTTCGGGCTCGCGCGCTAGTCCGCGCGAACGAACTCGTCGGCCAACAGGTCGAACAGAAGGCCGTCCTTCCAGACGCCGAAGCGGTCGCGCAGGTACTGGCGGGCGACACCCACGGGCCGAAAGCCGGCCCTGCGAACGCAAGCGATCGCCGTCTCGTTCTCAAGCTCCGGGTCGGCGACAAGCCGGTGAAAACCGTGATCGTCGATCAGGTGCGCGCACAGAACCCGCACGGTTTCGAGACCGAGCCCGCGGCGGTGGACCGCGGGATCGAGGAAGAGATCGAAGCCCGCGAACCGGATGATCGTCTCCTCTTCTGAGTACCACTGCGCGAACCCAATGACCCGCTCATCAAGCACGACGGTGTAGTTCGTGCTCCGGTTCATGTTGGCGGGGAAGTCATCGGCCGGGTCCTGCCACCAGCGCCTCACCTCGGGCTCGAGATGGATCTCTCGGAGGCGAGCGTGATGCTCCGGAGCGCATGGGACCAGCAGCACGCGAGGTCCGGTGAGTGTGGGCGGCGTCGCCACGCGCTGATCGTGACACGGCGACGCTGGAATGGGATCTTCAGCTCCGCGCGCCACACTGTCGCCGTGGACTGGACACAGGGCGGGGATCCTGAGTTCGTCCGCCTGCTCGAGGAGCAGGCGGCTCTGCGCCGGGTCGCGACGCTGGTGGCGCGCGGCACGGACCGCCTGGGGGTGTTCGCGGCCGTCGCCGAGGAGGTCGGGCGGCTGTTCGGCGCCGACGTGACCAGCATGATCCGCTTCGACGACGGCCACGGAACGATGGTCGGTGGCTGGAGTGGCGGCTCAATGCCTGCGGTGCCCATCGGCTTCCGCGTCTCGATGGAGCAGGACTCGACCGCCGCCCGCGTCCACCGGACGGGGCGCCCGGCGCGAGTCGACATCGACGAGCTGCACGGCGAGGGGTTCGAGGCGCTGCGCGAGGTGGGGCTGCGGGCGTCGGTCGGAGCTCCGGTCGTCGTCCACGGCGAGCTCTGGGGCGCCGTGGTCGGCGCCACGAAGGACGCGTCGTTCCCGCCCGGCGCCGAGCAGCGCGTGGCCGCCTTCGCGGAGCTCGTCGCGCAGGCGCTGGCCAACGCCGAGGCACGCGAAGAGCTCGCCGCCTCGCGTAAGCGGCTCGTCGCGGCCGCGCAGCTCGAGCGCCGCCGGCTCGAGCGCAACCTCCACGACGGTGCCCAACAGCGCCTGGTAGGGCTCTCCGTGACCCTGCGGCTCGCCGAACGCCGGCTCGAGCGCGACCCCGAGGCGGCGCGCGCTGCGCTTGCTCGCGCAAGCGCAGAGCTTTCCGAGGCACTGGACGAGCTGCGCGAACTCGCCCGCGGGCTACATCCCGCCGTGCTGACGGACCATGGCCTGCAGGCGGCGCTCAGAGCGCTGGCCGATCGCGCACCGCTGCCGGTTGACCTCAGCGTCCACTTGGACGACCGGCCGCCCGAGCCCCTCGAGGAGGCGGCCTACTTCGTCGTCGCGGAGGCGCTCACGAACGTCGCCCGCTACGCGTCGGCTCGCACCGCGTCCGTGATCGTGCGCCGCGAGGCGGACGATGTCCTCGTCGAGGTGACCGACGACGGAAGCGGCGGCGCGGATCCCGACGCGGGCACCGGCCTGCGCGGCCTCATCGACCGCGTCGAGGCACTCGGCGGACGACTCGAGGTCCAAAGCCCCGCCGACCGCGGTACCACGGTCCGGGCGTGGCTGCCCGAGTCCCGGGGTACCGGAGGGCCATGGCCGTGACCGCTCTCGAAGCCGCCCAGGTGCGTCGCCGGCTAGATCCCGCGGCGCTGCCGTTCGACACGACCGCCGAGGTGCCGCCGCTGCGCGGCACGGTCGGCCAGGATCGCGCGCTTGACGCGATCGACTTCGGCCTCGAGGTCGCCACCTCCGGCTACAACCTGTTCGTGGCCGGCGCCGCCGGCTCCGGCCGGGAGAGCACGATCCTGGACTGTCTGGAGCGCGTGGCTGCCGGGCGGCCGGTCCCCGACGACCTCGTCTACGTGCACAACTTCGCCGAGCCGGGGACCCCCCGCGCGTTACGGTTGCCCGCCGGCCGCGGCAGCGA
>Ga0126377_10003682_pt1 | contig 10935 bp, 8 predicted proteins | sample PanSoiMetPlot_22_FD_92647 | JGI IMG/M metagenome (GOLD analysis project Ga0126377, IMG submission 92647) | Tropical forest soil microbial communities from Panama - MetaG Plot_22 | ecosystem: Environmental > Terrestrial > Soil > Tropical forest > Bulk soil | place: Panama | collected 2016-02-17
GAGTCTGCTCACCGGCGCCGGCGCCGTTGCCTTATCCGTGTTGAGAACGAGGCGATGCTTCGATGCTGCCTGTCCGCCATCGGACGGCTGCGGCGGCCGCGCCCACGCGCCGTCGACCATGACGAACCAGGCAGGCCCGCCCGGTGAACGGCTGCTGTGGTGTTTCCTGCCGGCATCGGCGGATGTGACGCCAGCGACGACACTGGACCATCGTGGTGGCCTGATCCGGTAGGCGTGCGGATTGAGAAGCATCGCCCGTTGAGCGGCCATGCAACGTCGTCGTGTGATGATGCCGCCGTGGTTGTTGTCGACCGAGGTCAAAACGACCGTACGAAAGTTAGTCGCCGGGCCGCCACCTTTCGCTCAGACACGGGCACATCGAAGGATGTCTCTTGGGGCATCGGTCACTAGGTATCAGTCACTGATCTGGAATTGCCGAAGATCCTCGATCGGCATACATGACTGCGAAGGTGACGTACCGTCGAGCATTGGCATAGTCCATGAGCAGGTCGGTGTGACGAGGATTTGCGGTGACGTGGGCCCAAGTTCTGCCTTTGGCATTTGTGATGATCGCCGGACCGCAGATCATCACGTCGTTCTTTCTCGCCACGAGCGCGCGGTGGGCGGCGACCTCATTAGCATTCGTCGGTGGGGCCGCCATCGCGATCATCGTTGAGGTCACCGTCGCCTACTTCGTCGGCAGGGGTCTAAAGAGCGCAGGGGGGAAGAAGCACTCGGGCACCGTCGATCAGGTCATCGACTGGGTGGTGCTGGCGTTGCTGGTCTTCCTTGCGGTTCACGCATTCTTGAAGCGCCACGACAACCAGCCTCCGAAATGGATGAGAGCACTGCAGAAGGAGCGCCCAATGGGTGCCTTCCTGCTCGGGCTAGCGTTGCTGAGCCTGTTCCCCGGAGACATCGCCAGCAGCATCGCCGCCGGTCTTCATCTCGCCCGCCATAAGGCCGCGTGGTGGGAGTGCCTCCCCTTCGTTGGGCTGACGTTGCTTCTTCTCGGTATCCCGGCACTCATGGTCGCGTTGCTAGGCAAGCGCGCGAGCGTCATTCTGCCGAAGATCCGCGACTGGATGGACGGCAATGCGTGGATCGTAAGCGAGATCGTGCTAGCGCTATTTGCCGCGATTACGATCAAGAGCCTCGTCAGCGGCTAACAGCTGGGGGCGCCCAACGGTGTCGAGGTCGCGCGCTTGCTGGCGCAGTGAACACCGAGGATGGTCGCCGACTTGTGGTCACTCCGGGTCGGAGTTGATCTACGGTGGCCACGTCACGGTGAAGCGTCCTGCGCGATCAAACGCTTCATTGGACATCCGAAGTTGTTGATGTCGTCGCTCGCGCAGCCGTCCTGCGCGAGTTCACCTGCGAGACACGTCGGCGTTGCGGCGAGCCAGCCACGCCAGAACGACGTATCGCTCGAGCCACGCGAATGCCTGGTTGTTCGAACCTAATTGACTCAGACGACGCGCAGCCGGGAACCATTTGAGGACCAACGCACCCAGACGCCGCGGTCGCATCAGCCCTACCCACAACAGGCGACGGCCCAACGCCGTCACACTGGGGCCGGCAGTCGAGGCTATCGGCGTACCATCCACCGACTTTCCGACACCGCGGTCGAGCTGGTAGTCGAGGTTCACTGCCGCGCTGATGAGAGCCGAGTGACCAGGAGGCCCGCGGAAAGTTGCCGATCTGCTTGCCGGTTGGTGCGATCTCTTCCGAGAACAGACCGACGTGGCGCGAGTCGATTCGCGGCCCAACGAGTCTCATGTCGATGTCGATGTGCTGGGCAGCCACGGCTGCTGCCACGCCGGGTACCCAGACAGTAGAGCTTCGGCCTCGGCAGGGCCCCAGGATCCGACCGGATAAGGTCGAGCCGGGGGCGGGTAGCTGACCAGGGGCTGCACGATCCGCCAGCTTTGCATGACCGCGTCCTGCCGGGCGAACAGCCGCTCGTCGCCGTTCAACGCGTCGTACAGCAGCCGCTCGTACGGAGGCAGCGGCACCCCGAGTTCGCGCGCAAACTCCGAGTCCAGTCGCACCGGCCGCCACGTCTGGTGCTCATCCAACGCGGATAGCTGCAGCCGCAGCCCGGGATCGGGGGTGATGCGTAAGACGATCTGGTTTGCCTCCACCCGCGCTGCGTCGGGCAGGAACCGCAGGCGGGGGGTATCCCGAAGCACCAGCCGCACCTCGGTGGCGCGCACCGGCAGCTGCTTTCCGGCTCTGATGAAGATCGGCACCCCGGCCCAACGCCAACTGTCGATGTCTAGTCGCAGCGCGACGAATGTTTCGGTGTCCGACCCGTCCGCCACTCCGGGCAGCTTGCGGTACCCGTCGTACTGGCCGCGGATGCATCGGCGCACGTCAACCGGCGGTATCGCTTTGAGCACCTCGACCTTCTTATCCCGCAACTCGTCTGCGGATGCTCCGATGGGCGGATCCATCGCCACCAGGGCCAGCACCTGGAGGAGATGGTTCTGCACCACGTCCCGCAACGCGCCGACGGCGTCGTAGAACCGGCCGCGATCATCGACGCCAAAGTCTTCCGCCATCGTGATCTGGACGACCTCGACACTTGTGCGGTCCCACAACTCGGCCATCGCGAAGTTCGCGAACCGCAGATACTCGATTTCGATCACCGGCTCTTTGCCGAGAAAGTGATCCACGAGCAAGAGCTGCCTCTCGTCAAGCACCTGTTCCAAACGATCGGTGAGCTCCCCCGCCGAAGCCAGATCGTGCCCGAACGGTTTTTCGACCGCCACGCGCCCGTCGCGTATCAGGCCGGTGGCGTCTAGGCGGTCCACTATCGGCGCGAACAGCGACGGTGGCACTTCCAGGTAGTACAGCGGGCGCCGCACCGCAGCCAGTTGTACCGCCAATGCCTTGTACAGCTGCGAATCGGTCACGTCGCCAGCCACGTACGTCAACCGCCCGTCGAGCCGAGCAAACACCGCGGCGTCCACCGGCTCACCGGACTCCTCTATCGCCGCGTGCGCTCGCCGAGCCAACTCCTGCGTGGTTAGCGAGGTCGACGCAACGCACAGCACCGGGCACTTCAGCGCGCCGCGCCGCTCCAACCGGTAGAGCGCCGGGAAGGTCATCTTCCTGGCCAAGTCTCCGGTGACCCCAAAGATCACCAGCGCATCGGCAGTCCAAGGCGGTCCCGACACCGTCAGGTCACCGTGACCTCGACTACGCAGAGTCGTGCCGCTCCGATCATCGGCACCCCTCGCACCGGCCGAATGCTCAACGTCGCCTCTCGATCATCTCCGCGCACCCCTTGCGAGCACGCACGGTTGACGCGCCAGACACCGCGACCGCCACCCGGCTCCGTTCGAAGGCTCGCGGCAGCTCAGTCGCGGCCGGTAGCCGGTCGCGGCGAACGCGACTTGGCTGCTGCGACCACCCCGTAAACTACGCGTAACAGGTGAAATGGGGGTGGGTAATGACCGACAACAGCAACGCGCGCGGCGACGAAGAACCACGCCCATCGCCGACCGAGCCGTACGTCGAAGAGTCAGCCCTGGACCCGGCCGGGCATCACACACCCGCGCAAGAGGAAGCCCTCGCCGAGCAGGTCCAATCCGACGAGGAAGACATCGAGCGCACCGGCCACGAGACCGCCGAACGTGAATCCGAAGGCAGCCGATCCCCGAACGCCGGAGCCAAAGGGACGCCCCGAACCGGCGTCGAGGACCAAGCGTCGGCACACGCCGACGACGAGGTCGACCGTCGCCTGACCGACGAGGACGATCTCGCTGCGGCGTCGGAGGCTGAAGACGCCGAAGACCTCGACACCTGAGCGACGCTCACCGCTTGCCACGTCCTCCGGATGCGGCGGTCTGCGTGTCCCGTGGCGTTTATGCCTCGGGCTCGTGGGCTTGATTGCGCGCGCCGATCCGGCGCCGGATTTCCAAATCGTGCCATGCGGGCAAAATCGCGACCGCGAACCGCATCGTCACACGTTCTGCCGATCCACCGTCGTTTCTGCAGGTGGCGCGTAACATCGCCGGTTGACAGAGGGAGACCGCCCGCGGCGCCGCCCTTGACGTCCGACGCCTGGCGGATCTTCGAGCGGCCTCGTCGGCCACGGTCGCTGAAGCGAGTTCGGGCCCGCGCCGCAGTCGAACGGCGTATGCCTCGCAGCACCAGTTCCGCACCGCGACGTGACCGCCCGACGGGCCCCGACCCGGGGTGGGAGTTGCCATGGCCAGAGCCGTCGGTATCGATCTTGGAACGACGAACTCGGTGATCGCTGCCGTGGAAGGCGGCCAACCGACCGTGATCCCGAATGCCGAGGGTTCGCGGACCACGCCGTCCGTCGTCGCATTCACCGAAGAGGGCGAGCGTCTCGTTGGCCAACTGGCCCGCCGGCAATCGATCTTGAACCCGAAGGCCACCATCTACTCCGCGAAGCGCTTCATCGGCCGGCGCTTCAACGAGATCGAGAGCGAACTGAACGCGGTCACGTACGACGTCGTCCCCGGACCGGAGGACGCGGTTCGCTTCAAGATCCGTGACAAGCTGTACGCGCCGGAGGAGATCTCCGCGCTGGTGCTGCGCAAGCTTGCCGAGGACGCCGGGAAGTTCCTCGGTGAACGCGTGACCGAGGCGGTCATCACGGTGCCTGCGTACTTCAATGACGCACAGCGGCACGCGACGAAGGACGCCGGCCGGATCGCCGGTCTCGAGGTGCTGCGGATCATCAACGAGCCGACGGCGGCCGCGTTGGCGTACGGGCTCGACAAGAAAGGCCACGAGACCGTGCTCGTGTTCGACCTTGGCGGCGGCACATTCGACGTCAGCATCCTCGATGTCGGCGACGGCGTCGTCGAGGTGCGCGCGACCGCCGGCGACACGCACCTCGGCGGCGACGATTTCGACCGCCGGATCGTCGATCATCTCGCCGACACATTCCAAAACGAGAATGGCATCGACCTTCGGCGCGATCCACAAGCGTTGCAGCGCTTGTTTGAGGCGGCCGAGAAGGCGAAGGTGGAGCTGTCCGCAGTCACTCAGACGTCGATCAACCTGCCCTTCGTGACCGCCGACGCGACCGGTCCGAAACACCTCAACACGACGCTGATGCGCTCGACGTTCGACCAGTTGACCGCCGATCTCGTGGAGCGATGTCACGACCCGATCGAGCAAGCGCTATCCGATGCGAAGGTGACCGCCGACGACCTCGACGAGGTGATCCTCGTGGGGGGCTCGACCCGCATCCCCGCCGTACAGGCTCTGGTCCGCCGGTTGACCGGTGGCAAAGAGCCGAACATGACGGTCAACCCGGACGAGGTCGTCGCCGTCGGCGCCGCGATCCAGGCCGCTGTCCTCAAGGGTGAGGTCAAGGACGTCCTGCTGCTGGACGTCACGCCGCTGTCGCTCGGCGTCGAAACACTCGGCGGACTGCTGACAAAGGTGATCGAACGAAACACGACGATCCCGGCGCGGCGGACCGAAGTGTTCAGCACGGCGGACGACAATCAGCCCGGCGTGGACATCGTGGTCCTGCAAGGCGAGCGCGAACGAGCGGCGGACAACCGCGTTCTCGGCCGATTCCGGTTGGAGAACATCCGCCCGGCGCCGCGAGGCGAACCGCAGATCGAGGTCACGTTCGACCTTGACGCGAACGGCATCCTGAACGTGTCGGCCCGCGACCGCGACACCGGCGGCGAGCAGCGCATCACGATCAGTGAGAGCTCGAACCTCGACACATCCGAGGTCGATCGCATGGTCAAGGACGCCGAGGCGCACCGCGGCGAGGACAAGCGACTGCGCGAAACTGTCGACGCGCGCAACGAGCTGGACGCCGCGACGCACGCGCTGCAGCGCCGCCTCGACGAACTGGGCTCGGCGGTGGCGGTTCACGACAAGGCCCGTGCAGAGATGCTCGTCGGCGACGCGAAGCAGGCGTTGAAGGACGAGACGCCGCTGGATCGGTTGCGTTCCCTGACGAGTGAGCTGATCCAGGTCGGGCAGGGCCTGTCAGCGTCCGCGGGCGGCGATTCCGGGGGTACTCCGGGAGCTGGCGGCCCGGGTCCGCGCGGCGAAGCGAACGGCACAGCGGGCGACGACGACGTAATCGACGCCGACTTCAGCGAGGAGTGAGATCGGTAGCTGAACGCGCCGGCGGCTACCCGGCGGGTGCGAGACGCGCCGATGTCGATCGCGCCCGCCCGAGAATGCGTCGCAGCTATACGCGGTGAGTTGCACCGTCGCGGCGGCGAACGATTCACGCGCGACGCAGCTACGCAGGACATCACGACTCGGAGGCGAGGCGGACCGCGGTGACTGACTCCGGCAACGTCTACGAAACCGGCGATGGCACGTCGCGGCATGGCGCGGATGAACCGATGGCTGCCAACGGACACGCCGACGAGCTTCCGGTAGCCGACGTCCAGGCCACCATCGAGGCGATGCGCGGGCAGATCGCCGAGTTGGAGGACCGCTGGCGCCGCGCGGCGGCGGATCTCGACAATGTCCGCAAGCGCGCCGCACGCGACGCGTCGAGCCAGCGAGCGGACGAACGCGGCCGCGTGACGGCGGCTCTGCTGCCGATCGTCGACAACCTTGATCTCGCACTGGAGCACGCCGACGCCGATCCGGCCACCATCGTCGATGGCGTCCGTGCGGTGCGTGATCAGGCGACGGACGTGTTGGCTAGTTTGGGGTATTCGCGGCACGACGACGTCGGCGAGCCGTTCGATCCGATGCGCCACGAGGCGATCGGCGTGGTTCGCGACCCGGCGGCAACGCCCGGCACGATCGTTCAGGTGGTACGGCCCGGATACGGCAACGGTGACCACCAATTGCGTCCTGCCTCAGTACTTGTGGCGGCCGGAGTCGACGATGGCGAGTAGCCGCGATTTCTACGAAGTGCTCGCCGTGCCTCGCGATGCGACCGCCGCCGACATCCAGCGCGCGTACCGACAGCTCGCCCGCCAGTTCCACCCAGATGTCAACAAAGATCCGGCCGCCGAAGACCGGTTCAAGGAGATCGGCGAGGCGTATGAGGTGCTGTCCGACCCGGGAAAGCGACGGCGATACGACGCGTTCGGCGCCGACTTCCGCGGCGTACCCGAGGGCGCCGAGGAGTACGTGAGAGGCCGGCAGCGCGCCGGCGCCGGGGCGGGCCGGCGCGGCCGGTCCGGCGGTTGGCCCGGCGGCGCCGGACCGGGTGGGCGTGGCGCCGGACCTGGCGATGAGAGCGTCTGGTTCGGCACGGAGGGCGACGACATCGACCTCGAGGATTTGTTCGGCGGCATGTTCACCGGGCGGGCCGGCGGTTGGGGACCGATTCCCGGCGCCGACCAGGAGGCGCACATCGACCTGTCGCTGGAGGAGGCATACCGTGGCGGTCCGCGCAGCGTCACGCTGTCCGGAGTCAGCGGCACGCGGCGGCTCGACGTGACGATCCCGGCGGGCGTCGTTGATGGGCAGCGCATTCGGCTTGCCGGGCAGGGCGGCCACGGCAGCGATGGCGCGGCTGCGGGCGACCTTTACCTGGTCGTACGCATCAGGCCGGATCGGCGCTATCGCGTCGATGGCCGCGACGTCACCACGACCCTGCGTGTGACGCCTTGGGAAGCTGCGCTCGGCGCGAAGGTGACGGTGCCTACACCGACCGGGGACAAAACGCTGACCGTGCCGCCCGGCACATCCGGCGGACGCCGGCTGCGCCTCCGCGGACAGGGCATCCCCAACCCGAGGGGCACGGCGGGCGACTTGTACGCGGAGATACGCGTGACGGTGCCGCCGAAACTGTCCGACGAGGAACGCCGCCTGTTCGAGCAACTCGCCGAGACGTCCACCTTTGAGCCGAGGAGTGCGCGATGACGCAGACGTTCGCGATCGTCCGGGTGCAGTCCGCGGCCGCCGGCATGGACGTCAACGCGTTCGCGGTCGCGTCCGGACTCCACCCCGACATGGTGCACCGCCTGGTTGCGCTCGGGCTTCTCGACGCACACGCCGACGGCGCCGGCCGAATGTGGTTTACCCATACCGACATTGCCAGGGTGGCAAGGATCCAACGCCTGCGCGCCGGCTTTGGGCTGAACTACGCGGCGATCGGCGTCGTGCTGGACCTTCTGGACCGCATCGACGCGCTGACCAGGTAGGAGGCATCGCGTGGACCTCAACCGACTCACCCAGAAGTCGCAGGAAGGGCTGCACGACGCGCAGACCAGGGCGCTGCGGTTCAATCACAGTGACGTCGATGGCGAACATCTGTTGCTCGCCCTGTTGGAGCAGCCGGACGGGCTCGCACCACGGTTGCTGCAGCGGGCCGGCGTGGAACCCGATTCGCTGACGAAGGCGGTCGACGCCGAACTGGCGCAGCGGCCGCGCGTCACGGGGCCGGGCGTCGCGCCCGGCGAGGTCCGCGTGACCCAGCGATTCGGACGGCTCCTGGACAGCGCCGAGGCCGAGGCGAAGCGGCTCAAGGACGACTATGTCTCCGTCGAGCATCTGCTGCTGGCGCTCATCGGCGAAGGCATCGACACACAGGCCGGCCGGACGCTGCGTGAGTACGGCATCACGCGCGAGTCGTTCCTGTCCGCCCTGACCGCGGTGCGCGGGAACCAGCGCGTCTCGTCGGCGATGCCCGAAGCGGCGTACGAGGCGCTCGAGAAGTACGGCCGCGACCTTGTCGCCGACGCATACCAGGGCCGACTCGATCCGGTCGTCGGTCGCGACCGTGAGATCCGGCGCGTGACGCAGATCCTGTCACGTAAGACGAAGAACAACCCGGTGCTGATCGGCGATCCTGGCGTCGGCAAGACCGCTATCGTCGAAGGGCTGGCGCAGCGGATCGCGACCGGCGACGTACCCGAAGGGCTGCGCGACAAGACAGTCTTCGCCCTCGACATCGGTTCGCTCGTCGCCGGTGCGAAATACCGCGGCGAGTTCGAGGAGCGGCTCAAGGCTGTCCTGAACGAGGTACGCGCGGCCGACGGTCGCATCATTCTGTTCGTCGACGAACTGCACACCGTCGCCGGCGCGGGTGCCGCGGAAGGATCGGTCGACGCCGCGAACATGCTCAAGCCGATGCTCGCGCGCGGCGAACTGCACATGATCGGCGCGACCACGCTCGACGAATACCGCACGCACATCGAGAAGGACGCCGCGCTCGAGCGGCGCTTCCAACCGATCATCGTGGACGAGCCGTCGGTCGAGGACGCGATATCGATCCTTCGCGGCTTGCGCGAACGGCTCGAGGTGTTCCACGGGGTGAAGATCCAGGACAGCGCGCTGGTCGCCGCGGTGGCGTTGAGCCACCGGTACATCACCGACCGGTTCCTGCCGGACAAGGCGATTGACCTCGTAGACGAGGCGTGCGCCGTGATCCGCACCGAGATCGACTCGATGCCGGCCGAGCTCGACGAATTGACGCGTCGCCTGACGCGGCTCGAGATCGAGGAGGCCGCGCTCGCCACCGAGGATGACCCGGCGAGCGCGGCCCGACTCTCCGAGCTTCGTGAGGAGCTTGCGGATCTGCGAGCCGAGGCCGATGCGACGCGAGCACAGTGGGAGACCGAGCGCCAGGCGCTGCGGAAGGTGCAGGATCTACGTCGCGAGATCGAGCAGGTACGCCACGAGGCCGAGCGCGCCGAACGTGACTACGACCTGAACCGTGCGGCGGAGTTGAGCCACGGCCGATTGCCCGAACTGGAACGCCGCCTGCACGCCGAGGAGGAACAACTCGCCGTCAAGCAACACACCGGTCGCGTCCTGCGCGAGGTGGTGACGGAGGACGAGATCGCCAGCATCGTCGGGCGTTGGACCGGCATCCCGGTAGCACGGCTGCAGGAGAGCGAGCGCGCAAAGGTGCTGCGTCTGCCGGACATCCTCCACGCCCGAGTCGTCGGGCAGGACGAGGCCGTACAGCTCGTGTCCGACGCCGTCATCCGATCGGCATCGGGCATCAAGGATCCGCGGCGACCGATCGGATCGTTCATCTTCCTCGGCCCGACCGGTGTCGGGAAGACTGAACTAGCGAAAGCGCTCGCGGGGGCGCTCTTCGACACCGAGGACAACATGGTCCGCATCGACATGAGCGAGTACCAGGAGCGGCATACGGTCAGCCGGCTCGTCGGCGCGCCGCCCGGGTACGTCGGGTACGACGAGGGCGGTCAGCTCACCGAGGCGGTGCGCCGCAAGCCGTACACGGTCGTTCTGTTCGATGAGATCGAGAAGGCGCACGCTGACGTCTTCAACATTCTGCTTCAGGTGCTCGACGACGGGCGGCTCACCGACGCGCAGGGACGCACCGTCGACTTCCGGAACACTGTCATCATCATGACGTCGAACATCGGGTCGGAGTACCTGCTCGAAGGTGTCGCCGCTACCGGCGAGATCGCGGAGTCTGCTCGTGAACGCGTCATGGCCGACATGCGCAGCCACTTCCGTCCCGAGTTCCTGAACCGCGTCGACGAGATCGTGCTCTTCAAGCCGCTGACCGAGGCGGAGATCGAGAACATCGTCGACCTGATGCTCTCTGACCTTCGGATGCGGCTCGCGGAGCGGCAGATCACGCTCGAAATCACCGAGCCGGCGCGCCGATTCATCGCCGAGCGAGGATTCGACCCGGTCTACGGTGCCCGGCCGCTGCGCCGGTACATCTCGCGCGAGGTCGAGACGCGGATCGGGCGTGCACTTTTGGCCGGTGACATCCTGCCAGGGGCGGTAATCCTGGTGGACGTCGCCGGCGGCGAGCTGAATGTCGACTACCGCAATCCCGTCGAGGCCGTCGTGTGAGCGCCGCCGTGTCCCCTGTCATCAGCTTGATCGCGAAGGAGGAGACTCCGAAACTGGCGCCGCAGGCCAGCGCCAGCGCGAGCGGCCCAGGTTCGCGCTGCGCTTCGCCACCGCGAGGCCGCCGCCTACCACCACGACCAACCCGACGGCCGGCCCCATTTTTCCCAA
>Ga0126377_10003683_pt1 | contig 10934 bp, 5 predicted proteins | sample PanSoiMetPlot_22_FD_92647 | JGI IMG/M metagenome (GOLD analysis project Ga0126377, IMG submission 92647) | Tropical forest soil microbial communities from Panama - MetaG Plot_22 | ecosystem: Environmental > Terrestrial > Soil > Tropical forest > Bulk soil | place: Panama | collected 2016-02-17
CAGGTTTTTACTTCATGATAAAGACGCAAGTGTCCTGCTCGCGCTCGAAAACTCCTCTGCTGCGGCGGTGAAGGCACGGATCGCGCTGGACTTGATAGACCCGCAAAATAGGATTCGTGCCAGAGCGGGTACCGAATCTATAGTTGCGCCCGGATCCAGTACTCTGACGATCCCGATGCTAAAAACCGGAAGCGCCGATTACCACACCGAAGAATTGACCTGGTATCGGTTACGGTACAGGGTAAATACAATCAATCAATCAAATGTAGCAACAGGAGCCGTAGTGGAATCCGATCCTGTTTCCGGTGTCATCTCATTGTCCGAAATAATGCCTTACATTTTCAGATTGCAGGTATCTGCGCCGCGGGAAGCCGGGCAGGAATTGAAATACGTAATCCGCGCCCGCACGCTGCACCCAGTGACCGGAAAGCCCATTGGTGGCGTGAAGACAGAGGGTGTCATGACTTATGAAGATGGCGATGATGAACGCGAATTAAATGCATCGGGTGTAACCAACTCCAACGGCGAAGCTCTACTCGAATTCGAACTGCCAAAGACGCTTAAAACGGATGAGATTGAAATCAAAGTTTCCGCCGAGAGCAACGGCTCTTATCAGGAGGCAAGAGAAGATGTAAGTCTCATCTATCGGAATCAGATTCTGGTCAGCACAGACAAGCCGCTCTATCAACCTGGCCAGACGCTTCATATCCGCGTGCTGGGGTTTGATTACAACCAGAAGGCAAGGGCAAACACCGACGGCACTCTGAAGATCCGTGACCCAGAGAGCAATGCAATCTTCCGCAGCGCGTTCAAGACTTCGCGCTTCGGTGTAGCGAGCGTGGACTGGCCTATCCCCGACAATGCCCGCCTCGGGCAGTATTGGATCGAAGTCTGGTTAGGAGAAGAGAGCGGGTACAACGCTCCAGGTTCTGCGGTCTTCAAAATCAGCCGCTATGATCTGCCCAATTTTGTCGTCAAGGTAAAGGCTGATCGCAGCTATTATCTGCCGGGGCAGAACGCCGAAGCCGAGGTACGTGCTGATTACCTCTTCGGGCAGCCGGTCAAACGTGGGCATGTGCGCGTTGTGCGTGAAACAGACCGCCGGTGGAATTTCCGCGAGCAGAAATGGGAAACCTCAGAGGGTGATCATTACGAGGGAGAGCTCGACGGCGAAGGTCGTTTCATTGCCCGCATCAAGCTCGATGAAGAACATGAAGACTTCAAACCCGAGTCGTATTCACGCTTCCGCGACCTCCGCTATGCGGCGTATCTGACCGATCCGACCACGGGTCGCACCGAGCAGCGACGGTTCGACCTCCGGATCACGAAAGAACAGATTCACGTTTATCTGATCGAGCGGGGCAGAACAAGAGAGGGGTTGCCCCTTCAATTCTACCTTTCGACTACATATCCTGACGGCTCTCCGGCACAATGCGAGGTGGCGATTAGCCGTCTTATCGATGATGAAGGCGAGGCAAATACCGGCCGGAACGAGTCAACCAAGATCCTTGATCGCCCATTGTTGACAGTCAGGACTAATCGCTACGGCGTGGCCAAGGTGACATCGCTCGACGCCGGCTTTCCCAAAGGTCGCGAGTCATTGCACCTGAATCTCTCCGCGCGCGACGATCAGGGAAGATCGGGCCGGGACACTTACGACTTCTGGGACTACTTTTCACACTCGAGTCGCGTCGAGACCGACAAGACGCTTTATCGCGCGGGCGAGCCGATCAAAGCACGCATAACTACAACTTCGCCCTCTACAATGTGGCTCATAGATCTCATGCATGGTTCCAGGCTGTTGGCCACACAAACGGCTCAGCTAACAGATGGCAAATTCGAAATATCTTTTCCTTACAACCCGGAATATAGAGACGAGCTGACGATCATGGCTTACCCGGCTTATAGCGAGGATGATGAGCCGGAAAACTCGATAAGTTTTGCCAGGGTTCTCTACCCCAGAGATCGGGAGTTAAAACTCGATCTGGCATTGAATCAGGCATCGTACCAACCAGGTGACGAAGCCCGGCTCAATCTGCGTGTGCTCACGCCCCGGGGCCCGCGGCGGAAAGTGCGCTTGGCGTGGTGGTCTTTGACAAAGCAGTCGAGGAACGCGCTCGCACGGATCAGGAATTCAGTGGCCGGAGTTTCGGTTTTTACGATTGCTTCCGTGAAATATTGGGTGACGGTGAAAGCATTGCCGGGATTACACGCCGCGACCTGGAGCGCATCGATCTGTCGAAACCGCTGACCGAAGGTCTCGAGCTGGTTGCAGAGATTCTGCTCAATTATCGGAATTACGACAACTACCCGAAAATTTTCGATAGTGGTGAAGTCCCGACAGATGCAAAAACCGTTTTCGATTCTATCGTATCGGCGCAGGTCGCGCCGGTCGAGGTTGCGCTCGACTCGCAGTACAAGTTGAAATCGATCTACCCGGTTGACGAAACGATGTGGAAGAGGCAGATGCTGCTGGCTGGTATTGAACTCGACTCGCTGCGCGATCCATGGAGTACACCTTATCGCGCGAGGTTTTCCATCGATACAATCCATGATCGGTTCGAGCTGATCTCGGCGGGACCGGACAAACAATTCGGCACTAACGATGATTTCAGCGCACTCGAAAAGTCGTGGCCCTATTTTCAGCATACAGCGGCGGGGATAGAGCGAACGGTTGAAAGCTATTACGCTCGAACCGGTGCGTTCATTCGTGACCGTGAGACCCTGGGGCGTGAGTTGAAGCAGCACGCCGGAATAGACATTGACTTGCTGCGAGATCGTTGGGGTAATTCCTATCGATTCGAGTTCGGCGCCAATGAGAAGAATTTTTACATCAGTGTCATAAGCGGCGGGCCGAACGGACGGTTCGAAGCTACACAGAGTTTGGAACGAGCGTCTGACGATTTCATTGTTTCGACTTGCTTTATCGAGTATACCGCCGAGTCCCACGCTCTGATTACACGCGCGCTTATGGGGCACTTCAATAAGACGAGGTCGATCCCACAAAACGACGGCGAACTGCGCGCAGTCCTCAAGCGCTCAGGCGTAGATTTCGAGGAAATGCGTGACGGTTGGGATCAAAGTTTCTATGCGGACTTTAAAACCACTACCCGATTTTCCGACCGAATGACTCAGTTCGATCAGGCTCAGTATAGCGAGAAGCCTAAGCCAAAGACCGAAATCACTCCTGTCACTCAGCAGATCGCGCACATCATCGTGCGCAGCGCCGGCCCCGACGGGAAGGAAGGAACTGCCGACGATTTCGATGTGACTGAATTTTCACAGATCATAGCCGAAGAGTCCGCCAAACAGCTCGCCGAAAAGTCCAGCGCTCAGACCAAAGCTAGAACGATCGGCTTCTCTGGCGAGGGAGGAGCGATCAACGGAACCGTCACGGATCCATTGGGCGTAGTGATCCCGAACGCAACGGTGACGGCAAAACACATCAAAAGTGAATCGGTATGGACGGCGAAAACGAACATTCAGGGCAGCTATATGCTGCACAACCTGCCGCCGGGAATTTACGAAGTACGCTTCGAGGTTGCGGGATTCAAAGCTACGGTTATCACTAACGTGATGATTCAACCATCAAAGTTGACGAAACTCGACGCCACGCTCAGTGTCGCCTCGGCAACAGAAACGGTCACTGTGACGGCTGGTCCTCCTTCTGTCCTGATGACATCCAGTTCTATGGCTACCGTCCGTAACGAATCAAGCACGGCAATTCCCGGCACCGTCAGGCAGCCACAGATCGCCACCCCGCGGTTACGCGAGTACTTTCCCGAAACGCTGCTCTGGCAGCCGCAACTGGTGACCGACAAACAGGGCCGCGCTCGCTTGCGGATGAAACTTGCGGATAACATTACCACCTGGAAAGTTTCCGTAGTCGGCTCGACTGTCGACGGCGAAATCGGAATCGCTGAAAAAGAGTTCAGCGCATTCCAGCCATTTTTTGCAGAACACGACCCGCCGAAGGTCTTAACTGTGGGCGATGAGATCTCGCTACCGATCGTCCTGCGCAACTACCTGGAGAGAGCGCAATCGGTCAACGCGGAGATCAAACCCGAAAGCTGGTTCGAACTGCTTTCACCCGGGCGCAAACAGGTTGAAGTAAAGCCTGGTGACGCGGGGCAGGTGGTCTTCGATTTCCGCGCGGTGGCATCGGCCAAAGCCGGAAAGCAGCGCGTCACGGTATTTGGGTCCGACGCCAGCGACGCCGTCGATAAGCCGGTCAGTGTTCATCCTGACGGCGAGGAGATTATCCGAACGGCAAGCACCGTTTTCACCGGCTCAGGCATTCTCGAGATCGATGTCCCGGAAGCTGCCATCAAAGATTCAGCGCGCGCTGAGTTAAAGATTTATCCGAACCTTATGGCACACGCCATGGAAGGCATTGAAGGTATCCTGCAAAGACCTTACGGTTGCGGCGAGCAGACAATATCCTCGACCTACCCGAATGTGATGATCCTGCGTTATCTGGAATCTCAGGGAGAGCAGCTTGTAGCGCCTATGCGTAAGATCGCCGAAAGAGCACGGCAGTATGCGCGGGCGGGCTATGAAAGATTGCTCGGTTACCGCGCTGAAAATGGCGGTTTCAGCTACTGGGGGCGTGACGAGGCCGACCCGGCACTAACGGCATATGCGTTGCGATTCCTGAACGACGCCCGCTCTTTCATCAAAGTCGATGAAGAGGTGATAGAAGAGGCGCGCAAGTTTCTCATCGACCGGCAGCAAATCGACGGGAGATGGGCTCCCGGATTCAGGGGTGGGGGCGAGGACGGTAATCGCTCTGCTCTTAACACCGCCTTCATCACTCGTGTTCTGGCCATGGAGAGGAAGGCGCCGGCTGCCGATAAAACACTGGCTACCTCAGTTCGCCGCGCGCTCGATTACCTGGCAAAACGAATGGAGGAGATCGATGAACCTTACCTGATCGCTTCCTATGCACTGGCAGCGATCGATGCAGATGAAAAGGACGGCGCCCGGCGAGCCACCGCGAAATTGCGAGCACTGGCTCGCGAGGAGGGGGGAGCAACTTACTGGAACCTGGAATCGAATACGCCATTCCATGGTTGGGGATTGGCAGGGAGAATCGAGACCACGGCGCTCGCAGTGAAGGCGCTGAAAAGAGCGGGAGCGATGGAAGGGAAGGAAACCAGAGAAGGAAGAGAGGCAGGAGCTTCGACAGATCGAGGGCTGCTTTTCCTATTACGCAATAAAGATTGTTATGGTGTGTGGCTTTCTACTCAGGCGACGATCAATGTGCTCGACACGCTCATCAGTCTGAACGAAACCGAGAAATCGGTTCCGTCCGGAAAGGCTGAGATATTCGTCAACGGGAAACACGCAGACTCAGTCGTCTTGCCTCCCGGCGGTCGTTTGGTGAACCCGATTACGGTCGATCTTACGCCATTCCTCAGCCGCAGTCAGAACCGGGTCGAAGTCCGGCGTTCGGGAGAGGGCGCCAAGGCATCGGCGCAGATTGTCGAGACACATTACGAGCCCTGGCAGCAGGGCGCGAAGGAGCGGCGCGAAAACATCAAGCTTCGTAGTGCGAGCGCGCTACGGTTGACAGTCAACTATGACAAACTGGGTGGGAAGGTAGGTGATGAGATTAACTGCAATGTCACCGCCGAACGCATCGGCCATCATGGAGACGGAATGATGCCCGCTGAGATCGGCTTGCCACCGGGCGCCGACGTCGATCGCGCATCGCTCGAACAGGCGGCGCAAGCATTGGGTTGGGAGATCAATCATTATGACATCTTAGCGGATCGCGTAATCTTCTATCTGTGGCCGCCGGCAGGCGGCTTGAAGTTCGATTTCAAGTTCCGCCCGCGTTACGGAATCAAAGCAAAAACCGCGCCATCGGAACTTTATGACTACTACAACCCCGAAGCGCGAGTGGTAGTTGCGCCGGTGCAGTTCAATGTAAAATAAGATAATTTACCGGTCTAGCAAATTTTCCGAGCATTTAATTTAAGGAAAACATTTGTAATTTGGCATTTGTGATTTGTAATTTGTGATTGGAAGAAATAGGAGCGCGTGCCTTTTCTTCAATCACAAATTACAAATCACAAATGCCAAATTACAAATGTTTTCTGAAGTGCTAAGGGGATGACAAGCTGTCACTCAAAGTCCCAGGATCTCTTTCAACGCCCGCACACGGTCACGAGCCACCACAATTTCTGTTCGTTGTTCATCTTTTAACCGCACCATGAGGCGTCCTGAAAACCATCCGTTGATCTGATCAATATAATCGAGGTTGAGCAACACACCACGATGAATGCGAGCGAACCGGCGCGGATCGAGCAGCCGTTCCAACTCCGTGATCGATCGATCGATAACATATTTTTTGCCGCTCTTGATCGTTATTGCATAGGTAAGTTTGTCTTCGGCAAAGAAATGAGTGATCGAAGCAAGATCGAGGATTTGTATGCATCCGCCGGCGCGTGAGGGAATGCGCTGAAGATATTTGTTCGCCTGGACATCACGAGTAATTGCTGCCAATTCATCAATGACTTTCCTCCACTCCGGCTCTTGAGCCGTGGCCTTAGTCGCAGTGAGAGAGCGGTGACGTTCAAGTTTAGCGATCGCCCGATCAAGCTGTGCAGCTTCAATCGGCTTGAGCAGGTAGTCAATGGAATAGACTTCGAAGGCGCGCAAGGCATATTGATTATATGCGGTAGTGAAGACGACCGGTGGATATGTGGAGAGGCGAGATAACAATTCGAAGCCGTTAAGACCCGGCATTTGGATATCGAGAAAGAGGGCGTCCACTTCCTCTTTGCGTAGAATCTCCAGCGCGAGCTCCGGATCGCTAGTGCTGCCGACGATTTTCACGCGATCGGTGGCATTGAGCATGCGGGTGAGTCGCCTAAGCGCCACCGGCTCATCATCGATTAAAAAGACGCGCATGCGCGGCGAATCTTGAGGTGACGCGCTCATAATTGGGTGCTCATCGGATGTGCGATGAATTTCTCATGTTGCAGTGGATCATCCGGTGAATCCAGATGCGCCGCTGGAAGCAAAATGCGAACACAGCTCATACCATCGTTTGTTTTTGTCAAATCGAGGGTCGCTTCATCGCCGAATAAGTTGCTCAGCCGCTCACGCAAGTTATCGAGGCCATGATTTGGTTTCACGGCCGCGGGAGTACAACCCGGTCCATCATCAAGCACTTCGATGCTCACTCTGTCCTTCTCCCTGCGTGCCAAAATCCGAATCTCAGTTCCTCCGGGGCGATGAGCGGCGACGTGCTTGATGATGTTTTCCACCAGTGTTTGCAAGGTGAGCGGCGGCACTTCGATTGAATGAAGTGCAGGAGGAACTTCGACTTTATAATGCAGCCGGTCGCCGAAGCGCACGCGCTCAATCTCCAGGTAATCAGTGGCGATCTTCAACTCCTCTTCCAATGAGACAACCCTATGTGCACTCAGTTCCAGGGAAAAGCGCAGCAGTGCTGCGAGACGCTCAACCATCCTCTCGGCCTGTGCAGCGTCTTCATGGATCAAGCCGGAGATCGAATTCAGCGTGTTGAAGAGGAAATGGGGATGGATACGAGATTCCAAAGACGCGAGGCTGGCTTCGGCAGCGAGTTTACGCGCTCGCTCCTTTTCGAGTTCTGCAGTGCGTAGACGCAAAGTAGTGGTGTCGAGTCGCATGCGCACAACTTCGTAAAGATAACCACTGATGCCGAAGGCAGACGTAAGCAGCAAGGACAAATACAAATCTCCGGGGAGATCAAGCCAGGAACGGTAATCGCGTGGGCGAATTTCAAGTGTGGTGTTGATGATAACACCTAGACAGAAACCCAGAATGGCGCAGCCGGTTAAAAGTAACATCAATAACGGCCAGCGGACGTAAAATCGCTGTCCGGCGAAACGTGGTGCCAACCGCAGCAATACTATCCCAACCAGTGTCAGTATACAGTTCGAAAAAACGAAGGTGCTGATGGTACGCCGCGCACCGTCTTCTGGCCATCCGTGAATTATCAACTGTCCCGAAATTAGTAAGATAAAACCGGCAATGTTAAGGGTTGCCATGAAGAGCGCATCTCGTGCAGCGAGCCATCGCCCTATGTTGTGGTGTTTCGAATAGTCGTCCATGCTTAAAGTGGTTAGTTCAATGATCGGAACCCAATCATCTTAACATGAACACTTCATTGTGATGTTATTGTTTTGCCGGGAGGAATCAGGAAAGGCGGTCGCCGCAGCCCATCGACGCAGCCTGTATCCAGACCCTTTGTTGTTCCAGTGTAGATAAATCGTGACATAAGATTGGAGGCACAGCCGGGAAATGGAGAATGGGCAATTCCATCCATCACGATATGCAGACTATTGGGCAAATGTTTTGCCACTTCTGTCGCCCAAACCGGTGGTGTGGCTGGATCGAGCGCCCCTGAGAAAATCAATACCGGAACCTTCGATTTAATTGGACGGGTGTAATCAGCTGGAATTTTCCCGCGCGGCCAAACTTTGCAGACGTCGATCAAACTTTGCGCCATCTCAGAGGTGATCAAGGTTCCCTGCGCCTCGCGCGCGAGTTCGCCGGGGCTAACTTGTGAAACGTCCTCAGAGCAGGTAACACACAAGGCCATTCCAGTACTCAGCGACCCGAATGCCCCCGACGCCTGTCCGATAAAGGGCGCGATAATACTGAAGTCCCCTGCCAGAGCGCTGTGAATCGCTGCCGGAATAGCTCTTTGATGATTGGAATCATAAAGTGCCCTCCGGACAGCTCCAGCGAAGAAATTGCGCGTGATCTCCAGTTGAATTGTTTTCCCGGATTTCGAGTCGGGCACACTGATCTTTGCCGGAGAAACTGTGAGGCGTTTAAGTACCGTTTGCAATTCATCACGAAGATTCGGAAAGGCTCTGGCACAGGCTTCGTCTTTGGCGCAATCATCGAACAATCGATTCAAGGATTGTTCAGTATCTCGAGCGCCAGAGAGCGGGCTCCGGATAAACTGCGGAAAGACTGCGCGCAAAGTTACGGTGCGAACACGGTGCGGATAACGCCGCAGGTACTCCAGCGCAGGCCGAGTTCCGTATGAACCACCGTAAAGATTGATGCGCTGATAGCCCAGCCATGCGCGCACCTCATCGAGGTCATCCATGGCAATCGGAGTCGTGTAGAACCTGAGATCGGCCTTCTTCTCGAGTTCTGCACGGCACTGCTTAACCCGCTCGATCGGGAAATTACCCGCGATGAACGCATGAATTATTTCGCCTGTGTCAGGAAACTCGCAATTGAGCCGGTTCGATCCCCCGGTGCCACGCTGGTCAACAAGGACGACATCACGTTCGCGGCGGATGTCAGCAAACCAGCCGGAAAAGACAGCCGTTGCCGCCTGACCGGGGCCTCCGGTGAGCGGAAACAAGGGGTCAGCGGCAGGAGCCGGATTGAGCGCCGGAAGCACTACTACATTGAGCGGGATTTTGCGTCCCCGGCGCGTTTGGCGATCCTCATAGACTTCATAGGTTCCGCAGCGTACCTCTTCGTTCACTCCTGGCACACGGCAAGGATGTAATGACCGGTTGCCGGCGGCTTCCGGCAGCATCGCTGTGTTGCTGGCTTGTTGGATTGGTGTTGCTTGCGCCGTGACAAGTTGCCACCTTGCCTCCCTCCTTAGATAGACACGTGTATAACGTACTCCGGCTACCCGGCCCGTCGAAACCGCCACATCACCAAAAATACGCACCCTGGTGTCAGAATAATTGGTACTCATGCCTCTGTGATTGCCGGATTGTACCTCTGCGACGAACTGCTCCTTTGTCTGAACTGTCCCTGCCGGTGTAATACCGAGGTAATCGACGGCCAGAAGATTTTCGGAGAATGCTGCATCGCCATTCGAACGTGATTCGACCCATTCGCGCTCGATTTTAGTTATCTCCTGTTCAGCGTTACCGCTTTGGGATGAACGCTTGTCTACCGGGTGACTCAAAGCGAGAGAGACAATCAGATAAGTAAGGACTGCAATGACAAAGACCTGTTTCATAGTTCGCCCTCCCTGTTTAAATACAATTCGTAAAATGCCATGCTCCAATCGTCCTTTCACGACGAGGGTGACGGTATGACAAACCGAAGGGATTTGCCCTTATTTTCTGATGAGGGAGGTGAAATTTCGGATGAGTCTTACTTATGGAGCGATGAACCGTGTGCATCACACTGCTTCACCGGTGCTCTTTACGCATCAGATGAAGTGAATTATCTTCTCCTTCCACATGCGCTCGAAGACTCATTTCCATAGGAAACACAATGAGAAAATCGATTTTCGCTGTTATACATCACTCCCATCTCAGATTTGCCGTCTGCCTGGTTCTCTCCTGTTTTTTCATCGCCAGGGGGATTAACTTCCACGAAGCGCCTTCTGCGCGAGCAACTGCTGCGGGTTCGCCACGTGAACGTGTTTCACTGAACGACGGGTGGCGGTTTCAGAAAGGCGATCCTAAAGAAGCCGAAGGTCAGCTGGAATATCAGAAGATCAAGGATTGGATAAATGCCACGGGCAACGAGTTCGTCCTCAATCCGGGAGCGCCAAAGAGAAACAGGCCGGAAGGTAATCTCAGCCGTGAGGTTGTCTACACTCAACGCGACTTCGACGACCGAGGCTGGAGAGAGTTGAATCTCCCGCACGATTGGGGGATCGAAGGTCCTTTCAATCAGCAATTCCCCGGTGAGACCGGGAAACTGCCATGGTGGGGGGTGGGATGGTATCGCAAGCATTTCACCATTTCCACCAATGAAAAAGGGAAGCAATTCTATCTCGATATCGATGGAGCCATGGCTTATTCCGCCGTTTGGCTGAACGGGGAATTCGTTGGTGGATGGCCATACGGCTACTCTTCATTTCGTCTGGACCTCACGCCTCACATCGCCTTTGGCTCTGAGAATGTGTTGGCGATCCGGCTCGATAATCCACCGGATTCTTC
>Ga0126377_10003684_pt1 | contig 10934 bp, 8 predicted proteins | sample PanSoiMetPlot_22_FD_92647 | JGI IMG/M metagenome (GOLD analysis project Ga0126377, IMG submission 92647) | Tropical forest soil microbial communities from Panama - MetaG Plot_22 | ecosystem: Environmental > Terrestrial > Soil > Tropical forest > Bulk soil | place: Panama | collected 2016-02-17
GAAGAAACCGCCTCCGCCACCTCCGCCGCCTACAGTCGCGGCCGGCGAGGGTTCGGGCAGGGCCAGGTTAGTGCAGGAGTCGATCAGACCCGGGTAGACCGTAAGGCCGGTGCCATCGATGATGCGGGCATCAGGCGGAGAGCTGACGTTTGCTCCGACTGCGGCGATCAATCCGTCGCGAATGACAACGGTTCCTTTTTCGATAGTGGCACCTGAGACCGGAACGATGCGCGCGTTGGTGATGGCGTAGGTATCAATTGCTTTCCGCTGCGCGTGTGTGAATTGGTTGGTGCTAACAATAAGAAGCAAAGAAACGGCAATTAGGGCGACAAGGAGTCGCAGGCGGACGCTTGGCATAAGTAACCAAATCCCCATCAAATTGATTTTAAGAAAAACCCAGGACCGGTTAAGAAGGCTACCGGCTTGGAAAGAGTAGAGCGAAAGCTTAGCTTAAAAGGGTCTGATAAGGAAAGTGTCGGTCACCTTGTGAGAAGACTACCAACATCCACAGATTACACCGATTACGCAGATTTTTGACTTTAACTCTAAATCGTCACCTGAAATCTGCGTAATCTGTGGATGTCGTTGCCGCTGGTCTTAGTGAACCAATTACGTCTTTGGCCTATTGGTGTTCGCGTTAGGCTTATTGGTGTTCGCGTTGGTGTTCGTGGCCGGGGCGACCTTCAGTTGGTTCTTCACCCCTTTCACCCCTTCGACTGCCTTGGCGATCTGTTCTGCTTTTGTTTTCTGGGCTGCGGTGGCCACTGTTCCACTCAAGGTCACCACATCGTTATCGACGTCGACGTTGATCGTTGAGTCTCTCAGATCATCCGCGGCGGCAAGATCGAAACGGGTTTTGACCCAGAGCCAACCGTCATTTAGTCCAGTACCAATCTTTCGCCCTGCATCCTTGGCCTCGCGCGTGTATCGCTCCTTGTTGCTTTCATAGTCTTCGCGTGTCGGTGCCCTTCTTGAATTGGTGTTCGCGCTCTCGGCGGGAGTTGGCGTACTCGTCGGACTAGGGCTACGCGCAGTGTTCACATTAGCAGTTGTGTTTTCATTAGCGGGTTGTTGGCAACCAACCATCACTAACAAAAACGACACTGCGATTAGAGCGGCGATCTTGAATCTCATCTGCAAACCTCCATCTTTACTCCGCGGCAAGTCCGGAAAACATACGGACGCATCAAAACGTGCCACGAAGACTTTCTTGGTTTCGGGGGTTTGACTTAAAAACCGGGTGGATCGGGGAGAATTGTCAGTCCGTGAGCTGAACGCTGCAAGCAATGGGCCAAGCAAACATGACCGCTGCGGTGATTACCACTTGACGGAGCCTTCTTTGCTGGTATCGATCTCCGCGGTGGTCGGCACTTCACCGAAGAGAAAGCCCTTGATGTTGTCGAAGAGAAAGGTTTGCGCGTCGGGATTGGTTAGATCCAGACCGTAGTGATTGATGATCTGAGTCTGCTTTTGCAACCAGCCATTCCAACACGGTTGGCAGATTTCGTTGGCGATTCTTTGCCCGAGTTCGTTGGGGAAGGGCGCGAAGGCCAGTCCCGGTCGCTTCTCACCGCAATGTTTACATTTGACGTCGGCCATCGTTTTGTCGCTCCTTGCGAGGAGATTATAAGAGTAGAGAACCCGGAGCGGTAGCGACGGGACGATTCAATTTGCCTGGGCTGCCTTAATCGCTGCCAGCGTCACGTCATCCTTGGGGCGAAATATGCCTAAGGGGCGAATGTCGCTGTGACGAATTATCCCGGAAGCATCGATCACAAATACCGAGCGCGCCACTTTTCCCGGTATCAAGGAGCGAGCGCCGTAAAGAGTCGAGACTGCACCATCTACATCAGACAACAACCGCAGCGGCAGTTTGTGATGCTCGGCAAATTTTCGATGCGACTCGACCGAGTCAGACGAAATGCCAACCACCTCCGCCCCGGTCGCCACATAATCCTCCCAGCGATCTCTCACTGAACACATCTGCCTGGTGCAAACTGGTGTCTCGTCTCCCGGATAGAACAACAAGACAACCACTTTCCCGCGCTGATCCGACAATCGCCATTGCTGACCGTGGCCATCTGGCAGTGCGAAGTCCGGCGCCGGGGTATTAATCGCCGCCCTGGTAGTCGTCGCCATTACTTTTCCATCACCTCGACCAACGTGTTCATTGCGTCTTCAACCTCTTCATCGGTGTTGAAGAAATGGGGTGAGATGCGCAGCCCCGCACTTGGTCGACAATCGACATAAACCTTTCTTTCAGCGAGGCGCTCCACCGTCGCTGGACCATCAGCAACTCCAATCATTACGGAGCCGCCTCGTTTGCCTGGCTCGCGTGGTGTGTTAACCCGCCAACCTCGCGCTAACGCAAACTCGATCATCCATTCAGTGCGCCTGATGGACTCCGCCGCAATCTGTTCGATGCCGACAGTTTCGGTGAGTTGTAATCCCGGCAGCGCTGAATAGAGCGCAGGTATGCTGGGCGTGCCCTGCGCAAACCGTCTCACTGATCCGGCATAGCGCATTGGCGGCGGCGCAAACGCAAACGGCGCATCGTGCGCCACCCAACCAGTCAACCGCGGGCGCAGATCTCTTTGCAATTCCGGTCGCACGTATAAATAACCGCAAGCTGGACCACCACAGAGCCACTTGATAGTGCCACCAATTAGAAAATCCACCTGCCAGTCTGCCGCTTCGAGTTTGACTACGCCGGCCGACTGGTAAACATCGAGCAGCACCAACGCACCTTTCGCATGCGCGCGCTCAACTACGGCGGCAGCATCGATACGAGAAGAGCTGCGATAAGAAGTGTGCGACAAGGCGACCAGGCAAGTTTCCTCGTCAATAGCGTCAAGAATCTGTTCCAGTGAGACTGTAATTCCATCCCTGGCGGGCACGATCTCGATGCGCGCACCAATCTGTCGTTGGGCGTCCCAGATATATTCCATCGACGGGAAATCGAGCGCAGTGGTCACGACCTTGTTACGTCGTGAAGCTTTGAAGTCAAAACAGGACGCGACCGTCGCCAGCGCGATCGATGCATTTGGCTGTATCTGCACCGAACCCGCTGAGCCACCCAGGACACGAGCAAGGCGATCACCGACTCGTCGGGAAAGTTCCCACCAGCTAGTGGCCCAGGCGTCTTCGCTGGTGTGATTCTCCCAGGCGTCGCAGTACGCGAGCATCGATTCGCGCGCGGCGCGCGGCACAGGACCTAAACTGTGGCTAAGCAGGTGAATGCCCGACGCTAAAGTCGGAAACTCCTCACGATGTCGGGCGATATCGCTCATACTGTTACAGCAATCAATTCATGCTAACCAACGCAAATGACAAATGAGAAATGTCCAGTGATATACGACCAATGACTACCCCGCCTTATATTGCGCCAGCATCTGCTCCATCCCCAATGGATCTTTCGCCAGTCGCTCAAGCACGCCATGAGCCTCATCTCCGATCGGCGGATCATGTTTCTCCTCGCGGATGGCCTGCAAAATTTCCTGCGCTACGAACTCACGACCCATCTTCGGAACATTAGCCCCGCGACTCATGTCCGTGTCGATAGTAGTTGGTAACACAGTCATCACCAACACACCCTGGTCCGACAAGTAGGCGCGTAGAGCCTGGCCGAGTGACAGGAGCGCCGCCTTCGTGGCGCAATAGGTACCCACCAACGGCAAATTAATTTTCGCAAAAGCAGTGGCGACATTCACAATCACGCCCCGGCGCTGTTGGACCATTGCCGGCGCGATCGCTCGTACCATGCGCAAGGTCCCGAGATAGTTAACGGCGAACTCCTCCTCGGCGCTGGCGAAATTCATCGTGACAGGGTTTCCATAACCGGCCACGCCCGCGTTATTAACGAGGATATCAAAGGGTCCAGTCGCCGCAACCGCGCTTGCGTCAGGATCCGAAGTAACATCCAACTGGACCGGTACAATTCTGGCGCCAGCATTTGCCGCCTCTTGCGTCAGGCGTTCACGGTCTTCCTGTTTTCGCGTGCCGGCAAGGACCTCAGCCGCACCCGCGTTGGCAAACGCGAAAGCGAGTGCGTGACCGAGACCACGACTGGCCCCGGTTACCAATACTCTTTTGCCTGCTAACTCCATCTTAATCGCCGCTTTCTACATCCGGGACCGCTTTTAGTGCCGGTGCGCGCCAACGCGCGAGCCCATAAAGTGCTGCGCCTACTCCTGCCCAGGCTACGATTAACTCGATACTCGTCAAGGAGTGTTCGCTAATTCGTTGGCTCAAGGTCGAACTTCGTAACGTCTCAGCATCGCGCAGTAACTGAATCAAGATCATGCCGCCCATCGAAATCACCGACACCAGGGCCGCGACTCTCAAGAGCGAGGGTGAAATTGGCACTTTGATCTCGTTTGCAAGTTTAGGGTTCCGTCGGGGTAGAAACAGGAAAACGAGGCTGTGCAGGAAGTAAAGCACTAGAAGTGCAAATACCGCAACATTCAAAGCCAACGAGAGCTGGCCACTTACCAACAACAGGGCGCAGGCGAGGAGCGTGAGACTCAGGCCACGAATCGGAGTCGCCGTTGTGGGGTTGATAAAGCCGAGCCAACGAGGCGCCAGACCATCTGCCACAAACATGATCGCCAGGCGCGACGGCACCATGATGGTTCCGTTCAACGCGGTCATGATGGCCATGATCGCGCCGAAGGTCACAAACATTGCCGCGCCGGCAGGGAGATAGACGGAGGCAACCTCCGCCATCGGTGCGGCACTCGCCTGCAAACGATCACCTGGCAAAACACCAAACGAGACGATTGACGTTAAGACGTAGATCAGCGCAGTGACACTAATACCTCTGATGATTATTCGTGGCAGGCGCCTGGTACTGTCCTTCACCTCACCAGCTGTTTGCGCGATTGATTCAAATCCAGCGTAGGCAAAGAACAACGGCAATAAACTAACGGCGAAGCCACTGACGCCGTGAGTAAAAAACGGGGTGTAGTTGGCCGCGCGCAACAGGAAAAGCCCGGGGACAATCAACACCACCAGGGCCACACATTTCAACGCCGACATGATCACTTGCATGCGGCCGAACCAACGAATGCCGAGACAATGAATGCCGTAGAACAGCAGCAGGCCGGCGATGGCGAGTGGAAGTTGATAAGTCGCTGGATCCAACCGTCCGCGTGAAAAAGCGATCACATAACCGGCGAGCGCATTCGCCAGGTAAGCGCCGGCGCCGACGTAAGAGATGATCTTAAGCCAGGAACCCACGTAAGCCAGCCGGTAGCCGCCAAGTGTTCGCGAGATGTGCAAGTACTCGCCGCCTGGTTCATGCCCGAGTGGCGTGGAAAGATAGGCGGCGTAAGGAATTGAAGTTGACAGGATCGCGGGCACCAACGCTGCGTAGCCGAGGATGACACTTGGACCAGTGAGAGCGTAGGCGGTGCTGGTTACCTGGAAGATGCCCGCGCCGATGAGTATGCCAATCAATGCGGCATAAGCCTCGAGCGTACCGAGGTCGCGCCGCAAGCGGCTGACGGAAGACTTGGAGCGATCGGATTCAGTCATATTTTCAATCTGCGGACCACTAACGCTTCATCAAGTCGTTCGAAGGACGAGTTGGATCGAGAACTTTCTCCGCACTCTCCACTCCGGCAACCGGAAGTTGGGCAGTGTCGAGTTGGCCCAGCTGCGCCAACACCGATGCCTGGTCCCAATAGATGTGTTCATGAGCAAGCTTGCCGTCGCGAAAGTGAACGATTACCACCAGGGGAACTTTTACGTGTTTGCCAGTCGGCGCAACCCCGGGCAACATCCAATCCATTTTGATGGTGTGCGTAAACTCAAACACCATTTCGTCAACTACTCGCTCAATGCCGATGGTACGCGATACGGGAGTCATACTCGTATCCGGCGGCATTTGCGGGATGAAACGGTTGGCGTAGAACTCACCCAACTCGGCATGGCCCACACCGCCGGTCATCACCGGCACATGATTCACGTAAGCATCCGGGACCATGGTCTTGAGCGTATCTTCGGTGTTGCGAGTGGCAAATTCGTACTTGACGTGTTCATCCCATTTTTGTGAGAGCGATTGCTGCGCAGTTGCCAGGCCGACGCCAGCTAAATTACTGACGAAAAACTCGAGTGTTCGCAAATTGGCCAGCTCAGCCTGGGCTTCGTTGTAATGGACTCCGCCAATTCTGGCAAATGCATGGTCCTGGCCCTGGTAATCGTGAATAGTTACCAACGGGTTCGGGTCGAACACTGAATGAATCCTGGCCTGCGCTTCCGGCGCACAATGAGCGTCGGCGGTAGCGACATGCAGCATTAGCGGACTCTTAACTGCCTCAGCTTCGGGCAAATGTTGCTCAATAGCGACACCGTAATAACCGACCGCGCAGTCAGGATTGGACCTGGCAGAGAGTAAGTACGCTAGATTTCCCCCGAGGCAAAAGCCCAGCGCACCGACACGACCACTGCAAGCTAAATGCGAGCGCAGAAATTCCAGGGTGGCCTTGGCGTCTGCGACCGCTTTATCCACATCGAGTCCTTGATAAAAAGCGAACGCCCGCTTCATGTCGTCAGGACTATCGGTTAGTTCGACTCCCGGTTCCTGGCGCCAGAATAGGTCCGGACAGATAGCGACAAAGCCGTGAGCGGCGTACCAGTCTGACACATCGCGCAGAAACTTGTTGACGCCGAAGATCTCCTGGAGCACCAGGATGCCTGGACCATAGCCGCCGGCAGGCAAAGCCACGTAAGCATCGAACTCACCGCCGTCAAATGATTTTATTGTGACCATGTGCGGATATTAAATTGTAAAGGTGCAACGGTAAAGATGTGTATCCGCAGATTACACCGATTACGCAGATTATCTAAAACTGTCTAGGCTGTCTTTCCAATCGGTGTCATCTGCGTAATCTGTGGATCGCCTCGGCGCAGCCAGTCGCGGCCGGGAGTGCAGATGCGCAGGAAGCTGCAGGTGCGACAGTGGATGGCTGTCTTGACGGGATAGTCTGTAGGTGTTGATGAAGAAACTATTTCAAGCATTGCGTGATCAATTGCCAGCTCGCACGTCTGCTGGTCCAACAACTGATCCGAAAGATGGAATTCAAGATTCGGTTCGAGAAAGTGAAGGGTGACCTGAATCTTGGCGTCTGCCTCGTTGGGGAGAAGCTGGTGCACCGCCAGGGCATATGCTTGCATCTGTAACAGATAGTCCTGGGCAGCAGTGCGCAGGGAGTCGTCACTCGAGTTTTCACTAAGCGTGACTTCTGCGGGAGGTTCGTCAAAATTGAAGGCAAATTGAGTAACCGCCTGCGCTCCTAAGGCGGTAACGTGGGCTGTCTTAGTTTTAGCCGGTTTCTCTTCGGGAGAGATTTGCAGGCGAGCCGCTGGCGTTCCCGGGCGGATGCGATTCGTTTTGAAGTCGATGATCTCGACCAACAACGAACCGTCTGCTGAACGAGTGATCAATAACTTGTCGATGATGCCGTTCAGAACGCCTAAGGGGCGACGAAGACGAAAACTCAGTTCACTCCAAATTCCCACCTCACCAACCGGCTCGGCGGAAACTTTTTCACTTGCCACTGCCTGCGCTGACGCTACGCGGGCGTAAACATCGCTGGCCAGGTAATTACGCGCCAGGGGCAGCAGATCTTTGATCGCTACGTCGACATCGATCTCTACCAAACGATCTGCGAGCTGTGCCTGCCGCAGTCGCACTACGTAGGCAAAACTTTCTCGTAAACAACTCTCTATGTCTTGTTCGGTAGTATAAAGCTCACAGAAGCGATGAATGACCGCTCCCTTTAGAGTGGCCGTTAGATTCGCCGGTGGCTCAGGAGCTTCGGCGTTGTTCCAAACTGCCAACTCTTCTGCCCCGGGCAGTTGCAGCACCCGATCGAAGTAATACTGGCGAGCGCAGCGTTGGTAGTTGATAAGTTGGGTAACGCTAAACCGGTGTCCACCGCGATCGGTGTTTGCCGCAACTGGCTGCAAAAGGGGAAACAAGGTTAACAACGAGTCGCTATCATCGCCCCTCGCTTCATGATCTTCGTCCACTTCAACTTCGGAGGATGGCTCAGCCTGAAGATTCACGGTCAATTGCAGTTGGACGTCAGGGGTAAGTTCGATGAGGCCGCTTTGGGTTCGCTCACCCAGCTCCAATGCTTGCCAGATCCATTTGAGCCAGGAGTCACCCTTCTTACTTACGTCGCCGAGTTCCTCCATAGCGCCCGAAAGAATGAGCCGATCGCGCGAGCGGGTAGCCGCGACGTAGAGAAGTCGCATGGCCTCAAACTGCTCCCGCCAGGCGTTGCGTTTTTCGAAGCGACTAAAGGTACAACCCGCCACACGGTCGCCGCGGCCATCCGGCACCTTCAAGGTTAGACCATGATGACGGTCGAGCAGAAAAGACGAGTCTGCAGCAACCTTGCCCGAGCGGTGCAGGTCCGGAATGATGACGACGGGAAACTCAAGCCCCTTGGCCTGGTGAATCGTCATGAGGCGCACCGCATTTGCCGCCTCGTCGATTTGTCCTTCACTTTCGCGACTGCCGATTGCTTCGAATTCCTCCACGTAACGGACAAAGTCTCGAATCAAGTGATGTCCTGAACGTTCAAAACGGGCCGATAGCGTGAACAGACGCTGCACGTTGGCCAGGCGTTGTGCGCCATCGAAATTGGCGGCGATAACAGTGGTGTATTCCGGCTCAGCCACCGCGAAGCGCAGCAGGTCTTCGATCGAACAGTGATGTCGTCGCGCAATCAGACGACTAACCAGGGCAGCGGCCCGGTCCAGTAACTCGTGCTCCTCGTCACTGACAAAGGCAATCTCACGATGGTGCCGGAGGGCTCGATAGAGCCGGCGGGTTCCGGACAAACTCGTCTGTGCTTCACTGCCATCGCCTGCTTGAAGCCACGGGGCACAGCGGAGTGCGAGCAGGGCATTGTCTGAAATGCCGCAAAGAGGCGAACGAAGCACGGCCGCCAGGGCCAGTTCGTCGGTCTTATTATCGAGAAAACGTAGTAGTTGAATCAGATCTCTAATCTCGTCGCGTTCGTAGAAACCACGGCCGAGTACGGTCTGATAAGGAATGTTCGCGCGGCGAAACACTGACTCGTAAAAATGTACCTGGGTCATGGCGCGAAACAAGAGGGCGATGTCGCTATATTTCAGCTCGGGATTTGCCCTCATTAACGAAGTGATGCGGGTTGCCAGTTGAGTGGCGTCCAGAGTGCGAAGCTCTTGTTCACTTCGTGTTTCATCATCACCCGCTGCTTGAGTGGCAAGCAGCAGTTCGACTAGCGGTCCTGAGTCTTGTAATTCGCGCTTTGCTTCACTTCGTTCATGGTCCACGTAACCAAGCTGAGCGAGACTTTCGCTCTCCTCGGCAGATATGTCTTCCGGCACTTGAAACAGCCGGAAGAAGAGATGGTTGAAGAAGGAGATGAGGGGTGGTTGACTACGAAAATTCAACTGCAGCGGTTTTGCTTCGCCGCCGGCATTGACTAGTGTCGCTGTCATCTCGCGAAACACATCCACGTCGGCGCCGCGAAAACCATAGATCGATTGTTTGCGATCACCGACGATGAACAGATTTGCGGGCGAGCGACTCTTTGCCAGCGCCAACCTTTCTAGCAGTTGCCGCTGCAATCCGTTCGTATCTTGAAACTCGTCAACCAGGAAGAACTTGTAACGTTCGGCGGCTCGTAGCAACACTTCCGGACGTTCAAGCAACGAGAGTGTACGCAACTCGAGGTCATCGAAATCGAGCGCGGAAAGCTTCTGCTTTTCTTCGTTGAGCCGCTGGTCAATGCGAGTAAGCAGGCTAACCATCTCGAGGGCATAACGACTGGCAAAGAGATCAAGACAAATCTGTGGGACCAGGCCTCCCAGGTTCTTCGCCCAAACAAGCGAGTCGAGAACTTTCACCAACTCAGCAAAGTCGCTGCGGGCCGGAGGGCGCACTTCCCGAAATGTTTCGATCTGGCGGCAGTAGTCAGCGAGCGTCTCGTGCTCGGGAATTGTAGCCAACAAGTCTCTGAACTTGGACCAGGCACCGCTGACCTCGGCTTGTTTGCCCCGGCTCTTTACAGTCTTGCAGCGCAAGTTCAAGAACGCACCCATCGCGCGGTCAAGTTCCGCCAGCGCGAGGTGGTGATCCGCTTCAGTGGCATGGCTGGCGGCCGTGGTACGCGCAAGGTCATCCAACCTCAGGCCCTGGCTGCGCACATCGCGATACAGTTCGGCCAGGGCGGTGGCCAACTTGGCGCGACCGACGCCGAGGGTCAGACGCGAGACTTCAATGTGCTCTTTGCTAATGAACTCGGAAAGTACTTCTTCAACTACCGCTTCCAGCAACATCGCGGTCCGGTGTTCATCGAGTAACACAAACTGAGGATCGACTCGTGCTTCGACGGGAAACTCGCGTAACAAGCGAGCGCAGAAGCCGTGAATCGTTGTAATAACTGCGCCATCCAAAGTGCGCTTATAGTTCAACCAGTGCTTGCGCTCACCATTGCTCGCGGTTTTCAGAATTTGATTGAGCTCGGCGCGCAAACGCTCACGCATTTCATTCGCCGCGCGATTGGTAAAGGTGATGGCTACGATCTGATCGATTGAGAGCTTGTGTTGACGAAGGATGTGGAGATAGCGCTCAACGAGCACCGTTGTTTTGCCGGCGCCCGGGCCGGCGGTGACCGAGACGTGTTTGCTGATCTCGTAAGCCGCCGCTGCTTGCTCAGGTTGTAGTTCTCTTAATGGCATCCACAAACAATCATCCACAGATTACGCAGATTACGCCGAGGGTTTTAACGATGGCAGGTTTGTGTTTTCGATCCGCCTGCCGTTTTGACTCTTCCATAGTTTTCGCATTCTTAGTGACGCCTCCATAACGCGAGACGAAATCACGCGCCTTAACTGGTTAGATCTGAATCTGTGTAATCTGCTTAATCTGTGGA
>Ga0126377_10003685_pt1 | contig 10933 bp, 1 predicted proteins | sample PanSoiMetPlot_22_FD_92647 | JGI IMG/M metagenome (GOLD analysis project Ga0126377, IMG submission 92647) | Tropical forest soil microbial communities from Panama - MetaG Plot_22 | ecosystem: Environmental > Terrestrial > Soil > Tropical forest > Bulk soil | place: Panama | collected 2016-02-17
CTCCACGCCCACCTCCGGCACGCCCAACACCTTGGCCCAGATCTCGGCCAGGGCGCGCTCGGTCGGCGTCCGCGGGGCCACCCGTCCGGTCTCGGCCGAGCCCCAGGCCGGCGCCGGCAACGCTTTCCGATCCAATTTCCCATTGGGCGTCAGCGGCATCTCCTCCAGCGGCACATACAACGCCGGCGCCATGTACTCCGGCAAACGCTCTTGCAGAAACGCCCGCACATCGCGGACTAGGGATTCCGGACTGCCCCAGAAATTTTCCGCATCGCCGCGTTTGCCGACCTCATTTCCGTCGCTTGAGCCCTTGCCGATCCCGGGCCGGCAAGCATACAGGTTGTAGAGAGCGATATCCTGAAGGGTTTCACTTTGCTCATAACTCACTTCATAGCCGCGGGCTTCGAGCAGGGCGACAATCTCTCCAAGGCGTCCCGAAACGTCATGCACTTCAACGACCAGTTGCCGTATCTTCGGCCAATCACAGTCTTCAATTCCCTTGAGGACGTCGTGTTCGGCTTTCTCCACATCGATTTTCAGCAGATCGATTCTCTCTAAACCATTTTCTTCGATAATCCCGGAAACCGTTCGCAGCTGGCATGTATATTCCTGGCTTTCCAGCCGCGCTTCCAGCAATTCATCGACGATTTCGCCGGCAACCGTCTGACCGTTTGTGACGTTTGCGCCTTCCTGCCGCTTCAACAGATATGACTTGACGATCTGGCGCGATTCGCTGCGACTGGTAGCGCTGCTGGAAATAATGGTGTTGTGCGGATAGAAGGTGAATACCTGCTGCTTCGACGTTTCAGCCAGGCCGCATTCATAGAATTTTCCAGCCCAACCATGGAGTATCGAGTTCAATCGAAGTAATTCGAATACTTGAGGAATCGGCTCAAACCCATAGATGGTCGCGTTGCGGCATCTTTGTCCGACGAAAAGCGAAAATAGACCAATATTGGCGCCCACATCAAAAACGCAGTCGCCGTCATTCAGGGTGACACCGTGCTTGAGATAACCATTGTCCTTAAATATCTCGTCATAAACAAAGTCGGTCTCGCCCTGATTCTGATGGAACACCGTCAGGCCGTTCGGCAACGTGCAGCTCTTCGCGGCGGCTCCGGCATCCGTTTTTCTGAGACGCAGCAGTTGAACGACGGGGAAAGCCTGCGTCGGTGAGGGGGTGTAGTACGCCACCAGACGCTTTTCCCCAGGCGTATCTTCTCGCGCGACCACCACCGCTTCCCGCACTCCTTCATGCTCCATCAGCCGCGCTTCGATTTCTCCCAACTCAATGCGGAAGCCTCGAATCTTCACCTGAAAATCATTTCGTCCCAGAAACTCGATCGTTCCGTCGTCCCGCCATCGGGCCAGGTCACCGGTCTTATACATTCGCGCTCCCGCTTCGGCGGTAAACGGGTCCAGCACAAATCGCTCCGCCGTCAAATCCGGCCGGCTCAGATAGCCACGCGCAACCTGAACTCCCCCGATGTGCAGTTCACCGGCTACTCCGATGGGAACGGGCGCTCCGTGTCGATCCAGGATGTAGATCTGCGTGTTCGCTATAGGACGACCTATAGGAATAATGCTGGGAATTTCTTCGGTCGGGCAGGTCCAAGCCGTTACGTCAACAGCAGCTTCTGTGGGACCGTATAAGTTGTACAACCTGGCCTGGGGCAGGCGTTCTGCGAAGCGCCGGACGAGCATGGATGGCAGCGCTTCCCCGCTGCATATTACCCGCGTCAAACTGAAACATTGCGCCGCCTCCGCATGCTCCAGAAATACTTGCAACATTGAGGGAACAAAATGCAGTGTCGTGATTCGATTCCGGCGTATGGTATCGATGAGATAGCCCGGGTCTTTGTGGCCTCCCGGTCGCGCCATCACCAACTTCGCGCCGACGAGGAGTGGCCAGAAGAATTCCCACACCGACACATCGAAACTGTACGGGGTCTTTTGCAAGACCGCGTCTTCCGGGCCCAGCCCATAAGCGCGCTGCATCCAAATGAGTCGATTTAGCACGCCGCGATGCTCGTTCATCACACCTTTGGGCCGACCCGTGGAGCCGGAGGTGTAGATCACATAAGCCAGATGATGCGGTTCAACTCGTTCCTGTAACTGGACGTTTTCCGCCTTCAAGCAGGCAACACGATCGTTGATCTCCGACCATTGTCGATCCAAGGCCACGAGCCGCGTATCCGCCGTGACCAAAATGGCCAGTTTGTCCAGCAGCTTTTCCTGCGTCAGGACAATCGTGGTCCGACTGTCGAGCAGCATGTGAGCCAGGCGCTCGTCCGGATAGTCAGGGTCGAGCGGCACATACGCCCCGCCCGCCTTCAGCGCCGCCAGCAAGCTCACCACCATCGCCGCGCCGCGCTCCAGACACACAGCCACCGGAATCTCGGGTCCCACGCCCAGCTCGCGCAGGTAGTGGGCCAGTTGATTAGCGCGCCGGTTCAGTTCTGCGTAACACATGCGATCCTCGTCATGCACCACCGCGACCGCCTCGGGTGTTTTCTGCGCCTGCGCCTCGAAAAGCTCGTGTATGCTCCGGCCCACAGGATACTCGCGCCTAGTATCGTTCCACGTCGAGATTAGCTGGCGCCGCTCGCCATCGGTGAGTAGGGGGAGATCCCCGATTCGGGCATCCGAATTTGACGCAATTCCGGCCAGGAGCACTTGGAAATGGCCGATCATCCTGCGGATTGTCGCTTCTTCAAAGAGCGCTATGTCATACTGCATTTCGCCGCGGAAACCGTCATGTGAATCAACTAGAAACAGCGTCAGGTCAAACTTCGCCGTCGTAGTCTCCACATCCTCAGAAGTAACGCGCAGTTTCAGATCCCCCATCGCGGCGATCTGCTCCTGGGACTCCTGGACGCTGAACATCACCTGAAATAAGGGGTTCCGGGCAAGGTCCCGCGCAGGCTGGAGGTCGCTGACCAGTTGGTCGAACGGCACATCCTGATGCGCATAAGCATCCAAGGATGCGCTCCTGACGCCCTGAAGAAGGGCGCAGAAGCTCGGGTTGCCCGCGCAATCGGCGCGGAACGCCAGAGTGTTCACGAAGAATCCGATCAACCCCTCGAGCTCCCAGCGGTCGCGCCCTGCAACCGGGGCGCCTACCCGAAAACTGTTCTGGCCGGAATACCGGTGAAGGAGGGTCTGAAACGCCGCCATGAGCGTCATAAACAGCGTCGCTCCCTCGCGCCGGCCCAGCATTCGTAAGGCGCCCGAGACCGGGGCAGGACACGAAAATCGGATTGTGGCCCCTTTGTACGCCGACTCGGCGGGTCTGGGACGATCCAGCGGCAGGCTGAGCGCCTCGCCTTCGCCGCCGAGTAGTTCGCGCCAGTAGGCTAACTGGCGCTCCAACCGAGCGCCTTGCAGGAAGTCGCGCTGCCACACGGCGTAGTCGGCGTATTGAATCGGGAGTTCATCGAGCGGGCTGGGGCGCCCATTGAGGAAGGCTTCATAGATCGCCGCGGCTTCTTTGACGAGGACGCGACTCGACCACCCGTCCGAAACGATGTGGTGCATCATTATGAGTAGGCGATGGTCGTCCGCTCCGAGCTTGAACAAAGCGGCGCGCACCATCGGCCCGGCGCTCAAGTCGAACGGCTCTTCGGTCTCCCGGCGCGTCAGGCGACGCGATTCCAGTTCTCGCTCATCCTCGCGCAGGCGAGTCAGATCCAACTCCCGGAAGTCGATCTTCATCTCCGCCGCGATCACCTGCCAGGGGACTCCGTCGATTACGGCGAACGAGGTCCGCAATACCTCATGTCGCCGGACGATCTCGCGCAATGTACGAATCAGGACGCCAGCGTCAACGCCGCCGCCCAAACGCAAACCGAGCGATACATGATAGGCGGTGTTCGCCGGGTTCAGTTGATGCAAGTACCAGAGCCGCTGCTGCGCGAAAGAGACCTGCATGAATTCCTGACGGGGAACAGCGCGAATCGGCAACGTCACGCTGCTTTCGGAATGCAACGCTGTCTGAACTTGTTGAGCGAGACTGCCGAGCGTGGGGTTCTCAAAAATGGCGCGTAGCGGGAGGTCCACACCGAACACTTGACGGACTCGCGCCATCACCTGAGCGGCTAGGAGCGAGTGGCCTCCGATATGGAAGAAGTTGTCGCGAACAGCGGCGGAATCGCGCGCCAACACCTCCGACCAGATGCCGGCCAGAATCTGTTCGACGGGCAGCCGCGGAGCGGGACGCAATGAATCGTCCTGACCGGATTTCCCGTGCCAATGCGGCAACGCGGATTCGTTCACCTTTCCGTTTGGCAGCTTCGGGATGTCGCCGACTTCAATGATCGCGGCGGGCAGCATGTAAGCGGGCAGACGGCCCCGAAGGTATTCTCTCAGCGCTTCAGCCTCAGATTCAGGCAACGGCAGGCCGTCGCGCGTAACCCCGCTCGCATGAACGCCGTCCTGCCGGGCCGTCTGGACGTAGGCGACAATCGCGGCTCCGCCGGCCGGATGCGCCCGCGAAACGACGACAGTCTGGCGGACCATCGGGTGACGGCTGAGGATCGAAGCGACTTCGCCGAGTTCGATTCGATGGCCTCGTATCTTGACCTGGCGGTCGTTGCGTCCTTCGAACAGCAGACAGCCATCCGCCTCCCGACGCGCAAGGTCTCCGGTCCGATACAGCCTGGTCCCGCAACCGAAGGGATTCGGAACAAATTTTTCCGCGGTCGCCGCCGGGTCGTTTACGTACCCACGCGCTAAAGGGACGCCTCCGATATAAAGTTCCCCCAGGACGCCCACGGGCGCTAATTCCATCGCGCGGCCGAGGACGTAGACCTGCGCGTTCGATACCGGCCGCCCGATGCGGCTTCCGTCTTCCGCCGACCGAAGCCGGTGCGCGGTCACGCCGATAGTCGTTTCGGTCGGGCCGTAGACGTTCCAAACCTGCGAAGCGCTCGCGGCAAGCCGCGACGCAACCATGGGCAAAAGGCGCTCGCCGCCGGTGATGGCGGCTCTACAGCCGTCCGGCCATCCTGATTGCAGCAGGAACTGCCATGTGGTTGGAGCGGTCTGAACAACCGTAAAGCGCTCGGCGGCGTTGGTACGAACCAGTTCGGCCATGTCCCGAGCCGCTTCGCTCGATACGATCTCAAGGGAGGCGCCGGCCATCAGCGGCAGGAGTAATTCGACCGCCGCGATGTCGAAGCATATGGTGGAAAGGGCCAAGAAGCGGTCCTGTTCGTCAATACCGAGCTCACGCTGGTGCCAGCACAGCGCGTTTGTCAGGCTTCCATGCTGAACCAGGACCCCCTTCGGGAATCCAGTCGACCCGGACGTGTAGAGCACGTAAGCCGCGTCCTGCGTCGATGCGACGGAATCCAGGTCCTGCTCGTCAGAGGCCGAACGCCCCGACTCGTCCTCGATGACAAAAACCTGCAACCCCTGTGGCGTTGGCGCCGCCATCGCCTCCTGGTGCGTTATGACCAAGCGGACGCCCGATTGCGACAGCATGTGCGAAAGCCGTTGCTCAGGGTTGCTGTCGTCCAGCGGCAAATAGGCGGCCCCGGATTTCATGACCGCCACCAGGGCGACGACCATTTCGATGGACCTTAGGAATCGCAGGCCCACGATGTCGCCGCGTACGACACCCAGACGCCGCAGACTGCGAGCCCACCTATTCGACAGCCGATTCAGTTCCCCGTACGTGATTCGGCTGGTTCCGCATTTCACGGCCACCCTGTCTGGCGCTTGCCGGGCCTGCCGCTTGATGATCTGGTGCACACAGAGGTCGTGCGGATGCTCGCGCGCGGTCTCGTTCCAATCGTCGATCATCTGGGCGCGTTCGCGTTCCGTGAGCATGCGAATCGCCGAGAGCCTTGTGGCCGGGTTTGCCGCGACGTCTTCCAGGATGGAAGCCCAGTGCCGGCCCATCCTGTCGATCGTCTCGCTCTCGAATAGCTCCACGCCGTAGTCGAGCTCGCAAGACAGGGTGTGTCCCTCTTCCCGCACAATCAGCGTCAGATCGAACTGCGACGCGGCGACGTCGAAGGCCACCGGCTGCAAGCTGTGCGCGCCGCCGGCTTTCACTTCCGGCTGACGCTCTTCGAAAACGAACATGACCTGGAACAGCGGGGTCGAAGAGGCGTCGCGCGTGGGAACAAGCTCCTCGATCAGGCGTTCGAACGGGGCGTCCTTGTGGGCGAGCGCTCGGAGCATCGCTTCATGAACGCGGGAGACCAAAACGGTGAAGGGCGGGTCGTCAGAACAGTCGGCGCAAAGGACGAGTGTGTTGACAAAAACGCCGATGACTTTCTCGAGTTCTACGCGGTCTCGGCCGCTAACTGGGACGCCGACTCTGATCGACGCCTGTCCCGTGTAACGATGCAGCAGCGTCTGAAACGCCGTCAACAGCGTGGTAAAGAGCGTGACATTACAGTTACGGCTGAGCTGCCTGAGGGCGGCTGTGAGGGGTCTGGAACATTCGAAGTTCAGCCGCGCGCCGCGGAACGTTCTTTCGGGAGGGCGCCGGTGATCCGTGGGAAGATTCAGGACTTCTTCGGGATCGCCCAGCGCATCGCGCCAGTAGTCGATGAGACGCCGCAGCGTCTCCCCTTGCACGTGGTCCCTCTGCCAGCGCGCAAAGTCGGAGTACTGAATGGGAAGCTCCGGCAATGGGCTGGGGAGGCCGCGCTGATACGCTGTGTAGAGCGCGCCGAGTTCTTTCAGAAGAATCACTGAAGACCAGCGGTCGCTCACGATGTGATGTGTCGTGAGTAGAACGAGGAATTCGCGAGCCGCCAGCCGAATAACCTTGGCTCGCAGCAGCGGCCCCGCCGCCAGATCGAACGGAGCAGCGGCTTCCGCGTTCGCCAGTTCGCGGACCTCGTCGTCGCGTCGCGCTGTCGGCAGCCCGCAAAGGTCAACGAAGGTAATCATAGGCGGCATGAGGGGCTGCGCCCTCTGGCGGGGCTGGCCGTTTTTCAGGACGAAAACCGCTCGGAGGACTTCGTGGCGACGGAACACTTCGGCTAAGGCTCGATGAAAGACGGCGACGTCGAAGTCGCCGACGACCTGAGTAGCTAAAGGAACGTTGTACAATGGCAGGCCCGGATGAATCTGATCGATGAGCCAGAATCGCTCCTGGGCGAAGGAAAGCGGAACATCGCCTGTGTCAGGCATACGCCTGAGGGGCCGGCATTCCTCCTGCGCCAAACCTTCCGCCGCATACAGCAGTTCCAGGAGTTCGTCCCGGTAATGCACATCGTTTATCGCAGTAGTTGGATCCATAGGGTTAAGGTTGAGAGAAGCTTTCTTCTCCTGATAAATGTGACTGATGTCGCCGGCGTTCCGGCCGCCCATTCTGGCGGAGCGCGCGCGGCTCACGTCGTCGATGATGCGCCTCCTCCATGCCCGGGGCCTTGCGCCTTCCGTAGCAACTCCTGGATCTCCGCCGGCGACATGTTGCGAGTTCGCAACCAGATGGAGGCGAGTCGTGCGGCATGGCCCGGCGCCTTCTCCATTCGCAGAAGGCAGTCGGATATCTGGGCGATCGACCGCGCCTCAAAGACCGAGCGAAGTGAGATCTCAGCCTGGAAGATTCGCCGAATTCGGGCCGTGAGTTGCATCGCAAGCACCGAATGCCCTCCTAAGGCGAAAAAGTCGTCGTGGATGCTCACGCTCGGCGCCTTCAGCATTTCCGACCAGAGACCGATCAAAGCCTCGTCCACCGGATTTCGCGCTAAGCCGTTGCTCCCGGCCGTCTCGCGTAGGGCGCCGCAGTCGACCCTGCCATCCGGCAGCAATGGAAGGCTCTCGATCTGGTGGAGGTCGAAGTCAGGGGCCGCCGCCATCACGGAGGCGGCGAACGCGCGCAGCTCGGCCTCTTGCAGGCTGGCCCCGCGCCGTCCCACCGCATGCGCCGCTAGGCGCCCAACACTCGCGCCGTCACCGGCGGGCGCAACGACACAGAAGCGGACGTCGGGGTGGGCGGTCAGCGCAGCCTGGAGTTGTAGACGCTCTCGCAGTCGGCCAATTGTCTCGCCGTCCTGCGATCGCCCAAACCATTCGACGCCGCCGTCGGTAATGCGTTTGCCCCAATACCCCGTCTTCACCCAATGTTCATGCGCATCTGCGGCCATTGGCGACGTAACATTGCCCCCTTCCAGCCGGGCGGACGGCAACTTACAGGCGGACCAAATCTCGCCCGGAACCCCAACCGGCGCCGGGAGACCCGCGCGAGTTTTGACCTTGAGTTTCGAGTGGGCGTCTAGCGCTGGAACGAACAGCCGCTCCTCGCTGACGGGGCGCCGGATGACGCTTCGACAGCCGCCGCCGAAAGCACGCAGCGTATGGACGATCGGGACGTTCGGGTGAGTCCCAAGCCATTCGTTCACGAGCGAGACCGAGGCCGGCTCTCCGGAGATCATAAGTAACCGTAACGCTTCAAGCCTCTGTTCGCCGCTCTCGAGCTCCCGCAAACGCTCAAGCAGTGAAGAGACGATGTAGGGGCTGAGTTCCGCAACCGAGACATGATGCCGTTGTAGAATGGTCAACAAATGTCGAGGGTCTTTGGGATCGGCGCAATACACCACGGCGCCGCCGCTGATCAACGGGGCTATAATCTGCCAGGTGTTCTCTGCGGATAGCGGGGCGCCGGGCTGAAGCGTCGAACATACTCCTCCGCGGCTCAACAATTGAGTTTCCCGCGACGCTTGGTCCAGCGCCGTCGCATGCGAAGCGACTAGCTGGGGCGAGTCTTCGTCCGGGGCGAAATATGCGAAGGCCGCGTCGCCCGCAGTCGTCGCCGGATTGGGGCCGTCAGCGTATGCGCTGCTCAGGTCCGACGCTCCATAGACGCGTTGCGCAAATGAGCGCTGAGCGGCGTCTTTCACATCCTCGTCGAGACAGATAATGGCGCCCCACGGCCCACAGCGGCGTAAGACATCGCAGTGCGCCTGCAGACAGCGCGCCGAGATCACAAGCGCTCGGACGCCGGAACCGGACAAGACCGGCAGCAACCGGCCGGAGTCGATCGCGGGGTCAAGTGGAAGGCACACACCACCGGACTTCAGAATCCCGAGGACAGCGGCTACCTGATGCGCGCACGGCTCAACCATCAAGCCTACAAGGGTTTTTCCTGGCAAAACGCTTGCGGCCAGTAACGAGGCCAGCCGGCTGGATTGGGCGTCGAGGGATAAGTAGTCCACCGCCCCTTGTTCCGAAACCACCGCAGTTTTGTGAGGATGCCGGCGGACTTGTTCCGCGAAAATGCCTGTGATGGTCTGGATCCCCAAATCATTAGACGGCTTCTCCATTGACGCGTCACCCGCCTCATCGGAAGAGACAAAGCCGTCTGAGGCGAGTTTGTTCGGATCTGCGACTATGACCTCGGCGATTCGCGCCGCGTCATCGAGTAATTGAGCAACGCCGGCGCGGTCGTAGTGTCGGACATCGAACTTGCTCGAGAGGTTAAATTCATTCGCCGCGGTGGACACAGCGATTGTAATCCCGCCGTCCGGCGGATCCGGGGCGGCGTCGCTGCCGGCGGCCGGAACGACGGCGATGCTCAGCCGCGGCCAATCGCCTGCGCTCGGTCGCGGCGAAGTTTGCTCTGGCAAGGGCTCGCCTCGCGCATCCTGGTTCCGGTACATCTCCAATATCAGGTTCGCAACGGCCTGCCGCGCCTCTCCGACGGTAGTCTTCGGCTTGAAGGAATAGCGCAATGGAAGGAGACAGGAATCGAGAGGCGTCTCGCCTCGCCAATCATGCGGCGGCAGCCCCACCATTACGTCCGTCATGGCAGTGTACTGGTGAATCAGGATTAATATGGACGCGACACATGTTGCGTAGGCTCCACGGCCGTCCATTCCTAATGCGTCAAGCCGGATTTGAGCGGCGTAAGCGCCTACCCACGATCGCGAACAATAGACAGCGGCGCGGCGTTCCGGGCTCGTATTGACGTGCAGATCCGTCGGGGCCGCAGCCCCGTAGAGCATACGAGTCCAAAATGCTTTCTGCTTCAGCCGGTCCGGAACAGCGGAGATGGAGATACCGTCAGCACTCATGTGAGCTTTCGCCTTATTTCAGCGATCATTTGTATTTACCTGCGCCGATTTCTCATCTGCTTTGTGAAACCCGTTGCGATAACAGCCTGAACAGTTTGCCTACCGACGCCGGGGGGGCGGCGGTCATCCCGCTCAGCAACCGCTTGAGATCGGAAAGAAGGTCTTGCGCGTATTGGCGAGCGCAGCGGCTCGCCTCGTACTCGAGCATCAACCGGATCTCGCTCCCTATTCTGGTAACGGTCAGCGTGAGGGCGTAATTGCTTCTCTCAAACCCTTCGACCGGCGCTTCGGAGGCGCTCCCATCGCCGCCGCTTCTGGTCGGATAGTTGTCGACTACGACAATCGTATCGAACAGATTTACGCCGCGGGGCAAGTCGCTCCACGCCTGTATTTGCGTAAGCGGGGCGTAATCATACTGCCGCGCATCCGCCTGGAGCGCCTGGAGCGCCTGGAGCCACTCCGCCAAGGGACGCTCTGGCGCGATGCGGGCCCGGACCGGTATGGTATTGATAAATAGACCGATCATGTTCTCCACATCGAGGAGATCCGGAGGCCTGCCCGCTACAGTGGCGCCGAACACCACGTCGTACGCGCCGCTACGGCGGCTGAGCAGTAGCGCCCAAGCCCCTTGGATGAGGGTGTTCAAAGTGAGCTTGCGCTGCGCGGCGACGGCTTCGATCGCCGCAGCTGTAGGCGGAGAAAGCGTCTCAAATTCACGGACGTAATCCGAGGGAGCTCCCAATGCGGCTGCGGGTGAAAGAATCGGCGCCGGCGTAGGGGCGGTAAAGCCGCGCAGCCTGTCGCGCCAGAACGCCTCGGCGGCTTCCATATCCCGCCCGCCTAGCCATTCGATGTATTCCGCGTACGGCCGGGGCGGCGCCAGCCTTACTGTCTCA
>Ga0126377_10003686_pt1 | contig 10931 bp, 13 predicted proteins | sample PanSoiMetPlot_22_FD_92647 | JGI IMG/M metagenome (GOLD analysis project Ga0126377, IMG submission 92647) | Tropical forest soil microbial communities from Panama - MetaG Plot_22 | ecosystem: Environmental > Terrestrial > Soil > Tropical forest > Bulk soil | place: Panama | collected 2016-02-17
CCACGGCCTGGTCATCGCAGCAATGAGCTACATTTCTTGTTCCACGATGCGGAATATCAACTCGTGCCGCTCCGCCGCGATGAATTCGACGGTCTGTCCGGTTGGCAACGTCAGCGACTTTTGCTTGGGAACAGAGAATTGCGCCGCACTGGGCAGAGCAATGGCGCTCTGCTCAGATGGCGATGCAATGCTGACGGTGCGCGATGAGCCGTAGACCGCGCCGCTCTCGCGGCCCGATGCGACTGCCGGCTGCGTCCTGGTATAGATCACCGGAGGCCTGGTGAGCGTGCTGGCATTGGATTTCAGGTCGATGTCGAGCTGCTCGACCAGAATGGAGCCGTCGCTGTCTCGCCCTCGATAGATGATCTTGGTGAATCCGGCATCGACCTTGCGCCCGTAAATGTCGGCGCGCCCCCACGCGTTGGGCAGATCGCGATCCTTCATGATGGTGGCAATCGTGCCCCCGACCGGAGTGCGCAGCACCAGACCAATCGGTTCGGCGAGCTGTTGACGCTGCTGCACCTGTGCGCAACCGGCGACCGCGAATGCGGTGACAATTCCAATCCAAAAAAGTCCATGCACTCTCCGCAACTCCCCCAAGACTCGAATGGCTCGCGAGCAAATCCGGTGAGGTGCCCCACCACAATCCCAGACTGTGTAAATCCCATCACCACAACCAATAAATTGTATATTCATGATTTGTTCCGATGTCCAGGGGTCTTCACCAGCACGGCTGCCATCTGTCCGGCCTTGCTTGTGCGGCGGCAGGGGAGCCGCTAGTGTGCGACTGCTTCGGCCCGATGCTCCGGGATAAAGAGTAGCATTTTCAATAGTTTAGTCTGTGGATTGTCCGTGCGCGCCGGCCGGGCAGCGCCACCTGCGATGCCAGCGCAGCAAGGAGTGAAAGAGGCCCGTGCGTTACGTTTCCACCCGGGGCGAAGCTCCGCCGCTCGGCTTCGTCGATGTGCTGCTCGCGGGTCTCGCCCGCGACGGTGGCCTCTACGTGCCGGAAAGCTGGCCGGCGCTCGACGGCAAGACGATCGCGGGCTTTGCGGGGCGCCCCTATGCCGAGGTGGCGGTCGATGTGATCCGACCTTTCGTGGGCGATGCCATCTCGGAGCACGACCTCGCCCGCATGGCCCGTGAGGCCTACGGGTCGTTTCGCCATCCGGCAGTGGCGCCGCTCACCCAGTACGCGCCGAACAACTTCCTGCTTGAGCTGTTCCATGGGCCGACGCTCGCCTTCAAGGATCTGGCGATGCAGCTCCTCGGCCGGCTCATGGACCATGCCTTGATGACGAGGTCCGAGCGCACCACGGTCGTGGTCGCCACCTCGGGTGACACCGGCGGCGCGGCAGTCGAGGCCTTCCGCGGGCGCGAGCGCGTCGATCTGTTCGTGCTGTTTCCGCAGGGCCGCATCTCCGACGTGCAGCGCCGGATGATGACGACGGCGGCCGACAGCAACGTTCATGCGCTTGCGATCGAAGGCACCTTCGACGACTGCCAGGCGCTGGTGAAAGCGCTGTTCAACCATCATGCGTTCCGCGACCGCGTAGCGCTCTCCGGCGTCAACTCGATCAACTGGGCGCGCATCGTAGCGCAGGCGGTTTATTACTTCACCGCCGCGGTCGCGCTCGGCGCGCCCCATCGCGGCGTCGCCTTCACGGTGCCGACCGGCAATTTTGGCGACGTGTTCGCAGGCTTCGTCGCGCTCGGCCTCGGCCTGCCGGTCGAGCGGCTGGTGATCGCCACCAACGTCAACGATATCCTGGCGCGCACGCTCTCGACTGGCAGCTATGAGACCCGCGATGTGATCGCGACCTCCTCGCCGTCGATGGATATTCAGGTCGCATCCAATTTCGAGCGCATCCTGTTTGAGGCCTATGGCCGCGACGCCAAGTCGGTGCGCTCCGCCATGGGCTCGCTGGCGCAGTCGCGCCGCTTCTCGCTCACAGGCAATGCACTCACGCGGCTGCGCGCGGTGTTCTCTGCCAACCGTGCCGACGAGCACGAGACTGGTGCCATCATCCGCACCACGCTGCGGGAGACCGGCAAGCTGATCGATCCGCACAGCGCCGTCGGCGTCGCGGTGGCGGAGAAAGAGCCGCGCGATCCCGCCGTACCCATGGTGGTGCTCGCAACCGCGCATGCGGCCAAATTTCCCGAAGCGGTCGAGGCGGCCTGCGGCGTGCGCCCGCGGCTGCCCGACTGGCTGGCCGGCCTCACCGAGCGGCCGGAGCGTGTCGTCACGCTGCCCGTGGATCAGGCAGCAATCGAGCACCATATCTTGTCAATGAGCCGCGCCGCACAAGGAGCTGCCGCATGAGCGTTGAAGTCACGCGTCTTCCGTCTGGTCTCACGGTTGTGACCGATGCCATGACGCATCTGCAGACCGCATCGCTCGGCGTCTGGGCCGGCTGTGGCAGCCGCGATGAGCAGCCGGACGAGCACGGCATCTCGCACCTCCTGGAGCACATGGCGTTCAAGGGCACCAGCCGGCGGACCGCCCGGCAGATCGCCGAGGAGATCGAGGCGGTCGGCGGCGATCTCAACGCCGCCACCAGCGTCGAGAGCACGGCCTATTACGCGCGCGTGCTGGCGGCCGACGTGCCGCTCGCGCTCGACGTTCTCTCCGACATCCTGTCCGATCCGGCATTCGATCCGGAGGAGCTGCAGCGCGAGCAGAACGTGATCGTGCAGGAGATCGGCGCATCGGAAGATGCGCCCGACGATCTGGTGTTCGAGCGGCTGCAGGAGACAGCGTTTCCGAACCAGCCAGTCGGCCGTTCGATCCTGGGCACGCGTGAGACCGTGCGCTCGTTCGACCGCCGCAAGCTCGCGTCCTACCTGGGGCGCCACTACCGCGCGCCCGACATGGTCGTGGCAGCCGCCGGTGCGGTCGATCACGAGGCGGTGGTGGCGGAGGTCGAGCGCAGGTTCACGAACTTCAATGGTCCGTTGCCACCGACGCCTGAGAGCGCGCGGTTCGTGGGCGGATCGCATATCGAGACGCGCGATCTCGAGCAGGTCCACATCGCGCTCGCGCTGCCCGGCATTGCGCAGCGTGATCCCGACCTGTTCAATCTGCAGGTGTTCACCAATGTGCTCGGCGGCGGCATGTCCTCGCGCCTGTTCCAGGAGGTGCGCGAGATCCGCGGGCTTTGCTATTCGATCTACGCTTTCCATGCGCCTTATTCCGACACCGGAATGTTCGGGCTCTATGCCGGCACCGACGCCGAGGATGTGCCCGAGCTGATGCGGGTCGTGGTCGGCGAGATCGCCAACGCGGCCGAAACCATCACCGAGGCCGAGATCGCGCGGGCCAAGGCGCAGATGAAAGCCGGGCTCCTGATGGCGCTGGAGAGCTCGAGCGCACGCACCGAGCAGCTCGCTCGGCAGATTTTTGCCTGGGGCCGGCCGATTCCGCTCGACGAGCTGGTCGAGCGCATCGAAGCCGTGACGCCTGAAAGCGCACGGGCGGCCGGGCGTGCTTTGATCGGGCGTGGCCGGCCCGCGATCGCGGCGCTCGGGCCTGGACCCGGCCTTGAAAGCGCGGCCACGATCGCAGAAAGTCTGGTGCGCAAGGTCGCGTGAGCAGTGCCGCCGGTTTGAAGCTCCTGCCAAGTTACGGCAAACTCCAACCAGGAGCATCGAATCGACCTAGCGGTGCCGGAATCAGCGACCTGCTAAAACCCCTTCGCTTTTCAAGTTCGTGCCAGGGGTTGCTGTGATTGAGTTAAGGATTTTGGAAGCGGGCACCAGTGCCCCGTTTCCGAAGTTCGTGATACATATCCACGCTCTGACACGAGCTTCGAAACCGAAGGGGCACGAGCAACTCTATGGTTCTAGTGCCGCTTTTCGATTTTGAAGTTCCTAACGGAGCTTGCTGCAGGCGGTGAAGGAACTTCAGATCGGCGGCACTAGACGTTGTCCATGGCCTTCTTTCGTACGGTCAGCTTTTCGGAACAGTTGCCCGCCATCATGGGCAACAGCGTCGTGCTGCGCGCTCCACAGATGGCGGACTATGCGGAATGGGCGACGCTGCGCGAGGCCAGCCGCGATTTCCTCACCCCCTGGGAGCCGACCTGGCCGGCCGATGATCTGACCCGCTCCGCCTTCCGCCGCCGGATCAAGCGCTACACCGAGGATCAGCGCGGGGATCTGGCCTATCCATTCTTCATCGTGCACCGCACCGACGAGATCCTGCTCGGCGGGCTGACGCTTTCCAACATCCGCCGCGGCTGTGCGCAGGCCGGCAGTCTCGGCTATTGGATGGGCGCCCCCTACGCGCACCGGGGCTTCATGACCGCCGCCGTGAGCGCGCTGATCCCGTTCGCCTTCGGCACCCTTCGGCTGCATCGCATCGAGGCCGCCTGCATCCCGACCAATGCGGCCTCGATCAGGCTCCTGGAAAAGACCGGCTTCCGGCGGGAGGGCTTTGCGCGCCAGTATCTGTGTATAGACGGGGTGTGGCAGGACCATCTCCTGTATGCGCGCCTCCGGGATGACGGGTAAGGACTAAGTTGCCCGGGCCGGCCGCTGACCACAGCCCCCGCCAAGGACGTGATTGCAGCCTTTTGGCTGCCATGGTCGGGCTGCTATAAGAGACCGGGGCGCGGCTATTCAGACGATTCGATGGGCATGGTGTTCCCTCAAGAGCGATATTTGACTGTCATCGGTACCGTTGTCTTGCTGGCTGTCGGTGTGGCGGGATGCGCATCGGTCAGCTCGTCGGACTGGTTTCCATCGGTCCCGGGGTTCTCCAGCGTGGTCGCGACCTCGGCCGATAAAAGCGCGTTGGCGCAAGCGCAGCCAACGCCGCCATCAATGGACGACAACTGCCCGCCCGCTGACATCCGGCAAGGCGCCTCGACCTTGGCGATCGCGACCAAGACGCAGCAGGCGACCGGCAGTGATCTGCGCTATCAGCTCTCGATTACGCAGCTCGCGCGCCAATGTGCGCTCGAAGGGCCCGAGATCAGGATGCGGGTTGGTGTGCAGGGACGGGTGATCGTGGGACCGGCAGGCGCGCCGAACCAGGTCGAGGTGCCGTTGCGCTACGCCGTCGTGCGCGAGGGCGTCGAGCCCAAGACCATCATCTCCAAGTTCAGGCGTCTGCCTGTTGCCCTGCCGCCGGGCGGGACCAACGTCTCATTTACTGATATCGAGGAGAACCTGCGCTTCCCGATGCCGCCCCGCGCCGAACTCGATGCCTATGTGGTCTATATTGGGTTCGACGCTGCCGGCGAGCGCGCCCCGCCGCCGGCCAAAAAAGCGGCGCCGAAAAAGAAGTAGCGCTGGGCCGCTGCCGTAACCGTAGCCTGGGTTGAGCGTTAGCGAAACCCGGGATCATCCCTACCGCAGAAGCAAGGTCGCCCCCCGGGTTTCGCTGCCGCTCAACCCGGGCTACGCTCAATCACGAACGGGCCGCGCAAGAAGCCCTTCAAAGGTCGACGGGAGGATGGAATGATACGGATTGTTCGAAATCTGATGCTGTCTTGTGCCTTGGTGCTTTCAACGCTCAGCCCCGCGTCCGCACAGACTGTGCCCAAATTCGAGGTCGACCCAAGCTGGCCGAAGCCGCTGCCGAGCAACTGGATCATCGGCACCATCGGCGGCATCACGGTCGATGCGCAGGACCATATCTGGATCAACCAGCGTCCCAGCGGACTCGATGCACGCGAGAAGCGCGCCGCAACTGCGCCGAACGTGAAATGCTGCGTGCCGGCACCGCCGGTGATCGAGTTCGATCAGGACGGCAAGGTCGTGCAAGGCTGGGGCGGCGATGGTCCGGGCTACACCTGGGGCAATGATGGGCACGGCATCCACGTCGATCACAACAACTTCGTCTGGGTCGGCGACAATGTCGAGACCGGCGGGCACATCTTCAAGTTCACCCGCGACGGCAAATTCGTGATGCGGATCGGCAAGCCCGGCACGCCGGGCGGATCGAACGACACCGAGCATCTCGGGCGTCCCGCCGACATGGTGGTCGATCGCGAGACCAACGAGCTGTTCGTCGCCGACGGCTACGGCAACAAGCGCGTCATCGTGTTCGACGCCGCGACCGGCGCCTACAAGCGGCACTGGGGCGCCTATGGCAACCGGCCGAGCGACGAGAAGGTCAACTGGGATTTCAAGGGGCCGCCACCGCAGCAGTTCACCAACCCGGTGCACTGCATCACCATCACCATTGATGGGCTGGTCGTGGTCTGCGACCGCCAGCACAATCGCATGCAGTTCTTCCGCAAGGACGGCACCTTCGTGCGCGAGACCTTCGTGCTCAAGGACAGCTATCCGGGCACGATCGGCTCGATCGTCAAATGGCCCGACGCGGCGCAGACCTATCTCCTGGTCGTGGATGACCCGAACGGCCAGTTTCATGTGGTCAATCGCGTGAGCGGCGAGGTCGTGAACAGCGTCGGCCGCGTCGGCCACCAGCTCGGCGAGTTCTATAATCTGCACTTCATCGGCATCGACAGCAAAGGCAACGTCTACAGCGCCGAGGTGCAGGGCAAGCGCGTACAGAAGTTTCGGAATATGGGCGGGCTCTAATAGTAGGGCGCAGGACTCTCCGTTCGTCATGCCCGCGCTTGTCGCGGGCATCCACGTCTTACTTTATTCGTTGCTTCAGGAAACAAAACAAAGTCGTGGATGGCCGGGACAAGCCCGGCCATGACGTGGAGAGCGTGTCGATTCCAACAAGAGCAAGTAAGCCATAGTAAGTCGTAACCCGGACAGAGCGAAGCGATATCCGGGTGCGGCCGAAACCGCTGAACTCAAAAGACCCGGATTTCGCTGACGCTCAATCCGGGCTACGGCGCCATCACGCGTGCTAATGTCAATTCAGCTTTGATTTGAGATCCGCGATGCCCTTGTTGATCAGGTCATCGGCGACGCTGCCCTTGACGGTCTGAGTCAAAATCTTCTCGGCCGCCGCAACGGCAGCCTCGGCGGCGGCGGCGCGCACGTCCGCCAATGCCTGAGCCTCGGCCTGCGCGATCTTGGTCTCCGCCATCTTGGTGCGGCGGGCCACGAACTCGTCCATGCGAGTCTTGGCCTCGACCGCAAGCCGGTCGGCTTCGGCCTTGGCGCCGGCCACGATCTGGGCGGCCTCGCGCTCGGCGGTCTGCTGCTTGCGCCGATATTCGGCCAGCAACGCAGCGGCTTCTTCCTTCAGGCGGCGCGCCTCGTCGAGATCGGCGCGGATGCGGGCGGAGCGCTGGTCGAGCGCGTTCACGACCAGGTTGTGAACCCCATAGTAGATCAACACGCCGACGAAGATCACGAAGGCGACGGCGACCCAGGTTTCGGCTTCAGCGAGCATCTTGTCCTCAGCGCTTGAGCACGTCGGCGACGGCGGCCTCGACCTCGCGGCTGGCGGGCGCCGAGCCGGTCAGCCGCTCGATGATGGCCGCGGCGGCGTCGGTCGCGATGCCCTTGACGTTGGTCATGGCTGCCGATCGGCGCGCCGCGATCGTCTTCTCGGCCTCGCCGATCTGAGTGTTGAGCTTGGCGTCGAGCGCCTTGCGGGCGCTCTCCGCGGCTTTGGCCTCGCGTTCGCGAGTCTCATTGGCGAGGGCCTGCGCCCGGCCGCGGGCATCGGCCAGCGATTTCTCGTAGGCGACGGACGCCGCATCCGATTCCGCCTTCAGCCGCTCCGCTTCGGCGAAATCACTGGCGATGCGCTGCCGGCGGTCCTCGATGATCGAGCCGATACGCGGCAGCGCAACCCGCGACATCAGGAGATAGAGCCCCACGAAGGCCAGCGTGATCCAGAGCAGCTGTGAGGCAAAGGTGTCCTTGTTGAACGGCGGAAAGCCGCCGCCATGTTCCGATGCCGGAACATGCTCCGTTGTCTCGATCTGCTTGCTCTTCGGTGCCATTGCGGGCTCCAGGACGTATCCGCTGCATCACCAATGGCGCGGCGGCGCGGGGCTGCCGGCGCCGATCTCGATCGTGTCCGATCAGAGCGCGAACAAGAGCAGCAGTGCGATCAGCAGCGAGAAGATGCCGAGCGCTTCCGTCACCGCGAAGCCGAAGATCAGGTTGCCGAACTGGCCTTGGGCGGCGGAGGGATTGCGCAGCGCGGCTGCGAGATAGTGACCGAAGATGGTGCCCACGCCGACGCCGGCGCCGCCCATGCCAATGCAGGCGATACCTGCGCCAATCATCTTTGCGGCTTGCGGGTCCATGAAGGTCTCCTGTTTTGCTTCGTTTGGATGAATTCGGGCCTCAGTGACCCGGGTGAATGGCGTCGTTGATGTAGATGCAGGTCAGGATGGCGAACACATAGGCCTGCAGGAATGCGACCAGAAGTTCAAGCGCGGTCAGCGCTACAGTCATGCCGAGCGGCAGGATGGCACCGAGCGACCCCAGAAAGCCAAGACCTCCCAGCATCACCACGAAGCCGCCAAACACCTTGAGGGTGATGTGGCCAGCCAGCATGTTGGCGAACAAGCGAACGCTATGGGAGACCGGCCGCGACAGGAACGAGAGCACTTCGATGAACGTGACCAGCGGCAGGATGTAGATCGGGATTCCACTCGGCACGAACAGCTTGAAGAAGTGCAGGCCGTGTTTGTAAAGGCCGTAGATGACGACGGTCAGGAACACCAGCAGCGCCAGCGAGACCGTGATGATGATGTGGCTGGTGACCGTGAAGGTGTACGGGATGATGCCGATGACGTTGACCGTCACGATGAACATGAACAGCGAGAACACCAGCGGGAAGAACTTCATGCCCTCGCTGCCGGCGCTCGAGCGCAGAGTGTCGGCAACGAACTCGTAGGACATCTCGGCGACCGACTGCATGCGACCGGGCACCAGTGCGCGCGATGAGGTAGCGCCGATCGTCAATGCGGCAATCACCGCGATCGCGATCAGCATGAACAGCGCCGAGTTGGTGAAAGCGATCTCGTGCCCACCGATATGGCCGAAGGTGAGAAGATTCGTGATCTGGAATTGATGAATCGGATCCATGCCCGATCAGCCTGCCTTTTGGCGGCGCCGATCTGGCGGCCGCTATTGTCGTTTGTCTGGCCTGTCCAACCTGTTGGGCTGGACCACGCCCGCCGCCCGCATCACGTTGAGGACTCCTGCCGCAAAGCCGAGCAGCAGAAACACGATCATCCCCAGCGGCGAAGATCCGAGCCAGCGATCGAGCAACCAGCCAATGCCGGCGCCGATCAGGACTCCTGCGACGAGCTCGGCTGACAACCGAAAACCGCGGGCGATCGCCGAGGGATCGGCGGTCGGGCGCGGCTCACTGTCGGAAGGACCGTCGGATTGGTGCCGGCCGAGCCGTTCGCCGAGATCGCGCAACCTCGCGGAGAGCGCGGCCTCTTCGGCGGACGGTTGGTCGCGACCTTTGCGATCGCGTGCGTCGTCGGCCTGCTTCTTGTCGGCCATGCTGTCGACACCCGCGATGATCGCGGCTTTACCGCTGCCCCCGAGGCGCGCGGACCATACTGTTTGGGTCCGGGCGAGTCAAGAAACGGACCTTTCTCAATAAGCGCCTGAAAACGAAGTCGAATCGATGCGTTCAGGGACGTCCAGACGGGTAGATCTGACCGGCGGAACCGGCGCTTCTCTGGTATAAATCCCTGGTGGTAGTTTTGTCGGGCCGCGTGGTTGCCACGATCCTTGGGCAGTGACCATGTGACAGAGAGCTGTGGATCAATCCCGAAGCCAAAGGAGGGGAACGCCATGATCCGGACCGCACTGGCGATCGTCGCATTCCTGTTCGCGCTTGCGGCGCCTGCTTTCGCGCAGGACAAGCCTGACAATGCGGATGGCCGCTTCACCTTGCACCGCACCGATGAAGGCTTTCTGCGGCTCGATGGCCGCTCCGGACAGGTGTCACTTTGCCTGAAAAGGTCCGCCGGCTGGGAGTGCCAAACCGTGCCGGACGAGCGCTCCGCGCTCGAAGGCGAGATCGCGCGCCTGCAGGCCGACAACGCAAACCTCAAGCGGGAGCTGCTGGCGCACAACCTGCCGCTGCCGGGTGGGATGAGGCCTAGTGTCTCAGGTCGCGAGGAGGAGCGGCTGCAGCTGCCGAGCGACGCCGAGCTCAACCAGATGATGAACTACGTCGAGAAAGTCTGGAAACGGATGGTCGAGATGATCATCACCACCCAGAAGGACATCATGAAGAAGCAGCCGTGAGTACGCCTCGGATTGTCCTCGGCCGGTTCGCGATCACCAGCACCGCCCCCGAGCTGATTGCGACCGCGACCCTTACGGTTGGTACCCCCGGGCAGGGGTTTACCGACATCACCAGGGACGCAGCACGATTCGTGACCGAAGCGGGGGCTGGCCACGGCACCCTTCAGCTCTTCCTGCGCCATACCTCGGCGTCGCTCGTGATCCAGGAGAATGCCGATCCCGACGTGCAGGTCGATCTCGTCACCGCGCTGGATCGGATTGCGCCCGCAGACGCTGGCTGGGTCCACGATACCGAAGGACCTGACGACATGCCGGCCCATGTGAAGGCCATGGTCAACGGTGTCTCGTTGCAGGTGCCGGTGATTGATGGCAGGCTCGCGCTTGGCACCTGGCAGGCGATTTATCTCGCTGAGCACCGCGTGCAGTCGCATCAGCGCGAGGTCGTGCTGCAGTTCATCGGCAGCCGGCGTTAAGCAATATTCGGCGAAACGGCTGAACAAGCCTGTTTGCGGCATATCAAAGCCGGCCCTAACGCGATAGACTTGAAGTAATCATCGAGCGGGAGGGGGGCTCAGAGGGGTCAAGTTTGGCCGACACGACGCATTATCGTTTTGTGATTGCCGACGATCATCCGCTGTTCCGCGGGGCGCTGCGGGAAGCGGTCAGTGGTCTTTTCGAGCAGGTCGAGATCGGCGAGGCCGGCTCCTTCGAGGACGTGGCCAAGCTGCTCGAGGGTGGCGGTGAGGTCGACCTCATCCTGCTCG